>Ga0114925_10000757_pt1 | contig 15058 bp, 14 predicted proteins | sample SumtaG_2_FD_87287 | JGI IMG/M metagenome (GOLD analysis project Ga0114925, IMG submission 87287) | Deep subsurface microbial communities from Indian Ocean to uncover new lineages of life (NeLLi) - Sumatra_00607 metaG | ecosystem: Environmental > Aquatic > Marine > Oceanic > Sediment | place... | reverse complement strand
GTCCTTGTAGAAACCGCAGTTCGGACAGACATGATGGGGCCGTGTGTATTCTCCGCACTGCGGGCACTCGACGAATTGAACGAGTGTAACCCGGTCATGGTTTGCGCGCCGCGATCTGGTTCGGGCTTTCGATTTTTTTTGCTTCGGAACTGCCATACTACTCACTCCTTAAATGTCGTATCCCCACAGGATACCGGAAAACAGCTAATTTTAAATATACAAAAAAATGGAGGGTTCGGAAATAATTAAAGTGAATGTCGAGGTACCGTCATGTTAATAAAATTAATTATAAATTTTGTTCAAATAAGCATCGTGCTGGCGAACGAAGTTCGCCCAATAATTAGTTAAAACGCTTCATCAGATACTTCTCCACGATAGGTGGGACTTTATCGGAGATATTACCACCCAGACGGGCAACTTCCTTGACAAGAGAGCTCCTGATAAAGGAGTAATGTTCACTGGTCATCATGAAAATGGTGTCAACTTTTTCGTTGAGATGCCTGTTCATCAGTGCAAGCTCGAGCTCATACTCGAAGTCTGAAAGGGCTCGCAGGCCTCTAATGATCGTTACTGCGCCGATATTTTCAGCATATTGAACGAGCAGTCCGGAAAACTGGTCGACCTCTATATTGTCATAATCCTTGATAATCTCCTTCAGCATTGCAGTACGTTCATCCACCGTGAAATCATACTTCTTCGTCGGGTTCTCCGCAACAGCCACGATGACATGATCAAAGATCATTGACGACCTCCTAATAATATCGTAGTGCCCGTTCGTTGGCGGATCGAAGCTTCCAGGATATATAGCGGTCCTCATCATCGGTACATTCCCCTCTACCTAGGATATTCCATCTCTTTGGAGAAATGAATCTCCTATAGTATAATAGAGCCAATGTGTAGTTCAAAGCAAATAAGTGTACATTTCCTGGAAGGATAGGGTCATGTTTGATAAGGTATTCATTATCGCAGAGGCAGGATCGAATCATAACGGCGACCTTGATACGGCCATTGAGATCGTGCACCGTGCCTGGGAGAGTGGGGCCGATGCTGTCAAGTTTCAGGATTTCACCCTGCTTTCGCTCTTCTCGCCAAAGGACTACGAACAGACACTGGGATTAGAGGGCAGGAGCTGGCAGCGATCGGTCGAACTCCTCTCGGTTAAACCCGAATGGCATGGACCACTTGCCCGTGCGGCACATGAAGCGGGGATTCACTACTTCTCCACACCTTTTTCCCCGGAAGCGGCGAACAGCCTGGAAGATTTTGTGCCATTTTACAAGATCGCTTCAGGGGATATCACCTATGTATCACTCCTGGAAAGGGTTGCCCGTAAGGGCAAGGGAGTGTTTCTGTCCACGGGTGCATCCCGCATGGATGAGATAGAGCGTGCGGTTGGAATACTCAATGAACATGATCTGCCCTTTGTTTGTGTCATGCATTGCATCATGATCTACCCCCCGCCCGATGAGACATTGCACCTCAACTTCATCGATACCCTGAAAAAGCGCTTCAACCAACCGATCGGATTTTCGGATCACAGCCTCGATACTGAAGCGGCGCTCATTGCTGTGGCAAAAGGCGCATGTGCAGTCGAAAAGCATTTCACCCTCGACCGTACACAGAAAGGGGCAGATCATAAAAACTCTCTTGATCCCGAAGGATTCAGAGGCTTCACGCAAAGGATCAGACGTTGTGAGCGTATGCTCGGTGACCTTAACCGCCCTATAGGCGAGAGAGAGGGGCGTGAGAGGATATATGCTCGAAGGGGAATATATGCATGGGAAGATCTGAAAAAGGGCGAAAAGCTAACACCTGAAAAGGTGCGGTTTCTGAGACCCAAGCTTGGTGCCGGAGCAGAGGATTTCGGTTCACTCAAGAATAGAAGACTCGATACCGATGTTACTAAGGGGACTTCACTCGATCAGTCCATGTTCACGTGAAGGACCTTCCAAGAGAAATGTACCGAATGAGTTGAAAAAATTGTATATTACGTTAAAATTTAAATATGAAACCCATTCTGACTGCGCTTTTTCTGATCGTCTCCCTGCTTATAGGTTGGGGTTGCACGCACAGCGCCGTGAAAAGTGGTCCCGATCAACAGGAGCCGGCGGTTGAATCGCAATCGCGGACTGAACCCGTAGCAGAGCAGTCAAAGGGGGAGACGTCTACGTTATTCTGGGGGGTGAAGAGTTCCCAACACCACAACACACCTTTATCAGGGCTGGAGAGTCCTGGTACAAAGGCTTGAGTGAGGAGGGGGTATAGGATGAGAAAATACATACTTATAATCATCGTGCTCACCGTTTTCGGAGGTTCACTGCTCCACGCACAGGAAAGCGTGGAGCAGTATCTCCTCGGTTTGGATGAACCTTCAAAGGAGGCTTATATCGATCTCCTGTACGAAGGGTCTCATCAAAACATGGTATTTGCACTGACAAAGCTGGCCCCAATGGCTGAGTCGGACGACGAGGATGTATACGAGGCACTCATCTTTGGTCTGCAGCAGGGAACGGTTTACGTAAAACGTCATGGAAACAAGGTGGTCAACGATTTCTGGGACGTCCGTACTACAAGCGCCTTTGCACTCGGTGAAATGGGCAACCCGGACGCACTGCCCCACCTCTATATGGCACTTCGCTATGATCCCGACAATTATGTGCGCAGCGAAGTGGCGGTTGCCATTGGGAAAATCGGTGAACCAGAAGCCATTCCCTTGCTCACACGGGTCATTGAAACATCAAGTGCCGCGGGCCCCGATGATATGGTGGTGCTTGGCTGTGTCGAAGCTCTGGGTGAAATAGGACATCGGGATAGTTTTGTACCCCTTTTAGAGGTGATGCGCGGAAACTACAGGAGAAGTATACGGCGGGCAGCACTTAACTCGCTGAAGCAGCTCGAGTGGTAAAAAGATAAGTAAGCTGTCCCCTTTTTTAGTAGCTGAAGGGTTTTCCCCGCTCCTTGAAGAAACGCTCCATGTCGAGGATCTCTTTCTTCACCAGCTTCAGATTGACCGGTTCATTCTTCATCAACCTGTCTACTCTCGCAACCATATCACGTATGATACGGTGGCTGGAGCGTACCTCGCTGATATTCCTCCTCATGTAATCGATGAGCGCATTCGTCTTGTCTGCAAGATACTTGAACTCATCGTTCTTTCGAAGGGTAATGATAAAGTCCATATCACCGTTCAGGAGCAGTTCCATGCTCTGCTCGAGCCTGTAAATAGGGCCGGCAACCTTGTGGGAATAGACCAGTGAAAAGGGAATGACAGCACAGAGAACAATCAGGTTTGCAGCAATTAGAGGTATCAGTATTACCTGGAAAAGCCCTGCAACAGTGGTTTCACCCTCAGGGGTAATCACGATAATGAGGCTGCTGAGGTCGGTTCCACCCACATGATATTTGAAATAGAACAGGCCGAGTATTGCACCGGTGGAGAGAAGCGTCGCACCCACAATAACAAGTATGAATCGAAGAATGAAACGAGCCTGAAAATTGCCCTCAATGATTAATCTTTTTCTCCTTCTCTTCATACCATGCTCCTGTTCTTTTGCATAGTGACAGGCCCGTCCACTGCAGAAGTCTATTAAAAGTATCGGACACATCCCTGCTGCATGCAATCCCTTTTTCATGAGCGACCGTGGGGGCTGCTTTGCATAAACCGCCACCGCTAGGTCTTTGCCGGTTCCTCTATCTTACTGTTTATCTTGTCGATTATCCTGAGGGTTATATCGAGAGTTTTAATATCATCTTCACCACTGACGATGGGGTCCGTTCTTCCGAGTATGCAGTCGATGAAGTGCAACAGCTCCTCCTTGAGTGCATTCTCCTTCTGCACCTTGACCCGTTCGACAAAGGATTCCTGTTTATAGGTTATCTCGCTCTGAGAAACAAAGAAACTTGCCGAAGCTCCCCTGTAGATGTTTATATCCTGCGACTCGAAATCCAGTGTTATAAAGGCCTTGTCCTGGGAAACAGACATGGTGCGAATTCTCGTTTCACTCAACCTGCTCGAAGTGATATTCGCAATAGCCCCATTCTCAAACTGAAGCACGGCGGAAGCGATGTCCTCAAAGCCACTTCTCAGCCTGCTGCCCATGCAGTCAATTGAAGACACCTCGCTCTTTATGAGGCTCAGAACGATATCGATATCGTGAATCATCAGGTCGAGTACGACTCCCGTGTCCCAGTCTTTTTCGATCCACGGGCTCAGCCTCCTTGCCTCGACGAGATAGGGGCTCTCGACGATCTTTCGCAGTTCAACAACCGCACCCTTGAAACGCTCCACATGGCCTACCTGAAACATGAGATTCCGTTCCTTGGCGGTTTTCACCAGGCCAGATGCTTCTTCAATAGTGCTGGAAAGCGGTTTCTCAACGAGCGTGTGTACATCCGCTGCAAGGGCTTGCCTTGCCACCTCATAGTGCAGTTTCGTGGGGACTGCGATGCATATCGCATCCACCTCATCGAGGAGGTCCTCCATTGACGAATAGGTATAGGTATTGTACTTCTCCGCAATGAAGTGTGAGCGCACCTCGTCGATATCATAAACGCCCGCGAAATCGATCTCCTGATTCATCGTAGACAGTACATTGGCATGATAGGTACCCATTCTGCCTACACCCACCACGCCGATTTTTACCTTGTCACCGTTTTTTCTCGAGCTCATGCCATACATTTCCCAGAACCTGCAGGTTTCCTCTACTTACATTATACTACAAACAGCATTATATGCATGGGGTTTTGCCTAGAAAATTACCTGTTAGGGTCCGCCGCCTACTCAAACTTGCTGACTGGAAGGAGTTCAGGCGTATCGGTCCCTTGTACCTCATTCCTGATCTGCTGGAGGAGCTTTTTCTCACCCGACGACAGGTTCTTGGGGATTCTCACGATGATCTTCACAAGCTGATCCCCCTTTCCCCATCGCTTGAGGTAGGGAATGCCCTCTTTTTTCAGCCTGAATGTCCTGCCGCTCTGTGTGCCGGGCGGAATGTTGATCTTCACCATCTTTCCGTCAAGGGTCGGTACCTTGATATCCACACCCAGAATCGCCTGATACACCGACACGGGCACCTCACAGAGCACATCTTTTCCCTGTCGCAGAAATGTCCGGTGCTGCTTCTGATGCACCACAACGATCAGGTCGCCCCGGCGCCCGCCTTTTGTACCGGCATTCCCCTCTCCCCTGAGCCGCAGCACGGTGCCATCCTCGATGCCAGGATCCACATCCAGCATTATCTTTCTCGACTTCGGTGTTGTACCGTTTCCCCTGCAGGTCGGGCAGAGGTCCTTGATGACCCGGCCGGAACCCCTGCAGGTCGGGCAGGTGGATGCAATGGTGAAGAATCCCTGTGTCCGCGTCACCTGTCCAGTACCTCCGCATTGATCACAGGTAACCGGGCTGCTCCCCGCACGTGCGCCTGTTCCACTGCAGTCATTGCAACTCTCTTCCCTCTCCAGCTTCATCTCCACCTTCTTCCCAAAGGCGGCCTCTTCGAGGGTGAGGTTGATGTCGTATCGTATATCAGACCCCCTGATTACCCGCTCTCTGCGTCCCCCCGTTCTCGTTCTGCCGAATATATCACCGAAGCCGAAAAAGGATTCAAAGAATTCAGAACCAAAGACATCGGAAAATCCGCCGAAGAGGTCCTCAAAATCGGCGGCGCTTCTGAACCCCTGGAAGCCTCCTGCACCGGACGCAACCCCCTCATGCCCGAACTGGTCATAGAGACGTCTTCGCTGTTCGTCACCGAGGACTTCGTATGCTTCCGTTGCTTCCTTGAAATTCTCCTCGGCCTGCTTGTTATCGGGATTCTTATCAGGATGGAACTTCACGGCAAGTTTACGGTAGGCTTTCTTTATATCTTCCTCCGATGCACTCCTGTCTATACCGAGGACATCATAGTAATCTCTCTTTGCTGCCATGCGCTGGTCATCTCCAAAGGCTCTCAAAACAAAAAATACCCTATAAGTCTCCCTATAGGGTATTGTTATCTTTCATAGTAACTCCCGGATGGAACACTTAGCTCTGAGCATTCTTGTCGTCATCAACTACTTCGTATTCGGCATCCACAACATCCTCATCGCTTCCTCCGGCTTCGGGCTCCGGCTGTTCAGGAGCACCTTCGGCTTCTGCCCCCATATCCTGCTGTGATGCCTGTGACGATGCGGCTTCCCGATACATTGCCTCGGATATCTTGTAGGAAGCCTGCGTCAGTGCTTCGACTGCCTGCTTTATACGTTCGACATCTCCATCATTCATGGCGCTTCTGGTATTCTCGATCTCTTTTTCTATGTTTGCACGATCCTCAGCAGAGATCTTATCACCGTAGTCTTTGAGCATCTTTTCGGTCTGATAGATGAGGCTGTCCGCCTGATTGACCGCATCCGCCTTCTCCTTGGCCATGCGGTCCTCCTCTGCATGCGCCTCAGCGTCTTTGACCATATTCTGAATTTCTTCCTCATTCAGTCCGCTGGAGGATTCGATCCTGATCTTCTGCTCTTTGCCGGTAGCGAGGTCCTTTGCTGAGACGTGCACGATTCCGTTGGCATCGATATCAAAGGTGACTTCGATCTGCGGTACTCCCCGTGGTGCAGGTGGAAGGCCAATCAGATCAAACCGCCCGAGCGTTCTGTTGCGGGTGGCCATCTCCCGTTCGCCCTGAAGCACATTAATGCTTACTGCAGTCTGATTATCAGCCGCGGTCGAGAAGATCTGGCTCTTGCGTGTCGGTATGGTGGTGTTCCGCTCGATGAGCCTCGTCATAACGCTGCCGAGCGTTTCAATGCCGAGAGAGAGAGGCGTAACGTCGAGAAGCAGTACATCCTTCACCTCACCGCCCAGTATTCCGCCCTGTATGGCAGCACCTATGGCAACCGCTTCATCCGGATTTACGCCCTTGTTCGGCTCTTTCTTAAAGATCTTTTTCACCACATCGATGACGGCTGGAATTCGAGTGGAACCTCCGACGAGAATCACCTCATCGATATCATCAGCTGCAAGACCAGCATCCTTAAGTGCACTTTCGCAGGGTCCTCGGGTGGATTCGATGAGGTCACCCACGAGCTGTTCAAACTTCGATCTAGACAGTGAGTAGTTCAGATGTTTCGGACCACCCGAATCGGCAGTTATGAAGGGGAGATTGATCTCCGTATTTGTCGTGCTTGAAAGCTCGATCTTGGCCTTTTCGGCACCCTCTTTCAGCCGTTGTATAGCCATCTTGTCGCCCGACAGATCGATACTGTACTGCTTCTTGAACTCATCGACGAGCCAGTCCATGATGCGCTTGTCCAGGTCATCACCGCCAAGATGGGTATTTCCATTGGTGGCTTTCACCTCGAATACCCCATCACCGAGCTCGAGTATGGAAATGTCGAATGTACCGCCGCCCAGATCGTAGACCGCGATCTTTTCATCCTTCTTCTTCTCCAGTCCGTAGGCGAGAGCAGCGGCAGTCGGTTCATTGATGATCCGCTTGACATCGAATCCCGCAATCCTGCCCGCATCCTTGGTTGCCTGACGCTGTGAGTCGTTGAAGTATGCAGGCACGGTAATAACCGCTTCGGCAACCTTTTCACCCAGATAATCCTCAGCTGTCTGCCTCATCTTTTGAAGTACACGTGCTGAAATTTCAGGAGGACTGAATTCACCGGCGCTCACCTTGACACGTGCATCACCGTTGCGGCCCTGTATCACATCATAGGGAACCATGCTCTTCTCCTGGCTGATCTCCGAGAAACGCCTTCCCATAAAACGTTTGATTGAGTATATGGTATTGTCAGCGTTGGTGATGATCTGGTTTTTCGCGGGCTGGCCCACGAGTGTCTCATCCTTTTTCGTAAATGCAACAACTGAAGGGGTCGTTCTCTGTCCCTCAGCATTCGTAATGACTTTGGCTTCATTCCCCTCCATGACAGCCACACATGAATTGGTTGTACCAAGATCAATACCAATGATCTTTCCCATCTTATACTCCTTCCTCTGAAGATTTTCTTCCCTCATTCATCGTTCACGTTACCTTCATCACTCACAGGAGACACGGCCTTGGCGACCTTCACCTTGGATGGCCGTATCACTCGGTCATGCATGATGTAGCCCTTCTGAAAATCCTCGATAACTGTATCTTCCTCGTGTTTTTCCGATTCCTCCATCATAATCGCATCATGAACGGTAGGATCAAACTCCTTCCCCAAAGCATCTATGACTTTTACACCGTACTTGCTTTCCAGTGTGTTTCTGATCTGTTTTTCAACGAGTAATATACCATCGCGTAGTGCATAGAAATCCTTTGATGATTCTGTTGATTCGATGGCGCGCTCGAAATCATCCATCATGCTCAGCACATCGAGTACAATCTCTGCATTGGCATATTTTTTAAAATCCTGCGCTTCCTTCTGCGCCCGTTTCTTATAATTTTCAAAATCTGCCTGTTTTCGCTTGAGAAGATCTTCATATTCGGCCACAAGTGCGCTCTTCTCCTCAAGCATTTCCTGCTGTTCCTGCAGTTGCTGTTTTACCGGGGTGAGTTCTTCGAGCTCTTCAGTAGAGAGGTCCCTGATAAGTTGTTCCCTGATGTCTGTTTCACCCGGGGTTTCGCCGCTCTCCTTTTTCTCCCCGGACGCTTCCTCCGCTCTATTGATCTCTATTCCGTCTAAACTGATATCTTCCTGCAGCTCAGCGCTTTCCCCTGGCTCTTTCTTATTCTTACCGCTCATATTTTCCTTTTTCTTTTTTTCGTCTCTCTTCAGGGCTTACCCTCTTTGTTTCAAAAAGAAGATACTGCAAAAGAAAAGCAACGTCAACTAAAAGTCAAGAATGCCTGTTTTTGGCATCATCCGTAACTCAGACAATATCAGTAATAATAGCATTTGACCTGAGAAATCCGCGCGCTGTAAGCGGCAGAAGGGAATATGCACATAGTGCGATTTGGCCCTGTCTCCTGTTGGGCCTCTCATGATCTTCGCGCTATTTCCTTTGAACTGGACTGTCCTCCTAGTATACTGAATTTATGGCAGAGGACGATAAAGGGAAAGCACTAATAACAAAAAACAAGAAGGCCCTTCATGACTACATCATACTGCAGCGTATCGAGGCCGGTATCTCATTGCTGGGCACCGAAGTAAAATCGGTCAAGAGCGGGAATATCAACCTTAAGGACGGCTACTGTTTCATCAGAGATGGGGAAGTGTTTCTTCGCAATGTCCACATCGGCACCTATCGCTATGCGAACCGCCTGAACCACGAACCCATGCGGGAACGGAAGCTTCTCCTGCACCGGGATGAAATACGGAAACTGCATGCCAGGATCAAGGAACGGGGCTTTACGCTCGTCCCCCTGCTGGTGTATCAGAAGAGGGGAAAGATCAAGTTTGAGATCGGTCTGGTACGGGGGAAGAAACTCTACGATAAGAAGGAAGATATAAAGAAACGCGACGTGTCTCGTGATTTAAAGGAGCGATACGGTACGTCTCATCTCTCCGGCCATCTCAAGTGATTACTCCTCTATCATTTCACGCAAGGCCTGCCGTATCTCCGCCAGCCTCTCTTCGCTGATCGTCACATCCTCACTCTCGAGTGCTTTGTTCAGTTCTGCAATCAATGCGTTGATCCTGTCCATCGAATTCCGCATGCTTTCGATGTCTCCGATGTCCTTCAAGAGCTGTTCTATCTCTTCACGGTTGGCCGCTGCCAGGGGGCCGGTTTTCTGCGGATGGAGCGCCGTTTTCTCTTCGAATATCTCTTCATGGCCCCCCAGTACATATTCCCCTTCTCCGCAAAGCCCCAATATGGTACTGAACTCTGCCGGGTCACCCGGCTCGAGCATTTCAGGACCGAAGTAGAGCGCGACTGCACTGTCATTTCTCGAATAGGGAAGATTGTGAAAATGGCGGTTCTTCATAACCCTGTACAGTACCGGTTGTTCAAGAAGTGATCTGTAATTCGCAAAGACTACTTTTCGGGGAAGGGTCACAAGGCGGCCATCAAGCACCCCCCGGAGGCAGGGTCCCTCCCCGTTCTCCTCTCTCGATTCCCATGCAGGGGAAATAAAAAAACCGTCAAACTCGGTTTCATATTCCAGTTGGGTCCCGTCAGCAAGTGAGAAATGAAAGCGGCTTTTTTCTCCCAGATATGTATCGAAGAGAACCCGAATACCGACCTCCACATTGCTCGCCGTACGGTTTTCTATCTCATAACGCAGGATAATCCCGTCCTCGAACCCCGTTCCCTCCCGTTGAACGAACTGCACAACCTGTGTTACCCTGATGAGATCGTTTCCCCATACAGCCTCTACATAGTTACCGATTATAACGGGCCTTTTGCTGAAGGTCCCCTTTTCGCCGCCAAAGATGAGAAGATCATCATCCAGATAGATCAGTGTATAGCTTGCGGGAGGCTGGTCGAAGAAGAGCAGGTGGCGGCGTTCATCACCTTCAACATGCTCCAGACCGCCCTGCGTTGCCATGAAAAGCCTGCCCGTATCGTCATCGACGGTAACGAGCAAAATCTGGTTGCTGAGTGTTGCTGGGTAGAGAAGAAACAAAGGAGTGCCAAGAAGCAGTACCGTCAGGAGAAGTACTCTACTCATTCTCTATACGCTCAAGTTCTGTACTGATTTGCTGTATTCGTTCGAACTGCTGATCGAGCTGAAGCTCTTTCTGCGTGAGCGTTTCCTCTTTAATTTTAAGGATATTCTCCCACGCGACGAGAGCCTTCATCCTCTCCTCGATCCGGGCTTCCACTTCACTTTCAGCCAATTCCCCCATCTCCCGCAGGGTGTCGATCTCCGCCCGGAGCTGTTCCAGCTGATCGTTCAGTCTCTCGACTTCCGATTGATACTGCTCCTCCTTTGCCTGCCATTGTACAACCTCCTCAGGAGTAGCACCTTCCGGAAGTGGTTGCTCTACGGGGAAGGACTGCTCCCGCGCGGCAAGCTCGTCCTCGATTTCCATGAGCCTGAGCTTAAAACGTGCAGCGTCGGCCTTATTGCCTGTTGGATAGATGTGCAGGACGTCCTCGAATGCTACCCTTGCCCTTTCCCGTTTACCGAGGCCCAGCAGGGATTCGCCTTTCCAGTACAGGCTGTTGTCCGCATAGTCCAGCGTCGGGTAACTGGCGCTGTATGCGTCAAACACACTGATCGCAGCCTCATAGTTACCGCGGTGGTATTGGGTTCTTCCGTACTGATAGAGGGATCGATCGTAATAACTGCTTCCAGGCATGGATTCGACGACATGCCCGAACTGCTCCTGAGCCATTCCATATTGTTTCATGGCAAGATAGCCATGTCCGCGATAAAAATAACAGGCATCCCCGTACTTCTTCGTCCTCATATCTGTAAGCAGACGGTCAAATTCGGCTATTGAATCTGTATACTGTCCCTTTCTGTACAGCTCCACGGCAAGATTGAACTGCGCATCCTCAACCGATCTATTGAGGGGAAATATGATGATGGGCATAGCAACCATCATACCGAGTATAAGAAAAAATACAAGTATTCTCTTTTTCATCGTTTCCCCCGCCAACCTCCGTGAACAAAACACCTATTTTTATAGTCGACAGCTCCCTTGAGCGCATTACTTTTTTTTCAGGTTGGCAACATTAAGGGGTTCTGATCGATTCCACCATCCCAGTTACCGCTGTTGCGTACCCTGCACATCGAAAAAGACTGGCAATAAAATAAACGGGATATGCATATAAATTCACTCTGTATTGTTTTATAAGCAGTACTTGGCACAGCGCGGGGCATTTCTTTCATCTCGACATTTTTCTTCATTTGTGTTAATATTTTATTGAGATGGATGCCGTATCCGACCCTCCTTTCCCTCAGTAAGTGATAGAACAAAAGGGATGCATACTCGATGGAAAATGACGGGCAGCTCACATTTGAGGATGACCCCCTTTACATTAAACAGAACAGGGCACATAAACTGCTCGAGGAGGGGAGTTTTTCCGATGCAATCGCGCTCTTTGAAAACATAATAGGCGAGAACGCCGGCTACCCCGGTGTTCCCGATGGTATACGGGCCGCCCGTTTCTGGATCGGCAGAGCAAACAAGCTGAAAAAATACAGCAGCCCCTACGGCAAGGCGCGGCTTCTGCTCAAAGAGTGGCGTGACTTTGAAAAATTCATGACCAAGAACAGTTTGAAGCATGGACGATCAACCGCGGCCATACAGAAATACATATTCAGTGATATAATAGAGTCATTTACACAGGCCTACAATGAGGGTGTCGCACCTGATACGGGAATTCTCATTCAGATAGGTGACTGTTTCAAGAAACTCGGCAACTTTGAGAGAGCGATTGATATGTTTGAGTACGCTCGAAGCTTTGATAAAGAGGATCCCTCACTTCTCTCGAAGCTTGGTGACTGCTATTTCAGCATCGATGAAACGTCCAAAGCCAAGGTACTCTTCCGCGAAGCCTTCTTCATTGACCCGGGGCTGATCGAACTGGATAGCATTGAATCGCCTTTCATACATATGGTCTATGCGAAAACGGTGCAGCAGATCAGGAACCCTGATACATCCATATACTGGATTCCCGTCATCGCTGAGGTGAGCAGGGCATTCAACGTCAAGAGAGAGCCAAAGAAGGGGGAGATCGAAAAGCTTCGGGAAGAGATCAGGAAACTGGAAGCAGAGTATTCGACCAACAAGAAGATGAGAGACTATATCAAACCGAAACTCATCAACCACTACTTCTGGCTCATCGATTCTCTCAAGATCGTCGGCGGAAGCAAGAAGGAAATCGAGGAATCCCTTGGGCGAATCAACGAAATCGACTCTGAAATCTTCTCCCAGTACATGAAGTAAGGTTGCGGGCATACTGAGCTCGATATTGATTACCGGAAATTGTTTTATTACCTTAACTAAGTAGGCATACATAAAATCTGGAGAGTAACATGGCAGTTAACGTTGTACAGAAATTATCTGAATTACTGAACGAGGAAAAGTGGACCAGGGCAACACTCAACAATTACATAATAAAGAATTTCACCGATCTCGATCAACTCATCGTTGAGTCCTCAAAGGATGGGAAACTGGCCGATATCCGCGGTCTTGTCACGGAGCATCTGAACCACACGCCAAACAGCATCATAGCGCTGTATGTCGTCGGAAAGCTCAACTTTGAGGAGGAGGCACTTGACGAGGGCCATGTTGAGAAACTGATTAACCTCTTCAGAGACAACAGACGGGTCAACATCGTGGAATTCCTCGCCAGTGAAACATTGAAGTACGGGGAGAACAGGCATGCCCTGGAAGCACTCTCCCGGTGTTATTCAAATGACAACCGCGAGGATGAACTGGTTGGCGTCTTGGAGCGGCTTGTCAAGATCAACTACGACGAGGCCGAGTTGACGAGAAAACTCGCCTCTATCAAGGAAAAGAGGAATCAGACCGAGGAAGCAGTTGACTACTATAAAAAGGCCCTTCTCAGATACCTCAAGAAGGGGATGTATAATCCTGTCGAGGAGTTGTGGTTGAAACTCATCGAGCTCGTACCGGAGGACCTCAACTTCTTCCTGAACACCGAGAAACGAATAGCCGATGCCGCAGGTGTCGAAAAATCAGGGTTCCTTCTCTCCTTCATCGTCCCCTATTACAAGGACAAGGGCGAGTATGACATAGCAATTGATCTTTTAAAGAAAATACTGGAATACAATCCTCGCGACCGGGAGGCGCATGAGGAGATTGTGAGCTGCTACACGAGCAAGTATCAGGAACATTCCTATCTCGAGGATTATATTGAGAAATCGGGTCTGCGTGATGCCGGCCGGGATGTACAGCAGGCGATCGATGTATTTGAAAAACATATCATCTTTGATGTTGGAAGCTACGTCTATCACAGAACATGGGGAATCGGGAAGTGTGTTGATATAAAGGACGATACGCTGATAATCGATTTCAAAGACAAACCGAAACACAGGATGACGCTGCAGATGGCCCTCACCTGTCTCCAGATCCTTTTCGAAGACCACATCTGGCTCATGAAGAGCAAGGATTTGACACGCTTGAGGGAAACAATTCTGAACGACGTGGAGGAGGGTCTGAAAATCGTCATCCGCAGCAAGAACAACTCGGCCACGGTCAGGGACTTCAAGGATGAACTGCTCAGGGGCATACTCACGCAGAAGGAATGGACGAGATGGTGGAACAAGGCAAAAACCATACTGAAGAAAAATCCCTATTTCGGGATCTCTCCCGAAGAAAATGACGCCTATTTCATCAGGAAAAACCCCATCACCTACACCGAGGACATATCTAACAAATTCAAGAACGAGAAAAACTTCGACCGGCGGTTCAATCTTTTCAACGAGTTTATAACGCACGGGGACATCGATTCCGAGTATTTCGAGGATATGCTCAGCTACTTTACCGGCTTCATAGCCTCGCCGAACAATATAAATGAGAACAGCCTGAAGAGCTTTCTCCTTCTTAAGAATCTGAAAAAGACATACTCCTATCTCCCCTTTGAATTTGCCTATGATTTCAATGAAATCTTGGGCAATCTAAAGGATGTGCATCTCTATCTTTCCATGATTCCGGAAAACGATCTGAAAAAGAGCTTCCTCCTGGATATAAAACGCCACGCTGAGAACTGGCCGGAATTATTCGTGAAGAGTTTCTACAGCTATCCCATGAAATTCATCATTGACGAACTCATCAGCTCCGGAAACATTAATCTCGTCAATGAGCTCGTTGCCAATGTCACGTCACACTACAGGGAGTACTATGACCTGTTCATCTGGATCAGTAAGAATCTTGTGATCAGGGGTGCGGAAACAGGTATCAAGGTTAATTTCGACCAGACAATCATGGGACTCTCCCATCTGCTTGAGATCGCAAACAGGGAGCTTATCAACGAAAGAAACGTCGTGCAGAACCGAAAGTTGTTCAATACCATCGTTGATCTTCTCTTCAGGGACAATCCCCTCATCGATTACATCAAGAGGACGGACGAAACAAAGATACGACGGCTCATGCCGTCCATTCTCAACATCGATGAGCTCAAGGATGAGTACATCATCAAAATGCGCTTCGCCATCAAGTCAGC
>Ga0114925_10000756_pt1 | contig 15073 bp, 14 predicted proteins | sample SumtaG_2_FD_87287 | JGI IMG/M metagenome (GOLD analysis project Ga0114925, IMG submission 87287) | Deep subsurface microbial communities from Indian Ocean to uncover new lineages of life (NeLLi) - Sumatra_00607 metaG | ecosystem: Environmental > Aquatic > Marine > Oceanic > Sediment | place... | reverse complement strand
GCCGCTGTGCCAGTGCCTGACTGCGCTAGTTGAGGCTTCACTGACACGGAACGCGAGGGATAATTCTTGCGGGGCAGCACCAAGCCATAGCCAGAACACGAAGGAGACGAGACAGTGATTATTATTGGCGAACTGATCAACGGAACCCGAAAACGCGTCAAAGAGGCAATAGCCAGTCACGATGAGAAGTATATTGCTGAGCTCGCCGTTAAAGAGGACGAGGCGGGCGCCGACTTCATAGATTGTAATCCGGGTACGATCGGCGAGCAGGAATCCAGGGACATGCAGTGGCTGGTGGAAACGATTCAGGCGGTCACTGATAAGCCGATCAGCTTCGATTCGCCCAATCCGGAGGCTATCCAGCGGGGGCTGGCCACTTACAGCGGCGCGGCGATGCCGATGATAAACTCGGTCACGCTGGAGCCAGGGAGCGTCGAGAAGATGCTCCCGATTGTCCTGGATGCCCAGGTCAACGTAGTTGCCCTCGCTCTGGGCGAGGGGGGTATGCCCACCCAGGCCGGACAGCGCGAAGAGGTGGCTTACCGGCTGATTGACCAGCTCACCGCAGGTGGGATTGAGCCGCAGCAGATATTCGTGGACCCAATCATCGCTCCGCTGAGCACTGCGAGCGAAGTCGGCCAGCATATCTTCCAGGCGATCGCGGCGATTCGCGACTACTGCCCGGAATGCCATATTACCTGCGGCCTGAGTAATATCTCGTTTGGTCTGCCCAACCGCCAGTTGATGAACCGCGCCTTCATCGGCCCGGCGATGCAGACGGGGATGGATTCGGCAGTAATGGACCCGCTGGATGAGAAGCTAATGGCACAGATCATTGCCACCGAAGCACTGCTGGGCGAAGATGAGTTTTGCATGAACTACCTGCAAGCCTACCGCGCCGGGAAGCTGGATGTGCAGTTGCTGCGTGATATGCGTAAATGACGAGGGATTGTTCAGTCTTGGGAGTTGAGGTGCAATGGAATCTCCTCTTTGGTTCTCGATACCGATATGGCTTGGTATTATTGGCGGGTGTGTCTGGCTGGCGACCAAGACCCGCTCGCGGATGATACGAATTATCGCCAGCGTCGCTGCTGCGGTATGCTTTTTGTTTCTCGCGGGTGGTACCTATGTATGGCTAACTATGGCCCGACCACTTCCCAGGCCCTCGGGCCAGCAGAAGGCCGCGGCAGTTAGGGCTTTGGAGGAGTTGGTCAAGGCGTGGTGTGCGGACAGTTGGGATGAAGTGTGGGCCCAAACAGCGGGTTTGGGAAAGATGGAGGAAAAGCGGGATATGTACATCAGAATATGGAGGTCTCACAAGGCCGAGGATTTCCCAGGCGGAGTGCAGCCGCACGAGTTGCAGGCTGTGGGTGTGTGCCGACCACCTATCAGCGTATTCAAGATATTCTTGGCTCTTTCCCTGCCGCCCGACGCACCAAAGCCCCTAGAGGACATCAATAGGCTCACGACCAGACTTCTGCGGGAGGGTATGGTCTGTCTGGTGTACAGGCTCAAGGACGAGCCCTATGTGAATATCATTGTGAACGAAAATGGGGTTTGGCGTCCGATGACAGAACCCGATGGCTTCCCAATTGGCGACTGGGATTACGACTTTCTGGACGAGTAGCTGGCTCGTGCAGGGCACAAGCCATAGCCGTCAACTGCTCAATAGCAAATCGCGGATAACTCTATCTTCGTTGAAATGAGGGATATCGGTTGAAAACACTTATCATTGGGGGCACAGGTCACACTGGGACGAATCTCACGCGTATGTTCATCGAGGATGGAGAGGATGTTACCGTGATGTCCTCGGGCACAACTCCTCTCCCAGAGGGGGATCCGTACAATCGGGTCAAGTACATTACGATGGAATATTCGGAATCACTGCAAGATGGCTCATTTCTTGCTATGCTCAACGACGAAAGGCCTGACGCAGTGGTGGACATTCTGCAGGGCGACATTGGCGCCGTCTATAGCGCCAGCCGAGAAGCCGGGGTGTCTCACCTGGTAGCCTGTGGCTCGATTTGGATGCTGGGGCGACCTAAAGTGGTGCCAACCCCCGAGGTTGCACAAACGGAGTGTCCGTTCCCGAGCTATCGGCAACGCTACAGCCAACTGTTGCAAACCCTTGAGCTCTCCAATAACGAAGGGCTTGCTTTTACTGCCATTATGCCGCCGAACATCTGTGGTCCGGGCAAGATCCCGCTTGAGGGGATGGGAGGGCGTTCGCTGGAAGTGCATCAAGCGCATCAGCGCGGTGAGGAAGTCACCCTTCCTTACCCGGGGACAAACCTCATCGGCCCTTGTGACGCTGAAGATGTAGCCCGGGGATTCTTTTGTGCAGTGAAAAACCGAGAGCGCGCTGCTGGTGAGATCTTCAACGTAGGGTCGGCGTATGCCTTAACGGCGGAACGGTTCATTGCCACTTACGGCGAGATCTACAATACCACCATACCTGTCAGATATGTGTCAGCACAGACCTATATCACAGAGATATCACCGGATATTGGCGCTCACTTCCATCTCCTCGAGCATATGTGCCCGGATATTTCCAAGATTTCCTCGCGACTGGGATACCATCCGCGATATACCCCGGAGGAGGCAATGGAGCGAGCAGTGAGATGGATGTTTGATACGGGGCTACTCAAGTCCTGAGGAAAAGCATGTCGGCGCCGAGGTGAAAACCACGCCAGCGCACCCAGCGCGCCGCGAAGCTGGATGCCCAACAGAAAGAGGGTAGTGACACTATGAGCAAGGCGGAAACAGCCGTAGAGATACTTGGTGAGATTGAGAAGATTTCTGTAATTGATTCGCATGAGCATCTCGAGCCGGAGGCGGAACGGGTCAAGAGGGACACCGATGTCCTGGAGATAATTGGCAACTATGTCACCGGCGACCTGTACGCGGCCGGTTGTCCGCCGGAGGTCGCGGAGAAGATTGTTGACCCGAAGGGCGAGATTGGGCCGCGCTGGGAGCTGCTGGCTCCCTACTGGCCGAAGATCCGCAACGGTTCCTACGCGCGGATGTGGACGCGGACCCTCAAAGACCTGTTCGATTGCCAAGAGATGTCAGCCGCAGCGCTCGCTGAAGCTACTGAGAAGATGAGGCGAGCCAACAAGCCGGGCTGGTACAAGGAGGTGCTCAAGGAGCGCTGCAATATTGCCATCTCTGTCCTGGACTATACCGATGTGGCGGGGGCCGACTGCGACCGGGAACTGTTCGTGCCGGTTATGCGAGCCACCCAGTTCATCGAGGCCCGCACCAAGCAGCAAGTCGAAGGGCTATCGGCAAACACCGACCGCGCTATTCATAGCCTCCACCACCTGGTCGCTGGCAATCGCCCCGGGCCGCAACGACAAGAACAATCGAGTCCCAGGCTGATCCGGCCGCCACGCAATCGCCCCACTGGCCGCCAGCCGTTTCCAGTTGAAATGCTCCCGCAGCACCGGCGTCTGGCCCCGAGGCGCCCAGGTGCGCCGCACGCTCGGCCGTTGCGAAAAGCCGCTCTCATCGACGAAAACTACCGTCGCACCGGCGCGCACCGCCCCCTTTTTATAAGCGGCCAGTCTTGGCGCTTCCACTTGGCAATGCCTGGCTCAGCGTGCTCTTTGGCCCGGCGCGCCGGCTTCTGGCAACTCCAACCCATCGCCCGCAGAATCTTGAAGACGTGACCGGGATGATACGAAACGCCAAACAGCTTCTTGATCAACCGGGTAATGCGCTGAAGCGTCCACAGGTCCGTAGCGTAGCCCTGACGACGCGGGCCGTTGAGCAGTTCGTGCTCCAACTGCTGCAACTGTTCCGGCGACAGCTTCGGCCGTGGCCCGCCGGGACTTTTGCGGCGCAGCGCTGGCGCGCCGCCCTCCTGCCATTTGTGATACCACACCCGGGCCGCCTCCGGGCTCACATTGAGCACCGCGGCGACCTGGCCGATGCGTCGTCCCTGGGCATAAAGCACCGCTGCTTGCTGCCGCACTTGCTCCCATTTTTCCCGACTGCGCCTTGGATAACATGTTGGTGTTCTCATGAACAACTCTATTCGCCAAACCTAAACAAATCCTTTCTCGTATGCGAAACTCAGTAAGTCTCTTAACTCCGTTTCTGCGGCGCAACCGTCTGCTGGTAGTCATAGAAGACTTTCTCAACGGTCTCACATGATAAGACTGGCAATACAGAGAGCCAGTCAGATAAGGCAGACTCAGGTCAAGGCCGTCGTAATCTCCGAGGGATACTATTGAGCTTGCAGTCTCTTCTGTCTCATGCGTGTGTATGCTAGGAGGCGTCAGTTGATGCAATACCGCGAGTATGGCAACACCGGAAAGATGATAACTGCGTTGGGCTTTGGCGCGATGCGCCTGCCCGACGACGAGGACTATGCCGTAGAAGTCATGCAACGGTACCTGGATTTGGGCGGCAACCTGATTGACACAGCGCGGGCATATGGTGAAAGCGAGAAGTTAGTCGGGCGCGCCGTCAAAGGACGCCGCGACCAGGTCTACCTCTCCACGAAGAATCATTCCATGGGCCAAGGAGAATACACTCCCGATCTGTGGAAGCAGTATTTAGATGAAAGCTCTGAAGCGTTGGGAGTGGACCACATAGATTTCTATCACGTCCACAGCGTCACTTGGGAGCAGATTTCTGGCCCTTTCCAGGAGCCGGGAGGCCCCCTGGAGATCTGTCAGCAGGCTCTGGACGAGGGAATAATAGGACACCTGTGCTTCTCGTCGCACGACACTCCCGAAAACATTATCAAAATCATTGACACGGGTCTGTTCGACGGTATCCTCGTCCAGTATAACCTGCTGGACCGTAAGGAGCACTACGGCAGCCGTACGGCTGGTGCGGGCAATGAACCGGCAATCGCCCGGGCTCGCGAAAAAGGCATGGGCGTGCTAATTATGGGGCCAGTAGCCGGTGGCCGACTGGCTATGGCCACCGAATCCGAGCAGTTCCAGGCAATGTTGACCGATCGTACGACGAGCGTCCCCGATCTGGCTATACGCTATGTGCTGGCCAACTCGGGGGTCTCGGCAGCTCTGTCGGGAATGAACACTGTAGATATGGTCGAGGAGAACTGTGCTTCGGCCAGTCACGAGCAGCCGCTGACCGAGGCCGAGTACGAGCAGATTCGCAAGATTGTGCAGCGCAATGAGAAGCTGGCTGAGTTGTACTGTACCGGTTGCAACTACTGTCAGCCCTGCCCAGAGGGTGTGCCAATCCCCAAGATATTTGAGGCGATGAACTACCATCGCATCTGGGGCCTGACCGAACACGGCAAAAATATGTATAGCAAGCTCGATATAAATGCCGAGGCCTGCGTGGAATGTGGGGAATGCGAAGAAAAATGTCCCCAGAATATTCCCGTCATCGACCAACTGAAAGAGAGCCACGCTGCGCTTAGCAAGTAGTGTCGTCACTGGCTAATAAAACATCCCGAAATAGGAGGGAAGCAACTGTGGAATATGTCAAGTTTGGCAACAGCGGCATGCAGGTTTCTCGGCTCTGTCTGGGCTTTATGGATCTGCCCAACCGAGTTGAGGAGGACGAAGCGATCGGCGTGGTTCACGCGGCGCTGGATCATGGCATAAACTTCATTGACTGCGCCGATGCGTATGGCCAAGGCCATGGTGAGGAAGTTCTGGGGCGGGCTCTGCAGGAGCGCCGGGACGACGTGGTACTGGCCACCAAGTTCTGGGTGCGAATGGGGGAGGGACCAAACACCGGGGGCTGCTCGCGCCTGCATATTATGCAGGCTGTTGAGGACAGCCTGCGTCGGCTGCAGACCGACCATATTGACCTGTATATGCTCCATCATCCCGACCCCAAGACGCCCGTTGAAGAGACGCTTTCCACACTGGATGTGCTGGTGAAGCAGGGCAAAGTGCGCTATATCGGAGTCTGCAACCACTATGCCTGGCAGATGGCCCATATGCTCGGCGTCAGTGCTCTGCGCAACTGGGAGCCGCTGGTCTGTATTCAATGCCGCCACAATATCATTGACCGAGTCATCGAGAATGAGACTGTCCCCTTCTGCCAGCGGTTCAATATCGCGACTATGACCTACGGCCCGCTGTGCGGTGGCCTGCTGACCGGCCTGTACCAGCGAGACAAGCCGCTTCCCGAAGGCGCCCGCTACGGGCGATCGGAGTCCGCAATAGAACAGGAGGGCGGCCAGAATTTCTTCGATATTCTCGATGAGTTAGAGGAGATTGCCGGCCAGTATGGGATAGAACTGACAGACCTTGCTTATGCCTGGCTGCTGGCCAAGCCGTATGTGACCTCAGCGATAATGGGCGGCAGCCGCGCCGAGCACTATGAGGCGCTGTGGGACGTAGTGGAGGTGGAGATAGACTCTGACGACATCGAGCGAATTGACAAACTCTCCCAGGCGCACCGCTACCGACCGTTCGCCAATCAGGACATGGTCCAGGGAGCACCACTGGCGCTGAACTGGTTGTGACTCTGCCGGTAGCACGCCGTTGCGTGCTATCGGTCCGTCATTCTGTATGGTTTCCATCACCACCCACGAATGGGCTGTGGGACAATGCAGTTAATCAGTTGCCGCCAGTAATACGACGGCACTATTCGTAGGCCACCCGCCATTTGGCAGATTCCACCCCAGGGTCTTTCAGCGCCGCCTGGCGCTCCTCAACTGTATCAGGCATTGAGTCCTCCTCCGCCATTGGTTCGGCAGTTTCACGCGCTTGCCTGGGCTCGGCTGCCACCGAAGCTGGGCTCTGGACCCCATAAGCTCCTCGTGCTTTCTCCAAGTGCTGCCGTCGTGCCCTCACAAACTCCGATCTCGGATAGCTGGTGGTATGATCTCTGAACACTTGATACCCATCAACCATTTACGGCACAAACTGTCGGCGGTCAACGCGGTGACCACACCGGCCAGGACTCCTTGGCCGAGGTGTTGGTAAGGTTAACCTGCCCGGTACCGTCGGCATTCATCGCGTAGATTTCGTATGGCGCCACCCGGCTGCTCTGGAAGGCGATCCGGGTGCCATCGGGCGACCACGTTGGGGTCAAGTCCGACGAAGGGGCTCCGTTTGTAAGATTGACCGGATCGCTGCCGTCAGTGTCCATCACATAGATGTCGTAATAGTAGCTCTCGGCTTCTCTCCTGCTGAAGGCAATCCTGGTACCATCAGGCGACCAGGCCGGAGCCGATTCCACCGCTGAGCTATTGGTAAGCCGGGTTGCACTGCTACCGTCGGCACCCATTGCGTAGATCTCAGTGTCCCCATCGCGGTCGCTGGTGAAGGCAATCTCGGCGCCATCGGAAGACCAGGCCGGGTACAAGTCCCGCGCCGGGTCGTTGGTAAGGTTGACTTGCCCGGTGCCATCGGCGTTCATCACCCAGATCTCATACTGACCGGTGAGGTCACTCTGGAAGGCAATCCTAGTGCCGTCGGGTGACCAGGCCGGCGCTGAGTTCAACCCCGGGTTATTGGTCAACCGGGTTGGGTTGCTGCCATCGGCACCCATCACGTAGATCTCGGAGTTGCCGTCGCGGTCGCTTCGGAAGGCGATCCTCCTGCCGTCGGGAGACCACGCCGGGGTTGCGTCCAGAGCCGGATTGTTGGTAAGATTGGTCTGGCCGCTGCCGTCGGTATCCATCAAATAGATCTCATGGTTGCCATCACGGGTGGTGGCGAAGGCGATCTTACCGGTTACGGGGGACGGAGCATTACCCACTCCTGGGGCCATGGAAGGGCCTCCGCCACATCCAGTAACCAACAGAATGAACGCCAACACTCCTACAACAATTACACTGCGTTGCTGATAGTCTCTCATCATGTGCCTCCTATAATTTGCTCGCGCTGTACAGCTTGTCATCACGGCGATTTGCTTGCACAAAAGAAAATGCCGTCTGGAGAGCGGCGCGTGTTGCGCCTGCCCCCCCAAACGGCATAAACTGTAGTTTCAAACTGGCCTAAGGCTGACTTGGTGGCAGTTCCAAGAAATGCCCGCTAACCAGTTTGACAGTTATCTGTCAATTACGTCGGTAATGTTAACATATTACCCACAAATTGTCAACCTAAACCTAGGTACCCCAGGAAAATACACTGTCGTGGTGGGAGGTTTCTATAGGGTGGGAAGTCTGGCACACCAATTGCAGATAGGCAGTGCAGGAACATTGGCGATAGAGATGAGAATGGGGCCTGCCCAGGTGGGGGATAGCTGAGCAGAGGCCACCACTCTCGTCGCGAATGGCACGCAGAGCAGAGGGGGCAGCCCGCCCGCGGCCCCCAACTGTACTGCGAAGCGCCCTGCACGGGAATTTACAACTTGAACGGAGGTGCAGTTGGAATGATGAGACTAGTTGGTAGTACCATAACAGTAGTGGTCGTTGTTGGTCTTGTAGTAGGACTGGTGGGATGTGGTGGAGACGGGGCCAACGTCGGAACGGCGATGGGCTATGTGTACGAACTCGATGTGGGTGGTTCCGCCGTTGTGACGCCACCTCCCATAATCATCAGCGCCAGCGCAACGCCGCCGGAAGGCTACGTGCCCGCTGTCGGAGCGGTGGTTACTCTCGGTGAGGAAATCGTCACCACTAACTCGCTGGGATTCTATGCGGCCTTTGGTCTGGCGCCGGGGGAGTACGAGTTGGAAGTTGACATAGACGACGACGGAGTAGTGGACATAGCGGTGACGATAACCATCATAGCCGGGGAAACCACCTGGGGCGACGACCACGATGAGGGTGGCGACGACTAAAGCTTGCCTATGCCGGGTTAGTGCTCTACATCTGAGGCAGGACGGGGAGCCATAGTACGTACTTAGCTGGCAACTGGGGGGCAGCCTTATGCTGGTGCGACGCTCTGAATGGCGTATCGTTGCATGGATGCTTGCATTTGGCCTGGTCGCCGTTGCCGCGTACGCTCAAGGCAGCGGTGCCAAGCAGGATAGAGCGCGGCTGCTTGTTGCCTGCGGATTGCAGGAAGTCAGCTTCGAGCGTCAGAACAACGAGCTATCCATCACATACGCCTTCAGCGAACAGTTCTCGGACAAGTTAGCACTTGCTCTAATCGCTGTTGGCACCCAGGATCTCGTCGGTGGCTGCGACAAAGTTTGTGTCATCGCCCGGCGCGAGGGCCTGCGTTTTCTTGAGTTTTCCACCGATCCCTCTGGCCTTATGCATTTCGCCGAGAGAAATGCCGGACCCAAGGCTATGGCGGAGGCTGGCAGCCTCCTGCAGCAAGCGGCAGCCGCCGGCGCACCGCAGACTGGGCAACCCGGTGAATCCGGATACCAAGCGCCCCAAGCCGGGTCTGCCCCACTCCCCACAGCCAACAAGCCACCAAGCCTGCAGCCTGGCTTTGCCTCAGAACTTGGTCAGGCCCTTGTCGGCGCCGGACTGGAAAACGTTGCAGTAAGGCTGCTCGACTCCGGCCAGATAGCCGTAGAATATGAAAACCGTACCTACCGCAGCGATACAGAGGCACTGAGCACAGCAGCGCACATTGCTTCGCAATATTGCCCGGTAGGCACGGTCTTGTATCTGACGGCCAAGCGCGACGACGTACCCATCATCACCGTCACCACCAAAGCCGGGGATTCTCAGCAATTGCCCGAGCCTGATGCTGTTCCGAGCGGACTGAGAGAGACTCGTCCGGCGGCGGCCGATAGCGCAGTGGCCGACAGCACTGGACTGCTGAACGAAAGCTTTGGCCGCTTTGATCTGAGCTTCCGGCCGGCTCTGGGCTATCAGATCGGTAACTGGCGGCGTCCGATCATTACCGATTGGTTCGTACTGCCTCAGCTTACCACCACCGTTGCGCCCGGCTGGCGCGCCTCGCTGCGCGGTCGGCTGCAAGTAGACAACCCAGATGCAGGACTGAATCGGATGTTGTTGACCAAGACCGGACGACTCATGGATGGTCGAGTGCTTTGGACTGCCAGCGTGGGCCGATTCGACACCCGCCTGCGCGGAGCCTTTGGCGAAGCCCAGTTAGAGCTGGGCGACGGCCGGGCCGGTGTGCGCTTGGCCCAATTGGGCCGTGACGACTGGGACTTTGACATTCCCATGTGGCTGGGCTACTACGAGCATGAGTTCGGCGATCTCGGACTTACCCTGCGGGCTACCGGCGGGCAGTTTGCCGACTACATAGACCCCACTGGCCTGGTGGAGCTGGACCGGCGTTTCGGTGAAAGCACTCTCAGGGCGGGCATAACAGTTCACTCACCGGTGCGCGAAGGAATTGTGCAGGTGACCGTACCGTTTGGCCCGCGCCGGGTCGATGATCCCCGGCCCTTGCGGTTGCGAGCCTCTGACTACCTGGCTCTTAGTTATTTCACCGATAGCGGGACGCCCGGGACAGAGATGTTACGGGGAGATCACGACCTGCGGGCGTTCCGCGGCGAATTGACCGGGCCATACCTGACCGCTGAGTCCCGCCGTCAGGCAGGCCAACGCCGGGCTATCTCCGGACAGAGCTGGATCCCGGGGCCTTCCCACGAGGGCATTTCTGGCTTGATCCGCATACCGACGGCCGATGTGATCCCCGATGGCAGCTACCGGGTTGGCGTCAGCTTCATAGACTCTGACTACACCAGAGGAGCCCATAGCGGCCGCAGCGATATGATTCCCACCTTCGTGAACGTGGGGCTGCTTCCTGGCCTGGAGCTGGGCTTCCGGCTGAGCATATTCCCTGATGTCGAACCACTCCGATTCCCCAATTGGCACTACAGCACCGACCGCAGCGTCTTTGCCCACTATCAGCTCTGGCCGCAGCACGGCAATGTCCCGGCCGTTGCCATTGGTGCCCAAGACATCAGCTTCCGCGATGACGCTGAGGTCGTCGGCCGCGCCGAATACATCGTGGCAACCCAGCAACTGGGTGACCTCCGCATACACCTGGGCCGAGGCACGAAGCGGCTTAGTGGACTGTTCGGCGGTGCCGAATACCGCCTGTCCCCAACCCTGGCGGTAATCGGGGAATACGACACCGACTGGTTCAACTACGGGCTGCGCGCGGCTCCTGACCACTCGTGGCGGGTGGACTTGACGCTGACCGATTCCCGCGCCATTGGCGGCGCGGTCAGCTACCTGGGCATCTTTCCGTAGGGCGGCACGGTAGTCCACCTCAACGGAGAGCCTCCTGTCCCGCTGGTGCTGGCAGCAAAGGTGCTGTTGTTGGCAGCAGACGAAGAATTGGCCAGCCCCCCTCGACGTCCTCCTTGGACAGCCAGGCCCGCTGACTTCAAGGCGACCACCTCCGACCCGGAGGTGGAGATCACGGTGATGGCGGACAAAGACTGGTATCGCAGTTTCCAGACCAATGACTACTGTTTCTTCCTGGTCAATCACAGTATAAGGGAGAAGAAAATCGGGACAGCCTACTCATATATGAGAACCGGCACCTTCGGTGACCACTACGATATATTGAGCGGTAAGGAGGTCATCTCCCAGGAAGACGTGAAATTCGAATAGCGCGCTAACCGGGAGCTTGTCAGCTTCCACTACGAGCTGGGGCCGGGCGAAGGAAAGCTCTTTCGCATCCCAGCAGATGTCGGCCCAACTGATTAGGAACGTCGTATCAGACCTTTTCTGCAAAATGCCACACTTAGGCCAGACAGATTTGAGGGACCAATTATGAGGGCACAGCGAAGAGTTGTGCAGGTGATCATATGGTCGGGAGTAGTGTTATGGTGGGTGTGCTTCGCGACCGTGGCGTGCGCGCCAGAGCAGATGGGACTCCAGCGCCAGTGAGCCGGTCTGCACCGAGAGGCACGATCAAAGCTCTCCCGCCGTGGCGAGCGACCAGCAATTGGGCGTCATCGTCTTATGGACCGACACGCGTCCCGAGGGCAAGAAGCAGGCGACGCAACACCTGCACAGCGTCCGCGGCAAGTTCATCGAAGACAACCAGGAGTTTGTGGTCTTCTGTCCTGCGGATGCAAAGGCCCAGGACCCGGCCATCTCCGGCCGCCATATCGTGTTCAATCACAATCGGGGATGGACAAACGTGTTGATGACGCAACTGCCGGAGTGCCAGCCGCGAAACACTGTCGGGGCGACGGCGTATACGCCCGCGATTGACCAGGGGCTGGTGGTCTTCGCCTCGGCTAAGCATCGGTGGGAAGCGTGGTCGGGGGACGGTGCTCCTCCGGCAAGCTGGATCGGGGACATCCTGGCGTATGAGGTGGATGGGCCTGACATAACCTTCGACGTGACGTGTTCCGAGCAGGCCAATCAGGGCCAGCCCGCCGTCAGCGGGACCGTCGTGGTCTGGCAGGAGGCGCGGCAGGCGTGGGGCTGGTCGGACTACGGCATCTTCAAGCGCGACGTTGATATGGACCCTGTGCCGGTGCGCATCTGCCGCAACAAGGGAGCGGCCGCCTGCTACCCTGCTATCTGCGGGTCAATCATCGTCTGGCAGGACAATCGCAGCGGAAACTGGGATATCTATGGACACAATCTGGCAACCGCCCAGGAATTTGCCATTTGTGCCGGGCCAGGCAACCAGCAGTTGCCCGCCATCGCCGGGCAGACCATCGTCTGGCAGGACGACCGCAACGGCAACTGGGACATCTACGGCCACGACCTGACCTCAGGCAAAACATTTCCAATCTACCAGGGAAAAGGCGATCAAACCCAGCCCGATATCCACCACAACGTGGTCGTCTGGACTGACAACCGCCACGGCAACAACGACATCTATATCAACACTGGGAAGCAATACTGAAAGGGGCTTCGTCAAAATGAAGCCTAACATGCTGGCAATTGTGTGCACCGTGAGCGGGCCTGTGCTCGCTGTGGACAACTTCGCCGCTGGAGGTGCGAAGAACCAACATGGCTAACGAAAAAGAGGTTGACTGCACCCACCACCGTCCCGCTTACCATGTTGTCCCTCAGCGTGGCTGGATGGGCGATCCCAACGGCATTGTTTTCTACCAGGACCGCTATCACGTCTTCTACCAGCACAATCCCGACGGGTTCGACTTTGGCAACCCCAACTGGGCCAAGGTGGACAAGGTCCCCTGGGGGCCTGCCGCTAATCCCGATATACCCAAAGGCATCTGGGGCCGGTACTGGGGCAATCAGCACTGGGGCCACGCCGTCAGTGATGATCTGGTTCACTGGGAGCACTGGCCTACTGCCCTGAGCCCGACGCCGGGCGGATACGATGACGGCGGCTGCTTCAGCGGCTGTACCGTGATAAACAACGGTGTGCCGACCATCGTATATACCTCAACCACACGGATCCCGGCAGCGGGCATTCGCACCCGGCGCGCCCAGAGCATTGCCACCAGCAACGACGGGATGCGTACCTGGGATAAGCATCCGGCCAATCCCGTATTGGCCGATGTGCCGGATCATTCCGGGCTGATGACTGCCTGGCACGACCCACACGTCTGGCAAGAGGGCGACACCTGGTACATGGCGCTGGGGTGCGGATTCCAGAACATCGCAGGCGCCGTACTTCTCTACCAGTCTCCCGACTTGCTGCACTGGGAGTACATGAGTCCGTTGCTGGTGAGCACCGATATCGCAAACCGGGGTGATCGCTGGCTGGTTCCCGATTTCTTTCCTATTGATGACAAGTACGTCCTCCTACTGTGTGTAAGCACGCCCGCCGGTGAGTGCTTCACCACCTACGCCGTCGGCGACTATGTTGACCACTGCTTCGTTCCCGAGGTGGAAGGGGTGCTGGGTCCCCGCCCGGCACCGTCGGCCATGGCCACCCGCAGCTTGCTGGATGATCGCGGACGGCGAATCGTACGGTCCCAGCTAGGCGAGGACCGCTGGCGCGAAGCTGCCCGCACCCTCGGCTACACGGGGATACTTTCGCTGCCCTGGCAACTGAACTTGAGTGCAGACCTCACCCTGGAAGTTGAGGCCGTCGAGGAGGTATGCTCAACCGGAAAGCCTCACTGGCATCTCGCTGACGTCCCCCTGGCAGCCCACGAGCCACTTCATCCCGAGGGACTCGCCGGAGATTGCCTGGAAATAGTCGCCGACATTGACGTTGGTCACGCCGAGCAGGTCGCCGTGAAGCTGCGCTGCTCGCCCGACGGCGAGGAGCAGACAGCCATCGTCTTCGACGCAAAGCAGCGGCGCATCTGTCTGGACTCCAGCCAATCCAGCACCAATCCCAACTACTGCGGCGTCAGCCGCGGTGCCCCGCTCAAGCTAGCCCGCGATGAACCTTTACACTTGCATCTGTTCCTGGATCGATCGGTAGTGGAAGCCTTTGCCAACCGTCGCGCCTGTGTGTTCGATCGCATTGCCCCTGTGCGCGAAGACAGCCTGAACGTGACTGTGGTGGCCAAGGGTGGGGAAGCCGAACTACTCAGCCTGGACGCCTGGCGAAAAGCGCCTGTCCCAATTACTGGCTGAACACAGCCAGATGCGTGAAGAGTCCCGACCCACTCTTGACGATCTTGCGTGGGCGAGGCATGCTACAGTACCAGAAGGTGAGTAGTTGCAACCATCTTTAGGAGGCCAGGCACATGAGCAGATTAGCAACAGATCTTCTTACCATCAGTGCGATTTTCACAGTGGTGCTATTACTGCAGACTGGCGTAACGCATTGGTCGTGGGGAGACAGCCAGGCGGCGCTCGGCCCGCCCCCGCCGGCGCCGCTGCGCCACATACGCGAGTTGCCTCCGGAGGCCGACCGCCATCTGACCATTCTGGCCGACCAGGACCGCGGCCCCGTTTGGCTGCTCACTGGCTTTCTGCACGGTCTACACTATAGTGGCAAAACTGTCCCGGACCACCTTATCCGCCGTATCAAGACGCAATATTGGCGCAGTGCCTTATGGAGCAGTCACCATCCCCCTGAGTGGCGTAAGGCCTTCCTCCACATAATTGATGACCTGGGCATCCCCTTTTGTGATTGCTTGTCCGACGAATGCTGGTACGAGCTGCCGGGCGGTGACCCGCCCCGGCCGTGGGAAGACTTTGATGCCTACTATGAATTCGTTTACAACTTAGAGCCTATCCTAAAACTATGAGTCGGTAGACGATGAGGCAACAAGCGAGATGAACCAAAGCCAGATAGTTTTGGGCCTTTTTCTCCCAGCGGATCAGGAGCTTCCGAAAGCGATTGTG
>Ga0114925_10000755_pt1 | contig 15076 bp, 8 predicted proteins | sample SumtaG_2_FD_87287 | JGI IMG/M metagenome (GOLD analysis project Ga0114925, IMG submission 87287) | Deep subsurface microbial communities from Indian Ocean to uncover new lineages of life (NeLLi) - Sumatra_00607 metaG | ecosystem: Environmental > Aquatic > Marine > Oceanic > Sediment | place... | reverse complement strand
GTGCTTAATACAGACAATATGTAATTCTTAATTTCTGGAATTGTTCCGAAGCTCTTCTCAGTTTCAAGATACTCTGAAATAGGGGGTGTGTCCCTAATCATCTCATCAATAAGGTCGGTTGCTTTCTTTTCCAATAGTTCTAATCGGTCCGTCTCTGATATTACCAACTCAATTTCATTTTGGCAAGTCCAACAGGTCTCACCTTTTATTTTAAGTACTTTAGCACACCTATCACAGTAAAAGGTCTTACATCGATGACAAAGATAAATATTCCCATGGATTGGGCCTCGATGTACTACACAAATAACCTCTTTTTCCTCGATTTCCATTTCAGCTTTAGTTTTTTCTATTTCTTCTAGATCCCTCTGTGTTAGCTCCATAGGAAGAGGTGCCACAATTGTTTTTTTCTTTAATTTTTTAGCTTTCACGGGTTTTTCCGGTTTTATCATAGGACTGATTGCTGGAGGTGCCTCAGTTTCAACCGACATTTCAGTTTTCATCAAATGCTCTCTTTTTCTTAAAGTTTCTTGTCTTAAAGATTCTGATATATCATCTTTAAAATCAGTCTCTGGAACTTCTACTATCAACTTTTCTTGGCTTTCAACATCGGATAAGGACTTCTTCTTTCTAATAACTGCATATGAAGCTCCTATCGATATACTTGCTATAGCTCCTATAATAATAATTATAATAATTATTATATTGACAGGCCCTTGATCGTCATCGTCATCATCATCACCAGCACCGCCACCAGCGGGAGGATCATTCGGATCATTAGGGTCATAGCCATTGTTTACTTCCCATCCATCCTCATAACCATCTCCATCAGTATCTTTATTATTAGGGTTTGTATTACTATCAAATATCTCGAAATAATCGTTTAAACCATCTAAATCCGAATCTAAGAATGTTATAAAAGGCTCCTTCAAAGCGTATTTTCTTCCTTCATATAACGCTTTAATCTCTTCCATGTTTAATAAATAATCATATATACGCAATTCATCTAAACTTCCATTCAAATAATGACCATTCCATTGATCAGCACCAATTCGCAAAGTTTTATTCATGATTCCAGAAGCAGTTAATCCACTTCGATTTCCGATATATTTTGCATTTTGATAAAGATGTAAAGTTTCTGAGGAAGCATTATAAATTGCTGTTATCATTGACCACTCTTTTTCATTGAACGTAAATCCAGTTATTTCACCACCTATATGAACATTCGACACCTTCCAATATATATAAACTCTATCATATGAATTGGATGGGGTATCAATTCCAAACCAATTGGCGTCATCATATCTAAAGCAAACTATTTCATAATTATTCCCTGCAATATTTTGAGGTTTAACCCAATAAGAAATACTAAAATCATGTGTTCTATCAAGAGTAAAATTTCTTACATCTATATAATCATTAATTCCATCAAATTCATAATATCCATCATCTCTAAACGTTGATGAATTGTCAAATGGATGTGGAGGACTATTTAAAGAGCTCCATTCTGGTTCCGATGCATTTTTCATTGTTCCGTGATTTCTGTCAACGGGAACTTTAAGACAATTTACAATAATTCCATTATTTCCATTACCACTATAATCAATAACATGAGTATAATTACTCGATTCAAAAATATAATGAATAACTATATCTTTTCTGTTTAAATTAATATTTCTAGAGAGAATTCCTATTTCTTCTTCGCTTAAAGAGTTATTATACAATAAAAAATTATCCATTGCCCCATCCCAATATTTACTTGACGAATGAGTTAAAGTGTTATCACGATCAAGATCATTATGCGTTCCATCATATGTATTATCATAATCTTGTATTCACCATTAATGTAAAGTTCCAATGTATTATTCCTATTTTGAAATATAACATGATACCACACCCCTAATGTCCTATTAAAATTAGACCACAAAAAAATATTTGTAACATCTGATTGAGTAATCGCTGTACGAAATTTCCATCCATTATTATAAATTACTCTTATAGAGATTGTCCCATCTTCACCAAAATAACAAAAAATTTCTTCATCGTCATCTTCATGCTTAACCCAAGTAGAAATTGCCCATTCATTATCAAAAGTGCTATATAAACCCTTTCCTGTGGTTAAATTAACGTAATCTCCTGACCCATCAAATTCCATTACTTGCCAATTTTCATCCTTAGAGGAATCGTAAATAAATGTGCATGTTTCCTTAGCGTTAATAATTGTACCATTATTACCATTTCCTGAACGATCTATTGCAATATTTCCGTTGTTATCTTCAAAGGAATAATACACCCATAAATTTGTTGTAGTTGGATTGGAATCTAACATTATATTACGTATTTCATCTATACTTAAATTTCTCTCATAGATACGCCATTCATCAATGCTCCCAGATATGCCAGTTATTCCTAAATCACTTATAGAAACAGATGTACCATTTAAATTCTTTGGGATGTATGTTTGCTCATCAATATAAACCCCATTTAAGTAACAATAAGCTTTACTGGCGTATGAATCAAATACGATGCTTTTAAAATACCATTTATTAGTCTCCGTATAGCTCCCCGGACCAAAACTTTTCCATGATCCATCGTAGAAATCAGTATACCCCGCAGTTGTATATTGCCCATTACTTATAACTAATCTCCCTGTCTTTGCATCAAAAACATACCCATTATTCGTTCTTTTTTGCCACCATGTAAACGTGTATGTCCCCGAAGTAGAATTGGACGGAATTAAAATGTAATCGGTATCACCATCAAAATCCATCGCAACTTCATTATTTCTATCCATTTGATATTCTAACAAAGGATTATCATCAAAATCTTTTGTAAATACATCGTCTATTTGATAGTTTCTTAAAGATTGGCTTTGATTTCCAAAATATATGAAATATCCTTCAGGAGACCCATCAATTACATTTATTTGCCACCAAACGCGGTAATGCGTATTATTTTTATCTTGAACATAACATGGAACCTCCCATAACTCATTACTTATATTCTTTACAACTCGAATCTGACCTCCAGAAACCTTGCTTTTACCAATGAAAAGCGAAGTTTGATAATTTTCATAATCAATGTTAGTTCCATTAGAAACAGTTATAGGCACACGATAAGTCCATTTAACTCCTTCAAAATCAGTCCAATTATTTTGCCATATGTTAGTTGTCAAACTCTCATCGTATAAGGTAAGTAAGATGAGTGTACCATTATTAGTTCCCACCGCAATTCTCGACCAAGAATTATTTACACCATCTTGAATAAAATATCTAATGCATCCATAATTAGCGGAACCTCCTAATTGTACTTTTTTAATATCTTCTCCAGAACTTCCATCTAAAACATATAAGTATCCATCCTCAGAAACAGTAATTACTTCTAAACTACCATCCCCATCTATGTCCTCTATAACAATATCACTAAAAAATGTAGACCAATGAGAATCATATCTAAAATTAATGGAACGATTCCACAATTGATTAAGTGTATCCCCCTCATAGGCGCAGATATAGGTTTCAGTACTAAATATTATTTCATCTTTACTATCCCCATTTAAATCCCCTGTATTTATAGCAGCAATACTACTTGCTAAAGGATCGATATTCCATATAAGATCTCCAGTAGAATTATACATATATATAAACTTAGCCCCTGTACTGGTAGAGAGTACAAGTTCTAAACTATTATCTCCATTAACATCCCCCATTGAAAATATATCTCGCCTAATAGGCAGAGAATATATTAACTCTCCAGTATGATTTACAGTATATACCGTATTATCAGGCCACCCAGCACTTGTAATTACATCATCGTACCCATCTGCGTTAATATCAGCAACATTAATATATCCTGCACCACAATTAGTATAATTCCAGATTTGAGAACCATTTTTCTCTAAAATTATAATATGTCGTCCTGGCCATGGTTCTGCTACGGCAATCTCATCTTTAATGCCATCATCATCAAAATCCCCCAGAGCAATACTATGAGGACCACCATTAAGATTTACAGACCATATAGTAGAGCCATTATGCCCATAATGAGCTTTTACATAACCCGATGATGCTCCAATCGAATCAGGACCAATAGTTAAAATATCATCATCTCCATCATGGTCTATATCTAAGGATAAAATATCTTTCCGTCCTTCTTCATTAATAGCAAATGAAAGATTCCATAATTGCTTAGCTGTTTTACCATCAAAAGCATAAGTATATCCATCCATATTATGACCTGCAATATCGATAATTCCATCTCCGTTGAAATCTCCACTTGTAAGGCCAACAAAACCTCCTCCAACTGAAATATTCCAAATGACCCATGCTGAACTATCAATCTTAAACCTAAATGGCGTACTAAAAGACCCTTCACCAGTACCATTAATAGCACTGACTCTAAACCAATAAGATTTATTTAATTCGACTGAAAATGGTTTAAAAAGATAATAATTCTGATTTGCGGGAATAGTATCATTGTCAATAATAATTGATGAGAAATCGTGCGTTTCAGACACTTGTAAATGATAATTTTGTAAATTATTCGCGTAAGAAGGATTCCATTCTAACTTTGCACTACCATTTTCAATGGGTAAATGAAATGTCATAGGAGAGACATAATATTGGGGAGGCGTTGGAACTGTTGGAAATCCAGAAGCAGTATATACATAGAAATTTCTATATGTTGTATAACCTGCTGCTTGATAGATCTCTAAGAGTCCATCCATATTGAGATCTACAATTTGAAGAAAATCTGTATAATCTCCAAGACCATCCTTTACGATAAATTCATCCCAATTAGAGCCAGAACCATTAAATATGCGAATTGCACCATCACAACATATTTCATCATGACCAACAACTAATTCATTCAAACCATCATTATTAATATCTAATATATTTATATCTTGAGGGTGTCCATTCCATTGTTTTGAATAAAGTAATGTGCTATTGAAATCAGTTCCATTATATTCACCTAAATATATTTTCGATTTTTGTCCAGCACTATAGAATAATTCATTTTCACCGTCATTATCTCCATCTCCGATAACAATCCAATAATAATAATACGGATCTGCATTCTCTTCAATTATTATATAACTCTCCCAATTCTTTGAAGAAGTATTAAATCTATATTGTAATATAATACCATTAGTATTATTTCGTATACAAGTATAGATTTCATCCTTTCCATCATTATCAATATCTCCAATCGCGAGGACATATATAAATCCACAATCTTGTGAAAAATTCATTTTATCTATAGTAAAATTTGTAAAAGTTGATTTCTCTACTTGATATTCAAAAAATAAAAGTGGAACTTCAACAACTCCACTACCCTCATTTTCGGCTCTAGGTAGAATTTCGAGAATACCATCTCCATCTAAATCAAAAGCATAAGGAGTATGATAAATAACATTGGAGTCATTATATGTTAATACATCAGCCCAATTCCATGTATTAAAGTCGACTCGTATTCCTTGCCAAATTTTAGTTTGCCAATAAGTTATTTTGTCTTCATAAGTAAAAAGATATATTTCTTGAACACCATCTCGATTATAATCTATTGAAACAAATCCCCCGAGAGTTTCTGTACTCAAAAAAGAAAGATCTATTTTTTCCGTGTTATAAGTTCCACCCGAATAGTTCATAATAAACATTTGATAGGTATCCATCATAAAAATCTGTTCAGGATATCCATCATTTTCTATATCAGTTGTAAGATACCCTCTGTGATATTGAACACTACCATCACTAAAAATTGTTTGGCGACTCCAGGGAGGATAGACTGCGGAAGTTTGAGGATCGCGATTATCAATATCTTTTTCATATCCAGTATTATTACTTGTTTTCATTATTGAGAAGATAATATTAAAAAGATAAAATGATGAGGTAAATAATTGGAAAAATATAATAAGACATAGAATTTTAGAAGTTTTACTTTTCAATTGACATTTCACTTGAATTTGATTAATTTTTATAAAATTATCTTAAAAGAAGATCAGTAAAGGTACTTTAAAAATCCCTTTGGAAAAAAAATGAATAAACACTTAAAATCTGAAAGTAAGATTTATTGACTTATTCTATCTCTCTTTTTGGTGTTTCATTTTCTAGATCATTTTTTATTGATAGAGCTCGATTATAATTCTTAATTTTTATAAAATAAATATTCTTGCCATTTTCCTTGGAGATGACAATGATATCGAGTTCTTTCAGAATGTCTAAGTATTTTTTTGTAGTCTTGAAATGATAACCAAGGAGTTCCCCGACTTTAGAAACGGTTAATCCATCTTTACTATTGTTTAATAATTCTGTGATCTTAATAATCCTATCATTTCTAAAATAAAATCTCAGAGTATCAAATCTGTGATCTAAGTTACTATTAAAATAGGCCTTCTTTTTTCCGATTACAGACATACGTATAAATTGGAAATTATATAGAAACTTTAAATGCCATAAGGTATGATTTGCTCCAGTTTCGGTTTCGTTCATAATTTCGCTTATAATAGTTCCTGGGTTTTTGCAAACGAAATCATAAATCTCATTTCGTTTCGGAGTTTCTAAAATATCTTCTTTAAGCAGCTTAGTTCCAAAGACTATCATTTTTTGCTTAATTAAAATCTTCACAATCCTTTCAATGAAATTTTTGTTTGCATATTGACTGGATTTAAAGCGTTGATGAATATAGTCTACAATCTCCTCAATGGAAAAAAATGGCTTTTTCTTTAAATATTCCTTAATGAAATCCAAGACTTTTTGGTATTCTTGTTCATCTATGATTTCTTGCATTATAGAACTTTATATAAGATATCGTCAAAATTGTTAATTTTTTCTATTTAAATTTGTCTCAATTTAGTATATAAATCTTTAATTATAAAATATTATCAAATTTCTGGGATTTTTAAAATGTTTTTTATAAATAGTGGTTTTCCCGACTAATAATAACTAGTATTACACAACAAAAAATGATTTTCTAATGGATTCTCCCATGGATACGTAAAAATAATCTTGAAACAATGCAACAAGTGAATGAATATTGGGCGCGCACATCTCGATTACTTGCCTCATCCTGACACTTACCGTGCTTTTCCCACAGATTTGGAAAACAACTAAGAAAATAAATTGTACCTTTATATTCCAGCTAATTCTTTAATATGTCTAATACCCGAAACGGAGTCATCTGCAAAATCGTCCGCTCCTAGCTTTTTTGCAAGTTCCATATTTAAAGGAGCACCACCTACGATTAATTTTACTTGATCTCGTAAGCCTGCTGCAACTAAACCTTCATGAACAACTTTAATCTGTTCAACCGTCATGGTTAAAAGGGAACTTAACCCAACAACTTTTGCTCCCGTTTCTTTTACCTTATCAACAATAGTTTTTGCTTTTACATCCATTCCTAAATCAATTACTTCAAATCCAGAACTTAATAACAATGTCCCGAGTAAATTTTTACCTATATCATGATTGTCTCCTTCGACTGTGCAAATAACTACTTTCACTTTTTCCTGAGATCTATCCATTGCGGCCATAGCAGGTTTTAAGACTTTAAATGCTTCTTTCATCGTCTCTCCAGCAAGGACTAATTCAGCTAAATAGTATTCCATTTCTTCATAACGACGACCAACTTCATCCATTCCCTTTGTCAGAGCTTTTAAGATATCAAAAGGATCCTTTCCATCTCCTTCAAGAGCTTCTTTAACAGCGTCGGCAATATCATCGACTTCTAATTCAATAATCAGTTCAGTTATTTTTTCAAAATCCATATAATAAGACCTTTCTTTTTGAATATATTAAGTTAGATGTAAAAATATTTAATCTTTTTTATAAAATTCATCACTTAAAATAATGATATCGAAAATAAGTAGGAAAAAAAATGAATGAACCTATAGTAATCAAGGAATTAAAATGTGAGTATCTCACCAATCCATTAGGATTAGATGTAGTAAAACCAAGACTTAGTTGGGTCTTGGAGTCTGATAAACGAGGGCAAAAGCAAAGTGCTTATCGTATTATTGTGGCCAGCAACACAGAAAATTTAGAGAAAAATCATGGTGATTTATGGGATACTAATAAAGTCTCGTCTGATCAGACGAATCACATTATATATAAGGGTGGGGAATTAAAGTCTGAAATGAGCTGCTACTGGAAAGTTATGATTTGGGATAAAGATGATCAACCATCTAAATGGAGTAAATCTGTAATGTGGACTATGGGGGTGCTCAATCCTTCTGATTGGAAAGCTAAATGGATTGGTGGATCCCCAAAGAAGAGACCAAGTCTGATAAAAAGAAGACTAAAGAAAAAATCTACACCATGTCCATTACTTCGTAGAAAATTTAAAATAGATAAAAAAATTTCACGAGCAATTGTATATGTCACGGCTTTAGGCGAATATGAACTAAGAATAAATGGAAAAAAAGTTGGAGATCACATTTTCGCTCCTGAGTGGACGGACTATAAGAAAAGGGTACAATATCAAACATATGATGTTACTGATTTATTGAAAGAAGGTGAAAATGTAATTGGTGCAATTTTGGCAGATGGATGGTATGCAGGTTACGTTGGTCCGGGAATTCCAATTAACCATAGTTTTTACGGAGTTAATCTCCGTTTACTAATGCAATTGAAAATTGAGCAATTAGAAGGAAGTAAAAAGGAAATTGTAACAAATTCAAGCTGGAAAATTTATGAAGATGGACCTATTCGCCGAGCAGATCATTTTATGGGAGAAATTTATGATATTGAAAAAGAACAAATCGGCTGGGATGAAAATAAGTTTGATGATACAGGTTGGCAAGCTGTAACAGTTGATAATTCCATTGTTATTAGGTGCGTTGCTCAATTAAATGAACCAATCCGGATTGTTAAGGAAATTAAACCTATTGCTCTTACCGAACCTAAACCTAACATATTTATTTTTGATATGGGACAAAATATCGCTGGTTGGTGTAAAATTCGACTTGGAAAATCAAATTGTAATATTAATTCACCAGTGACATTAAGGCACGGAGAGATGTTAAAACCAGATGGAACATTATATACAACAAACTTAAGAACTGCTAAGGCAACAGATAAATACATCATTAATCATATTGAAGATCGAGAATTTCAACCACATTTTACGTATCATGGTTTTAGGTATGTTGAAATAACAGGATTGAAAACTAATATAAAAATCAATCTTGATATGGTAAAAGGTTGCGTTATTTCTTCTGATACTCCGTTAGCCGGTATGTTTGAAAGTTCTGATTCTACATTAAATAAATTGTGGCAGAATATTTTATGGACACAAATAGATAATTTAATAAGCGTACCAACCGATTGTCCTCAACGTGATGAAAGATTAGGTTGGATGGGAGATGTTCAAGTTTTTGGTCAGACATCAATTTTTAACATGGATATGGCTTCTTTTTATAGTAAGTGGATTAAGGATATTAGAGATTCACAAAGAGAGGATGGAAGATTTGCTGACTTTGTCCCTTATCCATATAAACGGGGTCCACACCTAAAAATGATTGGCGCTCCAGCTTGGGCTGATTGCGGTGTAATTGTACCATGGCAAATGTACTTAAATTACGGTGATAAAAGAATAATTGAACAGCACTATGAATCTGCAAAACGCTTTATTAATTATGTTCATTCCAAAAATCCTAAATTAATCTGGAAGAAGAAAAGAGGTTTTGATTATGGTGATTGGCTTAATGGAGATAAAATTAAGGATAAAAGTTATCCAAAAAAAGGAGGAGCAATTCCTAAAGTTGTGTTTGCTACATCATATTTCGCCCATTCCGCAGAACTCCTTTCAAAAATGGCGGGGATTTTAGGAAAAAATGAGGATTTAAAATATTACAGGAATTTAACAATACGAATAAAAGAACAGTTTGTAAAAGAATTTATTAGTAAAGAAGGAGAAATAAAAGGTAATACGCAAGCGGGTTATGCTCTTGCGCTTTACTTCAACTTATTACCAAAGGAATTACTTTCAAAAACAGTTTTACATTTAATTAACGCAATCGAGCGGTATAATGGACGTATTTCAACGGGGTTTTGTTCAACGCTAAAATTAATGTTAGAGCTTGCGCGTTGGGGCCATACTAAGATTGCTTACGATCTACTATTAAGTAGAAAGTTTCCTTCTTGGTTTTATATGATTGATCAAGGAGCCACTACGATGTGGGAGAGATGGGATGGATATGTTGAGGGTCGAGGGTTTCAAAGTAAATGGATGAATTCTTTTAACCATTATGCTTATGGTTCTATTGGTGAATTCTTATACAGAATAATTTTGGGTATTAATTTTGATGAAAATGAGCCGGGCTATAAACATATTATCATTAAACCATTACTTGGAGGAGATTTGACATGGGTGCGAGGTCATTATAATTCTATTCATGGTATTATTAAAGTCGAATGGAGCATTGTAAAAGATAACTTTGAACTTATTGTTAGTATTCCGGCGAATACAACTGCAACTATTTATATTCCTGCTAAAAATTTGGAAAGTTGTACGGAAAGTAAAAAGCCAATCAAAGGAATAGAAATAGTTAGTTTCGAAGAGAATGTTGTCTGCGTTAAAATTGGCGCGGGTCAATATAAATTTAGAACTGAGTTGCCTTAATTATTATGCCTTATTTTATTTAAGTTTTAATTTCGTTAGCTTTATCATGTATTTCTCCACGCGATCTCCCGTTTTTTCTCGCCAATTTTTTAGACGAGCCTTCATATCCGCTAGTACTTCTGCTTGGTCTTTATCATCTATCAAATTATTCAACTCGTAAGGGTCCTCTTTCAGATCATAAAGTTCGTCCATATCACTCTCGTTATATACATATTTATATCCATCAGTAACGACCAAACGACCTAAATGACTAAAAGGATGACCATGGGTTTGACACATCAAATCTTCACGCCAGTCTGTACTTTTCTGCGAAAATAACGGCAATAAACTCGTTCCATCAATAGGATCATTGAATGAGGTTCCAGCGACATCAAGAAAAGTTGGTGCTAAATCTATATTACTTATCAGTTTTTCGCTTATTTGACCAGCGGGGAATTTATCGGGAAACCTAATCGCCATAGGAATACGCACCATCTCCTCAGGCATATACCACGCTTTGTCAAAATGTCCTCCGTGACAAGCAACAGCATCTCCGTGATCGGCAGTCCAAACTACGATCGTATTATCTGCCAGCCCTAACTCTTCCAGAGTATCGAGAATCATTCCCCCTGCATCGTCTATGAGCGTTTGCTGTCCGTAATTATAAGCCAATATTTCTTGCCAGACAGACCAAGGTAACGGACTTGGGATAATCATCTTACGTTTTGTATTTAAAGGATAATTAACTTCTCTCTTATAAACTTCTGGTTTGTTTTTTAAATCGTCGCGAAAATTAGGATGTTCAGGAATCTCCTCTGGATTATACATATCTAAATATTCTTTTGTAGGATAATAGGGCTGGTGTGGTCCCCAGAAATCGATTCTTAAATGAAAGGGTTGTTTATTTCCTTCTTTTGCTATTTCTCTTAACTTATCGCAGGCAAGATGTGCTAGAAAAAACGCTTCATGTGTTTCTTTTGGGGTAGTCATTGGACCAATAGCATGTTCATTAGACCAATATCGCTTTGGAGTGAACAGTTTTCCTATCTTTAACCCATAAACTCTTGACGCAATTCCTCTAGGTTTCCAAAAAAGACGTTTTATTAGTACTTGAAAGTGAGGCAGATTATTCCTTTTAAGATATTCCTTATATTCTGGTTTAGTGTATGGATTTCCATAACTGCCATAACTGAAACCTTCGCAATGATGATCGTGAGCAGTTCCCTTTCCAGCGTGCCACTTGCCATAATAATAATTCTTGTACCCCGCTTTTGCAAGCAAGTCCAAATAAGTTTCCCTATCCCATGGATGGTTTGTATTATTTTTTATCTCCCCGTGATTATGAGGGAATAAACCCGTTAGCATAGTGCGTCTTGCTGGACTACATAGAGGGCAAGCGGTATATGCACGAATAAATTTCACACCTTCAGCGGCAAGTTTCTCGAAATTAGGTCGGAGAACTTTCTTATGACCGTGATAAGCTTGATGATCGGTTAATAAAAATAAGATATTCGGCTTTTGTTTCATTATGCTCATTATTTATTTTTTAAGGATATTTATATGTTTAAATTAAGATTCAATAAGAAATAAGTGATTCCCTTTATGTGTTCTTAATTAAATGTTTAAAGGATAATTACGATATTTTTCCAAGGCTGCCCTTAAGGCTAAAACATTTTCCCATGGTACATTCAAGATATTATGGCTTGGTCCGGCAAAGTAACCTCCGCCTTCAGCAGCAACTTTTATGCATTTTTTTACATCTTCCTCTACATCCTTAGGTGTTCCAAAATTGAGGGCTCTCGAGGAGTCCATTCCTCCCATGAAACATACTTTATCTCCCAGAGACTCTTTTAATTTAGCTAAATTTACGCCCGCAGCAGGTTCAAGTGCTTGTATACAACTTAAACCCGCATCTACTAAATAGGGCAAAACTTCATCAATATAACCACAAGAATGTTGAACTATGAATATACCATTTTTTTTACATTCTTGATATATTTTCTTATAGTATGGAATTATAAACTCGAGGAGATCCTTAATTGAAAATATTGAGCGGCCTTTAAATCCTAAATCATCATAATAAAACACAATATCAACTCCCGCCTCAGCAAACCGTTTAACAATTTCTAAATTGGTTTTAGTATATTCTGCCATTACATCATGAATAAATTCTGGCTTCTTACGCATGAAATATAATGCCCTCCCTATAGTCATTCCTTCAAATACAGCTTCGTGCATAGCTATAGGAAGTGATGCCATAGGATAAAGATAAGGTTCAAGACTTTTTACATACTCATCCCAAATTTGTGGAGAATAATTTATTTTATTGTTTATATGATCAGAAGGCTTACCATATTCATCCCAGTATTTATATAATATTTCTGGTGATTTGAAATAACCATCGACATACCAAATATATGGCAGTTCAGTTCCTACTTGAGGGACATATTTATATAATTTTCCAGTAATAGTATTTATTTGACAATTAGGATATTCATGCGGTCCCTGAACCCTTGTTTCATAAATTTTAGTTTTAAATGGATCCATCGCATAACAATCAACATTCCAGAATCGCTGCTCTGTTATATCGCCTACCCAATTATTCTTAGACCGTTTATATTTATTCTTAATTAATTTTTTATTCTTTTCATATTCATCTGATTTTAGAAACTCTCGATAAGCCGTTCCGGTTTTTTCAAAACCTAAAGTATGGATAGGGATAATATCGGGCTCATCATCAAGCTCTAAGGTCCTAATTACTCGTTCGCGTTTCGATAAGACCATAAGAATAATTAATTTAAATTTTAATAAGTTAATAAAATCTATTCTAATATAGATTTATTTTCTTCTTAAATGTAAGAGTATAAATGTAAAACATAAAAATAAAACGCAATTCTATTATTTATCATGTTAAAAATTTCATTTATTGGGGCCGGCTCAATTGTTTTTGCTGATAATGTCCTTGGTGATATCCTTACTTTCCCAGCTTTCCAAAAGGATTCTCTTATTTGTCTAGAAGATATAGACCCAAAACGCCTAGACATTATGTATAGATATATAAAAAAAATTATTGAAGATAACCCTCAAGCGCTTGAAGAGGTAAGTGTTGAAAAAACAACAGATCAAAAGAAGGCTATCGAAGACGCTAAATATATTATAAACGCAATCCAAGTAGGTGGACTCCTTGAAATGAAAAATGATGTAGAAATCCCGCTCAAATATGGTGTTAGTCAGTGCGTCGGAGATACATTAGGTCCGGGGGTATTTTTCGCTTTCTTCGCACAGCTCCAGTTCTGAAGTCTATTATGGAAGATATTCAAGATGTAGTCTATAATAAAGATAAAAATGGAAATAAACCACTATTTCTCAATTATACAAATCCAATGGCAATGAATACATGGTATTGTAATACTTTACTGCCAGATTCTACTATTGGTTTATGTCACGGTGTTCAAGGAACAGCAGCAGCTTTAAGTTTTGCAGCTGGAGTAAAAATGCAAGATTTCAGTTTCCTTTGTGTAGGTATTAACCACATGGCATGGTTTCTTGAGTTATGGTATAAGGATTTAAATGGTACTTGGCAAGACGCATATCCTAAAATAAAAGAAGTTATTGAGGAAACCGAGCAATTTCAAAAAATTGAGAGATTACGGATTGATATGATGAAAGCTTGCGGGTATTTTATGACAGAATCTTCAGGTCACCTAAGCGAATACATTCCATATTATCGAAAAAGAGAAGATTTATTGGAGAAGTATAAAGGATCAGATTTATTTTATTCAAATTTAAAGCATGGCGCTTATTATGACTATTGTATAGAGAATGAAGGCAAGATGGAAAAGAAATTCGAAAGGAAAATAAGGAGATCCAGACTCCGCATAAAAAAAATGCCAACTACAGAATATGCGTCGCATATAATTAACGCATTAGAAACAAATAAACCTTTCAGATTTAATGGTAATGTAATTAATAAAGAAGGGGGATTAATAACTAATCTTCCGAAGGGATGTTGTGTTGAAGTACCCGTCTTCGCAGACGCTCATGGACTACATCCTCAAGGCGGTATTGAACTCCCCACTATCTGCCAAGCACTATGTTTATCAAATATCATGGTACAGAAGGCCGCAGTCGAAGCCGCACTTGAGTTAGACCGAGAAAAAGTTTATCATGCTGTACTTTTAGATCCTAACACTGCTAGTGTATGTTCTCCAGCAGAAATTCGGGAAATGGTGGATGAAATGTTTGAAGCAGAAAAGAAATGGCTTCCTCAATTTATATAGACATCTATTTTTCTCTTTCATTAAGTTTTATTGTTTATTATAGGAATTAAACTTTAAACAATATTATTAAGATACACTAGTAAAGAACTGAATTAATGCACCTCATCTTTTTTTGAAAACTTTTTATACTTAATTTCCTATTATTTATCATGAGTAATCATGAATCCGCCAGTAATTCCCACCCGTTTCACTCGAAAGAG
>Ga0114925_10000754_pt1 | contig 15100 bp, 37 predicted proteins | sample SumtaG_2_FD_87287 | JGI IMG/M metagenome (GOLD analysis project Ga0114925, IMG submission 87287) | Deep subsurface microbial communities from Indian Ocean to uncover new lineages of life (NeLLi) - Sumatra_00607 metaG | ecosystem: Environmental > Aquatic > Marine > Oceanic > Sediment | place... | reverse complement strand
GTAAAGGCCCCGCTCAAATCAAGCCCATAATGGCGGGCTTCTTTCGCAAGCACAGCACCGAGACCTTCAAAGAGCGCAGAGACAGAGAGCTGGCCCAAAAATTCACGGCCAAGCTAGTCGAGAGAACGAAATGAGTTCACCTACTGCAACATTATGCTGGGGAATCAGCCTCCCATACGAGTGGCATCCGAGCTGGAAGCTCGATGCCGAAGAGGTGGGGATAGACGATCCCGTCTCAGACGAGTGCCTCGCATATCTATTGGACGGCAAGGAGAATCCGCCGCCCGGTAATCTGTACGGAACTACCGAGGAAAAACGCGAGTACCAAAGCCGCTGGCATAAGGTTCGGGACCGTTACGGACTGACATTTGTGAGATTCGGCTCGTGGGGAGCGCCACATTATGTCCTGGCGATCGAAAGTTCGGTCGTCATTACCGGCACCAGTAGTACTAAAATCATTCGCCCAGAATGGGTGCAGGCCGATATCGCATGGCTGGCCTTGCTCGAAGAGGCCCAGGAAAAGCTTGGTTTGACCCGAGAAAAAGGCGACTGGCTGCTCGCTGGCTGTTGGGACTGACATCGAGCCCGTTACAGGATAGAGTCCCCAAGATGGCGAAACGCGAGCATCAACCCTTCAAGGTTGAGAACGGGATGATGGTCTGCAAGTTAGGATGCCGGTGCATCTGCTGCCAACTCGAGCAGGGTGCAGACGACATACGCAACGGCGAGGGTGGGAGTACGTACTCGGAGAACGTCTACCTCTCGAACTCGGAGCTATCTGCGTTGCAGTACCAGGAGCGGGAGCCGGAGGATGATTCAGATCCCCCCGATGTCGACGACAATGTCGTTGTGCATGATCCAAGAAACGTCATGCACAAGGGTCGGGTTGTCAAAGATAAAAGAGAGTTCCGAAAATTCGGCGAACAGCCGATGGAAAAGAAGAAGTAAATGGCACAGACACTCTACGTAATCCTCGAGCAAGACAAAGACCACACCGGGATGCCTCAAGCGTTCAGGGATAGAGAGGCGGCGGAGGAGTACCGCGCCGAACGTATTTTGGAGTCGGCGGCAAAGAGTAGACCAGTCCCAGTAGTCGACTGGAAAACAGATGGTGGTCAGGAGTATCTGGATATACTTTGCGGAGAGTGCGACATAAGCATCCAGGTTTTCGAAACCGAATTGGGAGATCAGTAATGGATATCAAATGCGCAAAATGCCAGGAGCCCTGGGACCACCATCACTTGCTGGCAGATCTACCACAGGAAATGTGGGACGGCGTCGAGGGCTCCTACTCAATGAGGGTGGTCGACAAATTCAAGGAGAGCCCCAAAACCTCCATCCCTAAACCAATGAGGGAAGCCCTTGGTGAAGAAGGTTGGAAGTTCGGCAAGACGATCGTCTGCATTCTCGAGTGCTGTTGCTGCTCGGAGTACGCCACCCTCGATAGCCAGGAGCTAATCGGAACCCGTCAGGACCTACGCCTCGAAGCGGAAGCGACGCTCGGCGACGATTTGGACGGGCTGATTAGCACGCTTACGAGCGTGGATATGTATGCGGAGATGTGATGTCAACCAGGACTTTAACAACTAATTGTTTCGGGATCGTCGTAACGATAAACGAGAATGGAGTCGGAGAGATTGTGTCCGATCTATACGACCACGACCTACACGACGGGAAGCGTCCCGACCCAGCTCGGGAAAACAGGCTCGACCACGCCTTCGACGCAATCGAGAGCATAGTCCTCGCCCACGCTTTGGCTGGCATCGACATTCTAACTCCAGCGTACCTCGAGGGGATCGAGACAGCAGTCGAGGCCGCAACCAATAACGCATAGGTATGTAATGAAGAAAAGAGTAACGCTCACCCTCAATATCGAGTTCTCCAACTGCAATGGAGAAAGCGAAAGGGAAATCCAGAACAACCTACTGCATCTGGTTTCTCATGCATACGGAGATGGGTTATTGTCGGGGAACTCCGAGATGGAGGTCGACTGGCACGACCACTGCGTGAGCGTCGATAATGTCACGTCAAAAGAGTTCTGGGTGGCCATGTCCTACGAGGGGCTGGTCAGCAATTACGGCCGGATGATGGCAATCAGGGAGGAAGAGCACCACCTTGGAGGAGCCACTCTGAGATGGATAGAGCAGGACGAGGCTTCCATCATTGAGCAGATCGGCGATGCCGGGGTAGATATGGATGCTTTCAAAAAGCACGCCGCCGAGGCCTGCGCCGTCATCCTCAGAACGGAATACGACAGGTGAAGGAAATGAGTAAAGTACACGAAGGAAAATGGCCGGAGCATCTTGTGGTGCCCTACTTTGATCAGTTTATCCATGGCACATGGCTCCACCAGCGGTCTCCTAAATCGGAGCGAGGAAAGAAGGTGGCCACGGAGATCTGTAAAATGGCAGATGGATACGGCGTCACAGTATCTGAATCCAGTAAGGAGTATCTGCGGTACGATTGTAATACCCAGTGCTGCTTGGTCGGATGGGCATGCCTTGCGTTCGGGGAGGACGGGACCAGACCCGACCATATTCAAAATGACGCGACAGCTTTGTTCTTGAACAAGATTATCGAGATGTCTGGCCAGATCCCAATTGTGGTTCCGGACGTCATCGACTCGTCGTTCAGATATAGTGTCGGTGACAGAGCTTCAACCATATTTGAAGGGTTCAAAGGAGTTGGCAAGCGTCTTACTCCCGGCGAGGCTAGAAAGCTTTGGCGCAGGGCAGGAAACTATTTCGGCTACGACACCAAGGTGTTGCTCGAGGTGTAGTATGCTGACCTGCAATGAATGCAATCCTGACGGCGTCAATGATCTGGGCTGGGAGCAGCCCGATCTCAGAGCGCAGTGGGTAGCGAGCGTCGACCACAAGTGCTGTCCGGACTGCGGGAACAAGGATATTAAAACGGTTGTTGAGGGATCGCACTGGTACTGCGAGAAGTGCAAAGATGAGTTCTACGACACGGTCACGGCTAGGTGTCACATCGTTCGAGAGTGGCTTTCGTGTCCAGACTGCGACGAGCACGGAGGCTCTGGCATGTACTACGTGTGCCGGTACATCCTGACGCTTCCAGATAAACGAACGTTTAAGTTGAACTCTGAATCCGAGTGCGAGAAGATATTCAAGGCACTGTATCCTGGTGGTGAATACGACCGCGAGTGGGCGGACGACCGCCGAACCATGTACATGGAAAACGGCGGACGATGGTAGCTGCTGCCTGGAGATTTACTGATGAGGTACAAATACACAGCCTGGGAAGTCGGCAGCCGGAAAGCCACTGAGGTCGAGATTGAAGCCGAGTCCGCCTGGAAGGCGTCCGAACAATTCGCCGAAGACTACGGCGACCACGATGTCTACGAGCAGCACGGTGTGCATATTGGCGTCAAAACGCCGCTCGACCAGGAACTCAGCTTCAACGTAGAACGCGTCACATATATGACGGCCTGCCCGCTCGAAGAAGAGGATGAGAGGTTTCCAAGTTCAAAGCCCAATTGGCGCGATGTCAAATGCAGTCACTGCAAAGCAAAGCCCAACCATCCATGCACGCTTCCCTCCGGCAAGGTAATTAAACGCGTTCATCAAAAGCGAGTTATTGCTGCGCATTCACCACGGTGAGATATATGGAACTCAAACCTCGACCATGCATCGGTAGCGGATACTGCTGCAAGCAGTCGCTTTGTATGCTTGGGGTCGAGGCGCACGGTTCGATTCCAGGGCCATGCCCGTCGCTCGAGTTCGACGACGATAGACACTGGTGCGGGATAGTCCGCAAAGCGGATTCGGAGAAACAAAAATGGCTGAAGAACAACTTGCACATCGGGGAGGGCTGCTGCTCGTCCCTGAACAGCGACCGGAGGGGGATGCTCGTGAAGCTCCGGCTGTCCGAGTCGAACTCCTCCTCGCCTTCATGAGGCGTCTGATTCAAGAAAGCGCGAGCGGAGATCGCGTCATGCTGGCCATGCACGCTGCCCGTCACGATGTTGACGCGACCAGGGAGGAGGTCGACATCTTCATGTCGGCCGTCTTCAGCGAGATGAGATAGAAGACCCATGGGACCAGAAAAGAAAAAGCCAGACCACGACTACAAGGTCGATACGAAAATCGGTATGAGCCTGAGCATTGGTTTCCAGGGCAAACACGAAGACACCATTTCCATCGGTGAACTTCTGTCTCTCGATCAGGACAATCTCGATTCGATGAGCAAGGATGAAATCGAAGACGAAATCAACGAGGCGGTGACTGATTGGACTCACAACTACATCGACTACGGATGGAGCGAAGAGTGAGCCGGGGAATATAGGATTATGGGACCAGAAAAGAAAATTCAAGACCTCTACACCAACGACACCAAGATTAAGTTCACCGTGTGCATGGGGGGATCTCTCGCCGAACGGGAGGAGACCAAGACCATCGCTGAATGGATTTGGGAACACCTAGACGGCGAGAATGTCAAAGACTGGGAGAGGGATAAGGTCGAGACCTATTTGAATGAGGCGAAGCAAGAGTGGCTTTGCGACCAAATCGATAGCTGGTGGGAGACCGCAGGATGAGCCGCATACTACTCGAGCCAAAGGATAAGGCCCACGAAGTAGTCGTAGGCCTCGACCGTCCCATGTCCACGTTCTTCATCACGGTCACCATCAAACAAGATGACGAGGACCTGGAAGATCTTGACCCTATTTTGTTCAAGGGCAGATGGGCCCGCGAAGACGTTGTTGCCAACATCGAGAAGTATGCAGCGGATAACCCGAAGCGCAAAAAGGTGATCGACCTTATCTGGATGGACCTGGACCCGGCCAAAGTATTGGAGAACTGATATGAGTATCGAAGCGAAAATAAATCGAGACAGAGATGCGTTCAAGGAGGCATGGCTCGATACTCCGGTGTCCTCTCCAAAGGGCAAGTCCAGAGACGAAGCATTCATGACTCCTGGCTGTCACGTGAAGTCCAAAGAGCGACGCGACGACGGCCCGTGGCCAAAGTACTTTGGGAAGCTAACGAAAATCTCTGATGATAGTGAGGTGGTGGTGATCGGCAAGGACGACGAGTTCGTGTGGACCAGCGACCTGGTCGATTACCATTCGCTTTGGGAGTGCGACTGATGGCGGGTGAGGAAGAACTTCTTTGCATGTACGACGATTGTCCGGAGGGGCATCAAATAGTTGAACGTGCAAACGGAGATCAAAGAGTTACTTGCCAAACCTGTCGAGAGAACATGGGCCTTCCGAGCGTTGAGGAGTCCGACCGTGTCCCGGAGAAAAAGATGGAAGAACCAAAACCAGAATACGAAGTAGGTCATAAGGTAAGGGTTTATATCGGGGAGGAATCGATCGGCGATGGCGAGGTTACTGGAATCAACCCGCCGAATGGATTTGTGCCCGGGTATTCTTATGACGTCAGAACCGAAAAGGGAGAAGGCGTCTACTTCAACAACGAGCTGAAGAGAGCCAATCCGAATATTCAGTATCAGACGACGACGACCCTCTCGACAACTCGAGAAGTCATTTTGACAGTAGGGTTGGCGTATCCAGGAAAGCTGATCATGTACGTCCACAGCACTGACGAGGAAACGGACATGGAGCTGTGCGAGGTAAGTCTAACGAAGCAAAGAGCCCGTGCCTTGCGAATCGCCCTCGATAAGGCAATCGTCGCGCTCGAATTGTCAGAGCATAAATAGCAATGGAGATATCCAAAAGAGTGCGGCGCAAGGTCAAGGACTGGCAAAATGCCGATGTATCCGACAAGCTGCACGACCTTGCGGCATGGATGAGAATCGCCGGCCATTACAGCAACGCGAACTCGCTTATGGTGATGTGCGAAGAGTTGGACGCCAGTCCGCCCTATGTGACTGCAGTTCAACTCGAGAAAGAAAGAGACCCCGAGGATGGGTAACTCTACCTTTAGGTGATCGGACATGCCCGACAGCTCTCACACCAGTCTTCAAGTTGTCGTTCACGGCAATAATGAAATTACCGTAAAGGATGAGCGCGGGCTACCTAACACGTGTATCGACTGCCGATTTTCTGGCTGGCTGACGCAGTACGAGTTCAATGGTTACAAGCGGCCGCGGACATGCCTATTTTATTCTGGAGGGGCAGATCCCGAAGACGGAGATAGGGTATGGGATGACAGTGTGTATTCCGAATGGGGACACAGGGATTCGGCGAATAAGTGGCGCAAGAGGTACCCGCTTTGCCATTTCAAAAATGCAGACGGCAAATGCTCTGACTTTGTCAGGGCTAAACCAACACCATGGTACAAGCGAATATTCTTTCGCCGATTTTTCCGCAGACAGATGAGGAGATAAATGAGTCTAGAAAAAGTGAAATCACTAATTGAGGCAGGTGCTCGAGGCACAGATCGCGTGAACGAGCGCGGGAACAAGGTGTCGGACTGCTTCGCTGGGAGCCTGGACCGATACTACTTCGACTCCAAGCTCTGTGCGCCCTCTGGAGGCTTCGAGCAGTTCGACACGCAGCAGGACGCCTCCTACTTCGGAGTGTGGGTCAGCCGCGAAGAGATGGCCATCGTCACCTACGCCGAGGGCGACCTCTCGCTGGTCGCGTGCGCCTCCGCCGACTCCTTCAAGGCGGAGATCAAATCCATGGAAGAATTCTACGGAGAGGCCCCTCCGATGGCTACAGCCATCGGTCACGACGGTTCGGTCACCAAATACTACGACGACCGAATCTCAGCGAAATCGATGTGATGGGCGACGTAAAGCTATTTCAAATTGTCGCGCATTGCGAGCGACTCGATGTCCGGCAGGAAATCATGATCGAGGCAGCCGACGAAGATTCGGCCCAAAAAGTTGCGGAACAAATGCTTCGTGACGAGTGGGACGTCATCGATGTCGAGCCCTACCACGAGGAGGACTAGATGGCCGTCACCCATATATCGAAGACAGTTGAGATTGAGCTAAGTGAAGTAGAAGTTCAAAAGGCCCTGATCGATTTGGCCAGCCTTCATCTGCGCAAAGTTCATTCCACACGGAAAGAGGCCCCGAGCAGTTCTCATGCTGAGATAAATGTTACGGACCACGGCGAGTCTACGGAAGGCGCAACCGTGACGTTCTCTTTTCGTTCAAAGATCACGGAGGATGACAATGACCAAGAAAAATGAAGACCAAGGGTACATCGTTACAACCGAATCGGATAGCTGCGAAACCATCATGGATGGTGAAGGAGTCATTATCGTACCAATCTCAACTCTCGATGATGAGCGCAAGCAGGCTCTCGAAGATGGTGAGTGTGAAAAACTCCTAAAGCACGGAGGGGAATTCCCAGGCATTTACCTGACCGAGCTTCTGGAAATACTCGAAGAAGAGGGCCGACTCGAAGGTATCCTCGAGCAGTGCCGCCAAACCAGAGTGCGGCTCGATGCGAAAAAGGATAAGGACGATGAGTGAGAGCGAAGAGGAATCCGAGCCTCAAAAGGACTACATCAAGGAAGCGGTAAAGCAGGCCCTTGAGGCCGCGTGGATGACGAGGGCTAGAATTAGCAGCTTCGAATTCGTAATGCGCGGGGCCCTAGAGAGCAGAGACTATTACAGTGGCCAGGGGTCGAAATCGCTGAGAGAAGCCATCGGCGTTATCCATCACGCCCTTTACCAGGAGTCCGCCGAAGCTCAAACGAGGCTCATGCAGTTCGCATTCATGAGTCAAGATCCCGAACTGCTAAAAGAAGTAGCAGCTCTCATCCGAGACAACTATTTCAGAGCTGACAATGAGGTCAACCATCAAATTATGCAGTATCTGGAAAACGAGGTCCGATACACACCGAGCCGTTACCTTGTCGCCGATCACGACAACTTCTCGAAGCAGATTCAAGAACGCTTCGATAGGTTGATCGGTAAACCCACGGAGGAACCAAATGAAGATGGATAGAGACGACCAAAGGAAATTTGACGCAGCCCGCGCTGCCCTCAAGGAGCTTCCCGACTCCGAACGAACGGCCACGGTGAAGGTGATCCTCGAAGGCTTCTTCGCCCTGTGTCGCGCTACCGAACAGGCGGAAAAAATCGCCCTGAAAAATAAGGAGCGCATCTATGTGGCCAGAGGCGGACACATGTGGGGAAAAGGATTCACGGCGAACCAAGCCGCCGATGCAGCGCTCGCTGCCGGCGGCAAGAGTGGGAAGAAAGCTCGCAAGTCTCTCGACGTCATCAAGTTACCGCAAGGAGCATACCGCGTATCAGTCGATGAGATGGGAACCTGCCGGTGGCACAGTATGTGGGGCGTGAAGTCGTCTCACGACGCGGAAGATATTCCTCAAAGCGAGTGGCTATGACGGACAATAATAAAAGATGGCCAGAAACTATTCCTTTCGGCATGTTCTCGAAGAAGAAAGGCACGCACGACTACAAGAAGGCGATGGCCAAAAAGCGTATCGAGGACGGCGAGTTCAAGGAGCTAAAAGGCCCAGGAGGATGGGATGGTGGCTCTGCGTACCATTTCAAACCACGCTACTCGAGCTACCGACCGTTCGAGACCGAGGATTCGAGTAGATGCGATAGCGCAGTGTCAGCAGAGAAAACGGCCCGCGGCCGTATGCTGGATGGGCTTCTCGGCCAAGAGGCGAAGGAGCGCGCGCTGAGGGAGGGGTTAGGTGGCATCTTCGAAAGAATCGACTTGCATCCAGACGGGCTTACGGTTGTAGATCTCCTCAACCGCGACGAGCCCCCGTTCCTACGCCCAGTCCCTGGCAGGGACATGAGCGGACTGTGGGAGCTTACAGACGATTTCGAGAACGAGGATGCAGATAGGCGCACCAAGAACGACTGGCGCTTAGAGCCCATCTGGAAGAAGGGAACTCGCTTCGTCCTGGCCAGAAACGAGATGGGCTATCGGATTATTGCCGATCAGAAAAAGACCATCATATCCGTACTCGAGGAAGAAGAAGACGACAAACATCTCGAGAAAATCGAAGCGCTCAAAGCTGAGCTAGAGGACGAGGATACCATCTGGGCCGATGCCGGATATGTAATCCACAAATGCGACGCCCAGCACCAATGGGAAAAACCATTGAGTAATATTGCGCAATGCAAACGATTCAAGTCGTTACTCAAGCCAGTTCCGATCATGAAGACGCAGGACGCATTCGACTATGCGAGGACCCAGGAATACCACATTCGTGACGTTCTGGAATACCTAGTCAAAGACGGGAAGCTCCAGGCCTGGCAGCTCGCCAACCTTCTGCACCAAGCAAGCGAAGGCCTTGGATACTTCGAGGAAGTTACCGATGGGTAAAACGAAGGTCAAATCCAAGAAGAGCGCATCGAAGGCTCCTCACGATTGGCTCGAGTGGTGGATGGCTCCGCTGCATCCGAAGTACGACGATGACGATAATGTCGTCGAGGACAAGTACGATAGCTACCAGCCTGGAGTTGTACTTGCTCCAAATCTGGAGGAGGCATTTCGGGCAGCAAGGTGTCGATGGCCCTCCGCATCATCAGGATGGATGTGCCTGGGCGTCGTCAATAAGAGAGACAAGGAGTGTGTCGTGAAGGTCGAAGAATCAGGCGTCATGCAATTGCTCAAGCTATTCAAGGATGAGAAATGATGGAACCCACGATCGAACACAAGAACGAGATTAGCAAAGAGGTTAAGACGATCGCCTTTCTAGAGGTGACGATGTTCAGTGATCTGTTCACGAACTGGGTGTGGCACACACAGGAGAACGCGAGCGTTTTCCAGACGACCCCCGGGGTAGAACAAGTCGATGTCCCGAAGGAAGGTCGCATCGGGAACTACTGCACGTGCTTCCGCACAGACCTGGATAACAGCCTCCGTGTCGCGCCAACTGTTGAACTACTTAGGTTCATCAGGAAGAGCATGATTATGCCCGACTACGATACGATCGACTTCAAGCTCATCCAACGAAAGGACGGGCTCCTGATCGCCGCGGCGAACAACGCGATTATCGCAAGTCGGTGGCTGGCACTTGTGCCGCTGTCCGAACTGGAAACCATACGCGCGAGAGCAGACGAAAATGAAGCCAGAAGAATTTGAAATCAACGACGAAGAGTTGCGGAGCCTGTGGGAAAAGAGCGAGGAGCACGACGTCCCATTCAAGTGGCTAGGGGTAGACCGATTTCACAGCGAGTCCCCATTGCGCGAGGCTGTCGCTCAGTTCTTCGACCCAAGTGAAGGGGGCTTGGCCTCCATTTTCTACATGTCTGTTCAGCAGGGGAAGTATAGGCCTGAACTCACCATCCCTGATATGTCGGACGTGACAGTCAGGGCCGACATCATTCTCACCTATCCGCTGACAAATCCATGGAAATGGCGCGTCGAGTTCCCGGCCAGCCGACTGGGGGAGATCTTCTCACTCGCCCACGATATGTACCTGCACATCTATGACCTCGACAACGCTAACTGGCAGGCCAAGGGACATCAGGACAAAGTCCCCAGGGGCGCACCAAAGCTGCTGAACCGGGCTCGAGGCGAATACGTTTGGGGCCACGACATGAGCGACCTCGTGTTTGAGGGGCTGGCGTTCGCGCCGAATCCCGAATGGCCAAAGACGAAGCGCAAGAAGTTACGAATGATTATGATGAATGAGCTACCTCGAGACGAAGACGGAAAGATCAAAATTCCAGATCCAGAATACGTCGAGTGCCTTGTTCCGCTGGAACACGAAACGCACAAGGGCCAAGAGAATTTCATCGGGACATTCATGTTCCAGATTGGCAGCTAAAATGGGCTGGACATTTCCAAACAGAGCGACACGAGAAGACGTCATTAGGGAGATCGTTCCCAAGGAACACGTCTCCGCTAACGGGCACGTTTTCAGAACGCTGAAATACGAATGCGTAGGACGGCGCGAGGTCTACGCGCTACACGAAAGCGGGCAGCCGGAGATTGAGAGAAAGTGGATAGGCGTATACCTTCTAGAAGAGGAGCCAGATACTGGATTCTGGGGGTACAAGAATATGTCGGAAGACGTAGGGCCGCTGTACTACAGTTGTCCGCTTTCGTATATCGATGAGGCAGATCCGCCGGTCAATGAGACGGCTCGAGAATGGCGAGAAAAGGTCCGCGAAAAAGCTGGGGAACCAAGGGAGCCGATCATCAAGGTTCGAGAAGTTTAGATGTCAAACTACTACACGCAATTTTGCACGGCAATCAAAGCGTCAAACGACGACGCTGATTGGTGTGAAAAGCACATGGCGCTCTTCGGAGAATTCGAGTGCATCCTTAGTGCTGATGACCTCGAGGAAGGTGAGGATGAATCAGATTTCATAGAGTACCAGAGCCTTTGCAAGCTCTATGGCCTGGATGACGGTGATTGCTCGCCTGACTTCGAGTGGGAGTACGACGAGGACAGTGGGCTTTTCATCTTGTCTGCGACAGATCACGGGAAGCCTGAGCATGCTGCTACGTTCCTCCGGGAGTACCTGAGAGCCCGACACCCAAAGAGATGTCACTACTTCACCTGGGCGAACGGCTGCTCGAGAACCGAGCTTGGGGCTTTCGGCGGCGGCGGCGTATTCATCACCGCGAACTCGATTGAGTGGAACATCGCCCACATTTGGGCCGAAGAAAAATCTAAAGAATTCGAGAAAAGTAATTGAGCGAAGAAGAAAGAGATAACGTAAGTGACGTCCTGATTTGGAAAGACCTGGAGACCACTGGTCTAGACGTAAACCGTGACGTCATTTTGGAAGTCGCTATTGTTGTGACGGACAACGATCTAAACGAGCTTGGGCACTACGCATCGGTGGTCGTCGATTACGACCCAGACATGTTCATCCCAGATACTCAAGCGCGAACTGACCCTGCGCAAATTCTCGTCTGGGAGAACCATTGGGAGACCGGTCTGATTCAGGAAATCAAAGCCGTCTGCGATGACTCAGATCAGATCCCGACGCTCGAGGTAGTCCAGGCGCATATGATTGACCTGCTCAACGCCCACGGCGTTACCGAGGAGACCCATCACAGAAAGAAGCCTCCGCTTTGCGGGTCTTCAGTAGCATCATTCGACAGGAAGTTCGGAGACAAGAACTTCCCTGACTTCATGAGCCTGCTCCACTACCGAAGCATCGACGTAAGCACGCTCCTCGAGCTACGAAAGAGATGGCGACCGGATTTCGTGGACCCCGACTCAAAGGGGGCCCACCGAGCACTCGCTGATATTCGTTCGAGCATTGATTACCTCCGTAGCTACAGATCTAGCGGATTCATCGGCTAATGCTATCCCCCGCTCTTCTCTTAATCGGAATCGCACTACTGTTTCATCTTGCGAAGAACAAGGACGGTGAGAAAGAGATTAGCGAAGCCAGGGAACTAGATATCGGCGATCACAAGATTATGATGGCCATTGGTGAGGCCCCAGATGAATCCGAGGAACGACACCCGCGCATTGGAGCCCCGTTCTGCAAGCACCATCCCAAGTGCGAGACGATGTCCGACTGCGAACTGACCTCGAAAATCAAGGAAGCAGTCCGAAAAGCCAAGAATGAGGGAACCGCGAATCGGGACTCCAGTACATGGCCGGACGAGATTGAACGGATAGAAGCGACGGGGCAAGAATAATGGCTGACCAAAGTTACATAGAAAAGGTGCTGGCGCTAAGCACCGCTCACATGCCTAGCTCAGAGCCCTACTTCGCTGATTGCCGTGTACTCGAATTCACGTATGGGTACATCCTCTGGGTCTCCTCCATGTTCGGGGAAAATGGCGGAGACGATATCCCAGCGTGGCTGCGACCAATCATGAAGATTGCATATGAAGCGGAGTGCACTTTGATCTTGTTCGACGCCGACTGTAATCAAGATCCAAACCTCAAGGAATATGACTGGTGAGAAACCTGGCCGTCTACTACCTCAAGAAGCATAAGGAATGCCTCGAAGATTACGATGGCATCTGCGGGGATCTTGTAGACGGTATCATCCACTGGCTAGGTGAGCGCAGAGTTCAAATCCTCTACATCAAGCCACGCTTCGAAATGAATGAAGCCTTGAACGATATGTGGCGGTACCACATGGTTGCAGTCATCGACGGCAAAGTGCACGACGCATGGTTTCCGAAACTAATTTTACCGCCAGAGGAATACGCCAAGGAAGCGTTTTGGAGTGGCAGACCAGTCCTGAGCCTTATGCCGAGAGAAGAGTAAAATGGGTACACGAGCAGATTTCTACATAGGCACACTCGTAAGAGTCGACAGCAGCAACCTCACACTCACAAAGCACAAGTGGCTTGGGTCTATTGGATGGGACGGCAGCCCGCTCGGACATGGCCCTCCGAAAGAGCTTCTGGAGAAGACCAAGGAACCAGAATTCCTAGAGGAACTCGAGAAGTTCAAGGCGAAACGTAAAGAGAATGGCGACTGGACCGAACCATCTGAACACGGATGGCCGTGGCCGTGGGAAACAAGCAGCACCACAGACTGGGCCTACATATTCAATCCCAAGGCCCACATGGTGCAGATAGTTAACTTCTCCCGATACAACGGCGGCTACAAGAAGTACGTCAGGGTTTTAGCCGAGCACGAAAAGTGGAGAAAAGCGGTGGCGGAACATCAGGAAAAGGGGCTCACATCCAAGCTTCCCAAAGAGCCGAAAGACGAATTCGGAACGGTCGCATTTCCTGATATGAGCGCCATCAAGAATGTGACATACGACGAAGGTCGATCGGGTCTGATGATCGTTGGATTCTGACTATGTCCTACGCAACGCTAAAAGAAGCTCGCAGTTCCCAGCCGTTCGGAAGCTACCGAAAGCGGCTACACTACAACCGCCAGACCAATGGGCGATGGGCCGTGACTCTCGACAAACCGGCAGACGGCGCTCGGCCAACAAGGGTATCAAACGTATGGCATCTCTAGAACCAGTCCGAGAAATCAAGCCGCGAATCATGGCCGTCCGAATCAACGAGACGGACTTTTGGACCGGTGATATCGGTGACGATGTGAGCTTCATTCACGCCCACTACCTGTACGACGAGAATACCGTCACCCATATCTGTAGCTTCCAAAAGAACTACGACCTGCGATTCGTAGGCTTCGACTTTGAGCCGAGCCGTGAGATGTCAGACGACGAGCGCAGTGATCTGTGGGAGCGAATTCACGACGAGTACTCGAGGGAAATACAGGACGGCTACTACGGCGTCAGGATGATCGATCGAATCCATGAAGGAAACCGACGCCTCTTCATGGAACCGGATTCAAACTCGCCTCCAGAAACACTCGAGAGCGACGAGCTTCTCAATGAGGCGATCGAACAATATGTCGGGAACCCAATCTGGTGACGATTATGCTGATGCCAGACTCGGAGGTCATCGATGCCATGGAGGATACGTATTGCGGACTGCGACTATTCGACTCCATCTACGATCTGATTGGTCAACTTGGTTGCAAAATTCGATACGCTGATACCCTACGTCGTAGGGACGGCCTAACAAAACTAAATACCATCGGCTCTCCCCCGCAGCCTAGGGCGTCGCTTTGTGTGAATGCGGAGATTGCTGTCGACGACAGGAGTCTCGACACGCTCTCCTGGGCCGCGCACGAAGCGATGCACCACTTCTTCGATCCAGGAATACTCGATGACGACGAAACTGAGATGATGGTGCTCGAGTGGGTCTTCTACAACGCAGTAAGTAAAAGAGGCGACAGGCGCGAGCTTCTTTTGAATCTAACCGGCAGCTATGTAGCCGGCGGAACGATCGGCGGCCTAGTCCAAGAGTACAAGGGTTCTCAATTCTTTTACGGGGCCGTGTGGGGCGATATGGTTGAGCAGACGGTGAGGCGTGGGTGGATCGACTGGGATATGAACGTGAGCGACCAATGGCTGGAGAAGCTGAAAAATTAGACTCGTGCTACGAGTGCGGCGAGGACACTGAGTTCTCCTGTCAGGAGTGCGGCGAAATATTGTGCAAAGGATTCCTTTGCTCATACAAATATCCAGACTTTGACATGGACCACGTCTGCGCCATGTGCTTCGAGAAACTGGACAGGGAAAACAGGAGCGAACAAAATGAGTGAAGCAATCGACAGCACAAAAAGCCCAGCATTCCTCTTCGATAGAATCTTGGGTATGATCCTTGACGAAGCGAAGAAGCCGGCGCGGAAAAAGGTTGAACTCGGCGATT
>Ga0114925_10000753_pt1 | contig 15116 bp, 11 predicted proteins | sample SumtaG_2_FD_87287 | JGI IMG/M metagenome (GOLD analysis project Ga0114925, IMG submission 87287) | Deep subsurface microbial communities from Indian Ocean to uncover new lineages of life (NeLLi) - Sumatra_00607 metaG | ecosystem: Environmental > Aquatic > Marine > Oceanic > Sediment | place... | reverse complement strand
TATAATCGTGCTTGGAAGCAAAATATAACTCTTGGTAGGAAAAACAATCAAAATTTTGTCCAACTACCCTTTAACAAGTTAATCCATCAACTCGAGTACAAGTCCGAATTGGTCGGAATCTCTGTTAGAGTAGAAGAAGAATCTTTTACATCTAGGTGTAGTTTCTTGGATGGGGAGTCCATTAACAAGCACGAGCGATACGCTGGAAGGCGTGTTAGCAGGGGGCTATTCAAGTCCCGCGAGGGTATTTTAATTAATGCGGATGTTAACGCTGGTTATAATATTATTAAAAAAGCAATCCCGAACGCCATTTCGGCTGACGGGATAGAGGGCGTAGGGTTTCACCCGTATTCTATCGCCATTTCATGATTAAAATGGTAAAAGGAATAAAATTTATTTACTAAGAAGGTAAATTAAAAATAACCTACTCCTATTATAAAAAATTATAAAGAAGTTATTTATCTTTTGTTCTTGCTTTATATATCAAATTAGACTTCTTTTTATAAATTATATATTTGATACTCTTTTATATAGATAATATAATAACAGTTTTTATTAATCATTTTAAAATAGAGGAGAAAATATGTCTCGTCAAATAGCTCTCAAAATTTTAGTTTTGGGAGATGGTGGGGTTGGAAAAACAACACTAACGCACAGATATGTTAAGGGTCAATTTATAGATACAACTACAATGACTATTGGAGTAGAATTTCTTACTAAATTAATTGAAGTAGATCCTTTAAAAGCACAACTTGCACTATGGGATATTTCAGGACAAGAAAGGTTTTTCTTTATGATAGAAAAATATTTACGAGGTGCTAGCGGTGCTCTCTTGTTATACGACATTACAAACATGAAAAGTTTCGTGAATCTTGGAAAATGGGTTCAGGTTGTAAAAGATAAGAATCCCGACCATGCGGATATTCCTATTATCTTGATTGCGGCAAAATGTGACCTTGAAGAATTCTCTTTGGTTGGAGATATGTATTCTAAAAATGCTATGAAAAAATTTGGTTTTATTGATTTCGTTAAAACATCCTCTAAAACTGGATTAAATGTTGACCAAGCTTTCAAAAAACTAGTTAAATATATAATTGAAACAAGAGGATTTTAATAACTTATAAACAAGAGAAATATAAAAAAATTGAATAATAAAAAAAGTAAAAATAAAATATTCATTAATTATTTTTGTGCATTAGCAATCAGCTCGAAACCTAACGCATTGCTAAGAACTGGGTCTGAAGGTATGATTACTTCATCAGGCGCGCTCACTAATTTACCGTTAACTATTGCCTCTTTTATTGCATCTCCAAATGTGTAAGCTCCGCCTCCGCATATAATATAATACTCGACAAAGGCGTCTGGTGGCAGTTTAGCAATTAGGCGCATTACTTCATCGATCATTACTCTTGCAATTTGCTTTGCGTAATGTTCCTTGATACTTTTTATTGAATAAGTTTGACCGCTTAACATTACCGTTTCTTTACCCCTTCTAATAACATTCATAAGATCAAACGGTTTTACAATCATATTCGTTTTTTCTTGAAGAGCCGCCGCAATACGGTTTGTTAGTGTATCAGTTGCTTCTCTCATGCTCCCACTCGCCGTTCGCATTGGCCTTCCTTGATACATGGTCAAAATATCGGTACTCCCGTGCCCAATATCTATAAGTACAGTATCAACTGCCTCTTCTTCACCCATTTCTTTTAAGGTTGAGTAATAGGTTCCATAAGGTTCTGGTAATACTAAACATTTTTTAATATTAACTGTAATTCTCTTAATATCTCCAGTAGCGTCATTTTTCACATGAATCTCGATATTTCCTTTAAGCATTCTACTAAGATTTTTCATTACTGCTAAACTTGTAGCTACTGGCACCCCCGTAGCAATCACCACTTCTTCTCCATCTTTATCTATCAATAATGCTAATGCTGCTTTAAGTGCCGAGAAGGTTTCTTCTGCGGACTTCATCTGACCGTCCGCTGCAAGAGCTCGTTGTACTTCGGACTGTGTACGAGCCAATTCTCCAACATACCACTCATCATTTCCATCAATCAAGACTAAATTAGTCTCTAAAGAAGTATCAAGAGTTCCACCCGCCCATCCTGGATTAGGCTCTCCTATCAATGATGGGATTAAGAATTTAGTATCTCCACATGCTATTTTTATAGTACTAGTTCCAAGGTCGACTCCAATATTTAACATTCTTTTCTCTCTTCCTCCAATTCTTAATTAAAGTTAAATTTTTTTATGTAATCTTATTTTCGAATAATTTATTTGATATTTTTTAATACCAAATTAATTTTTTATTATTTAATATTATTATTAAATATTAAATTATTAATTATTTTAAATTTTTAAAAGCTCTTAATATATTATTAAAAGATTATCATAAAAAATTTGGTGATTAGATTACTTTAGCAATTGGAATAGACATCGGCGGGGAAATTAAATTTTCATTCGAGAATAAGAAAATTGCTGTTCCAAACGTAATTGGTAGCAGCAATCCCGTTGGATGGGGCGAATTAACTTCAGATAAAAGCTGGGAAAATAATTTGATAATTATTGAAAATGAGGAAGAATTATATATTGGCGAGTTGGCAAGAACTCAGAGCGAAATTAAGAATTTTATCTTAGATCAAGGTACTTTAAGTAAAATTGATGATATTTTCTTATTGATCAAGGCGATTTTACCTATAATTTTGGATGAAAAAGAGGAGGACATTATTTTAGGGATTGGTACGCCAATTTCTACAACCGTGGAGCAGATGAAAGAATTAAGCTCCAAATTTAAAGGAGAGTTTGATGTTTCAATTAAAAATGATGCTACAAAAGAGGTTATTACAAAAAAAATTGTTATCAAGCAAGTATTTGTAATGCCACAAAGTTACGGTTCTTATTACGATATTGTTTCAAAATCTGAAGACAATTCTGCCATTGATGCTATCGTTATATCATTAGATTTACTAACAGAAATATTAACCATCTATGAAGGTAGATTAATTAGGAATGCATCAAGAAACCTTATAAATGCATCGTTATTTGTCTTATCAAATAAAATTGCCCAAGCACTTCAGCAAAAAATAGGGATAATAATAAATCCTCATTCCATATTAGAAAATATAAGAGGAAATAAAGATCAAGTAATTTTTTCTGGAAAAACTTACGATATAAGTAAATTAAAGGAACATTATATCCGTCAAATTGCCCATGAGATGGTAGATAGCCTCATAAATCTATTAAATAGTCTCCCCATTGAAGCTGAAATAGAGTACTTTATTATAACAGGTGAGGCGATGGAACTTTTTTGGACTGAAATTGAACTTTTAATCTTAGAGCAGAATTTATTGGACGATCTAGATCTTGATAGAATCATTAAGGTTAAAGATCCAATTTTTTCAAATGCGATAGGATTCGAAGCAATGGTTAAAAGAAAAATCGATACTGGAGATTAGAAAGAAATGAGCGGAGATGAAATATTGACCAAGATTGATCAACTAAAATCAAGGGTTAAAGATATAGTAAAAAAGATACAAAATCTTAAAGCAGGATTATCTCGAGCAGAAATTTCGCTTGATGATTTTCAGGTCCAAAAAACTTCTTTAGAGAATGAATTACGTGGGATATTAAGGCAAATAGCGAAGCTAAAAGAAAATGTTGAATTTACACTTAGAGTAAGAAAAGAGCCTAAGGTTGAACCACAGCCTCAAGTCATAAAGGAAGAAGCTCCAATATTTACAGTTCCTAAAGATTTTATGTACTATTTTTCAACTGAGTTTGAAGATTTCTTAAATAAAGCCAATATTTATCTTTCAGGAGAGATTGAGGGTATAGGATTTATCGAATTAGGATTTATTGAATTTTTTTTCCCTCCTACTACTGAAAAAAATAAGCCATTTAATGTAACTGGATTAGTTGTTCAGCGGGGTTCAGCTGAAAATATACGTCTTTCAGTAAATTTAACGGATATAAGCGATTATCAGTCAAGATATGATAACTCAGAAGAAGGATTAATAGTCGATTTAGAACCTGAAATACCAAAAGCAATATCCTTTCAAATCAATGCACAAGGAACTCATATATATTCATTTAGAGCTGTTTTAAAACAAGTAAATGGAAAGGAAATCTCTGAAATAAATGATGCTTTTTTTGATTTTGAAGTAAAAGCTTTACCCTTTGCTGAAGTACAAAATATAAGAGATTTATTTGAGACAAAAACAGGAAAGTATTTAGTATATTCTTATTTAGCTTGTGAGAAGGAGGAAGCAGAATTATTAAAAGAATTACAAGTAAGCTTAAAAGAATTTGGTGTTAATAATTTCGAACCATTATTAAAAATAATTCCTGCGCTAAAGCAAACTAAAGTTTTATTAGAAATTGGCCAAGAAATAAATGAAAACATATTGTTTTTAATAAATAATTTTAAATTCTTATCAAATGAGTTATATGAATTCAGAAAGATTGAAGAAGTCGAGAATAAATTATTAAAAGTGGCTGAACATATTTTTAAATTTGCACCAGACGGAATAATTTTAAGACCTCTTGAAAATGCTGAAAATGCGCTTATACTTTCTATGCTATTTAGATCCTTTTTCAAGATTTGTAAATTAGGAATAAGAAAATTAAATTTATTAAAGACTATTTCTGAGATTGGAAAGGATTACCATTTAGATATTTCTTAATATTTTCATTATATTAATACTATAAAAACGCAGAATTTAAAAAAAATTCAATAGAATTAACTATATTTATTTATTGTACCGGGAGTTTCCTCGGGATAACTCTTGAACAATTTACCCCATTCAGTTTTCATAAATTCTTGGATCCTACGTTTTCCAATTGTATTTATCCAAAATAAATCATGATATAACATTGAGCCAAGAATTGGTCCAACCATAAAGAGCTTATTATGCATTAAAGGATTTATAAAACTCAATGCTCCTTTTCTTACCATTTGATCTCCCCATATTACAAGACTTCGCTTTACACTAAAGTTCCAATTAATATTAGAGACATCTTCACCAATTATCTCAATTTGATCAAAATCTCCACATCCTAAACCCTCTTCGTGAGCGAGATTTATAGCAGGTAATTTTAACGGCTCAAATCCCAGCATTTTTGCTACAACAGCATCCACAGCAACTTGATCATACCCTGCAAGAAGAAAATTCTTAATACGGGGAATCATAGTCCTTGGACCGGCACCGTCGCCACAAACCGTTCCATCTACAACAGCCATTGTTTTTGGATGAAGTTGCTTTTGAATAATGAGTAGATCTACAAGTACTTCACTCATAAATTGGTGTGAAAAATGTCTCCTTTTAGTTAAAAGGCCACCAAAGGCGTTTTTCATAGCACAGGTTATACCACCATTCTTCATTTCGTCCTCTGTATGCTTTAAAGAGCCTCCAATTGCGCCTGTATGACCATGTGTTGTCATAGTTGGTAAGTGTATGATCGGTTTACCAAGATAGAATTTTGGGATGTTAAATCCTTTTGGAAATATTTTAGAATCAATTGCGTGTAATTTTTTGTTTTTTAATGATACAAACTTGGGTCTTAAACTTTCATAAGGAACAAATGGTATTTTTGTTAATGGGACGAACCATACTCCATATTTCTTGATAATTGGCTCCCATTTATTTCCTTTAAGCCCCTTAGCGATGTTAGTGACCACCGTGCGATTCTCTGCTGTAAAGAGCTTTTTAAAATTATATCCGTCGGCCTTCATTGTTTTTAAAACACCTTCTAGTTGCCAAGGAGGTGAGGAACATGCGGGAAAGAATTTAGACCAACTAAGATTAAGTTTTATAATTGTTTTTTGATTTTTAGGAAATTGTTTTTCATAATCGGCTAAATGCATTAGTTTTTTATAATCATCTAATACTGTTTTTGCTGATGTTCTAATTACAAAGATTTGGGACTTTTCTGTAGTCATTATTTTTATTAAATGATAATCATTTTTTTAAATTTATTATTATTCTTATTGTTAAATAACTAAAACTAACTAAAACTCTTTGAAATGAGAATACGAAAACGTAAGAATCTCAAGAGAAAGAACTGTGCTATCGTCTTCCTATTTCTTTGTCCTTTACTTGGCACGCTAACCTATGCAAGTGTGGTTATTTACATTTTATATGACATTAATTCCTTTACTTTTGAACTTGAGCCACCTAATACTGATTATTTTTACGATATAGATGATATTGACTTGAATCGCTTGGAAGAAATGGCTCATATATTTGATTATAGAGTTCGTAAATTCAATAGTCCGATAGGAATATCTGTAGGTGTAACGTTTAAAAATCATTCTTACACTTATGATGCAATAGATTACTGGCACGGTACTGATAATGGTGCTGAGGCGGTTGCGTATTCACTAGCTGCTGCTTGCTACCGATATAAAGTTGCTCTTGATGCTGAAGATCTCGTAGAGTTAGAAAATGCCACAAGCGACGTAAAATTCTTCGTGAAAGCTCTTGGTAATTTAATAGCTGCTCCAAATGGGGGGCTTGGCATTAATCCAGACACAGGAAATTATTATCCTGGGATTCTCTCTCGTTTTGCATGTTCTTATCAAGATGCGAAAAAATATCATCCCTTTATGCTCGAAGAACATCGTAAACATCATAATGGTACTGGAGATTATCATAATTGGAGGGTTAGATTAGAAACAAGTAGAGATGAAGTATCTGCATATTTTATGGCTTGGGCTTCTGTATTAAAATATATCGATCCTACTGAAAATAAAGACTCAAAATGGTGTGTGGATCAAGTGAAATTAATGGTAGATCAAGTACTTCATCATTGGAAAGTGGAATCTAACTGGTTGGTTTTGGATCATGATGGAACGCCCACCGGTTCTGATATTAATCCTGCGGACTGGCAATTAGTTGCTTTAAGAATAGGAGCAACTGCAAATCCAGAGAAATATGAGTCCCTCTATAATTATGTTGCCGCTAAAATGATGCACATGATGGATGCAAGCATGGGAGATTGGATGAATGCGGGCTTTGAGTACTATGGATTGGGGCTTGGGGCGCAAAATATGCATACTCTTATCATTCTTGAAGATAATCCTAATCTAAGATATCACTACATAAAGAATTACGAAAATGGCTTTTATCAAATCGTGAAATATCATAGGCAACTATATTTTAACATGCTCCACTTAATTTTTATGGAAATGTTAAATAATGAGCAGAGAGCTCGATTTGAAAATTCGGATTACGATGATGATATGGTAAGATGGGATGTGTTAGATCAACTTTGGAGATTTCATACTTCTAACTGGTGTCCAATGAGAGATTATAATCTTACTCAGAGACCTCATTCGACCCGCTCAACGAGTCTCAATCCAGAAATAAGAGAAAAAGAATTAGATCCTACAAGACAAAAATGGATTACTTTCTTTAATGAACATCCCCTAGGACATCTTTTTTCTTGGATGGACGAAGCATTTGGTATTGATAAAAAGATATATCTTGTCGCACGAACGGTTTCTGAGTATTGGGCAGGCCCTATGATTTGGCAAAATAGTCCCTTCGAAAATGAAGGGGGAAATCCTAATAGTGATGGTCTAACAGAAGATCCTGGAAACTCTTATACTCTAGTTTATTGGTTAGGGAGAATTTATGACATTATTTAAAAATATAAGCCCTTTTTTAATTTGTTTAAAACGGTAGTTACATGAACAAGTGGGCTTGAAAGTTTCCCTATACTTATAGATTTGTTTGCTAATAGACTTTTTCTGATACTATCAAAAGAATTATCGGTAATATCTCGAATTAACGTAAAGCCATTTCCTATTTCTTTAATAGTGTGAGCATCAGAGCCGCCTGTTTCAAAGAGCTTATATTTTTGATTAAATTTTTGGGCTTTTTTAATACATCTTTTTAAAATTATTCTTGAATTTATTATTTCTATTCCATCTATATATTTATTAATAATTCTTTCGCTAAGTAAATTCATTTTCAAATGATTATCTCTTAAAAAATCAAATGGATGGGGAATTACAACCAAACCGTCGTTTTCTTTAATTTGCTCTACAATTGTAAAAAAGTTGTTATCCTTTAAGTCTATATCATTTTCAATAAAAAGGCCGATCACTTCACCAATATGAGTTTCAATTTCCATACCAGGAATAATAATAAGGTCGTTTTTTTGTGCTTCTTTTTTCAAGATTTTGTAGGCTTTTAATGTTTTATGGTCAGTTATCGCAAATCCGTTCAAGCCCCTAAGTTTAACTTGTTGTATTAAATCAATAGGTTTGATTAGAGAATCTTCAGAAAAAATTGTATGAATATGTAGATCTAATGTAATGTATGACATTTTTTTATAAACCTAATAATTCAATTATTGTATCCCAATAAAATGAATATAGTAAAATTGCACCAAGAATTGCTGCAGCTATTAACATCCCGGGTTCAAGAAACATTTTTTCAGTATTACGAGCTATTTCTGGCTTAGCAGAAGTTAAATACATATATCTCATAATTATATACATAAAAATAGGAATAGTGACAATTACTAAATACTCATGGAGACTTACGTCTTCAACTGTAAATAAATTAAAATGTAGAATTAAGTAAAATGAATAAGTAATGAATAAAGATGTTGCTATAATAACTTGAAACTGATCTATTAATTTTTCGGTATATTGCTCGTAGCTCTTTTTATGCTCAGCAGCCTTTTCTGGTCCTAATAAAATCAAATCAGCTTTTCTTTTAGCCATCACTAAAAACATAGCTATTTCAAAAATAGCCAAGAAGAGCCAAGGAGAAATAAAAACATGAATTAATAAACATCCGGCTAAAGCCCTCCATAAGTATATCGTGGATAAAGCTAAGACATCAATAAACGCGTGGTCTTTAAAAAATATATTATATAATTGTCCTGTTGCAATAATTAAGATAACCATTATGGTGAAATTCAAATTTTGAATAAAGAACACTAATGAGAATATAATAAATCCGGATAAACCCATTAGTACTAGAATGGCAAAAGACACAGAAAGATCGCCTGAAGCTAGAGGTCTTTTTGATAATTTTTCAGAATGCATCTTATCTTTTTCTATATCTCTAATATCATTTATTATGTAATTAATTGAAGAAGCGCAACATAGGATGATAAATCCTAAGATTAGTACCGGAAATAATGAAAAAATTAATAAGCTCACGCTAAAAAATGCGCCTACAAAAACCAATACATTCTTATAGTATTGCCTTACGCGTAGCAAATTTGCGATATCTTTGATATTAGCCATGATATTTCTGAAGAATAGAGCATTTAAAATAAATTTATTTATTTAAATAAAATACTTTTTGAGGTTTAAATTTTTTCATGATAACGTATCCTAACTGGCTGAATGGGCTTGTATCACTTTTAAGTTGCATCGTAGCTGTGCTATATTCAAAAGAGACTATTTCTAATGTTTTATAGGGAATCTTTTTAGACTCTCCGAAGATATTTCTTACTATAATATAATTTTTTTCCTCTTTCTCATCGGCATCTAAATTTTTACTAAGTTTTTCTATATCAACATTGACTTCTTCAATATAACCTATCTCTAAGTTATTCACTGGTTTTTTTAGATATACAAAAGCACGGAGCTTTTCTTTTAATAACCAGTTGAGAATATCAACCTCAGATTTTCTATAAGTTATATTTCTGCTAGGAGCGATATATATCTTTTTTGGACGTATTATTAAATCACCAACTCTATATTTCACTATTTCTTGATTGTCAGATTTAATTCCATCTATAAGTTTTAATTCTAGTTCAAAATCATCGATGTTATCTGCTGGATCGACTTTAATACATTTAAATATTTTTAGATCTCCTTTTAACTTTAAAAATACATCCTGATCTTTGAATTCATTAATAATATTTACAGTGTTAGGTAGTTTAGTTTTTTTAATTGGTTTTATTATTTTAGTTTCATTTTTTTCTAAGAATACATAATTTCCGTCCTTAAGATCTTCAGTTAACTCAATATCAACTAATCTCAGAGGGTTGTCTTTCTGAAAAAAATAGGTTTTATTTAAAGCAATTAAAGTCCTAGTATATAGAGTTGCGTTTAAAACTTCTTTTTGATTATTTTTCAAATTTGTAATTATTAATTGATCACTTTCACATACATCGTCAATAAATTGAACATCTTCTAGTCTAGCAACTATATACTCACTTGTAATCCTATTTTTAAAGAGGAATTCTTTATTTATATCATAATTATATAAATTTCGCCTTCCAAGATCTTCAAGTAATAGAGAGATATCGTCAATCCCAAAAAATTCTTTAAACTTTTCATTAGCAATTATCTTAAATGCTTCACGAGCCTTTTCAAATTTCTTAGCATATTTTTTTTGTTTCGACCCTTTTAAACATATAAAGGGAAGAAGTGCTTCTTTCCCTGGTTTTAAATCACTATCTCCTAAAATTGCAGCAATCCGATGATAGGATGGAGGATGAGAATTTAGGAAATTTCCTAACAGAGACGCTCTTGAGGGTCTTATTAGTGATTTATTTAAATAATGAGCAGTTTCATAATAATCTAAGATTTGATTTTCTTTAGTGATTTTTTCATCACATAGAAGCATTGTATTTAGTCCAATTTCTCGACCTGTGGCATAAAAGCTCTCTAAGTTATAGAGTGCTTTAGCGAGTTCCTTAGCGTATCCCGCTTTCTTCGACATTAAATCAGCTTTTCCCTCTAAAATTCTAACAAATATATAAAGGAACATGTATATTCCCAGATTCAAAAATAAGAATGTTATCATAGGTATTTGGGGATTTCCAAATGTATAATCATAATAAGTGGCAGGAATACCGAACAGCATTCTTACAATAAGATCCCCGGAAGTAATAAATGTTAAAATAAGGGTATGCATACCTTTAGTGTGTGCTAATTCATGAGCGATAATTCCTTTTAATTCATCTTCAGGAATTTGAGTCATTTCCTCTGCGATAATAGCGATTCTTTTATCAAATACGGACCCATATGCCATTGCATTCAAAATAGGATATTTTCCAAATCCTACCTTTACATTTCCTTTAATTCCAATATCTTTTTTTACATTTTCGACAAGTGTAATAAGATTTTCATCTTCAACCCTTTTAATTCCAAGCAGTTTATCTAAAAGAGGGCCTGTAAAGAAATAAACAATCCAATTAACAATAATAAGGATAAAATAGATATTCATTATAAAATCTATTAGAGTAAAATCGCCACCTTGAAATGGAGAGGAAGTATTAAAGTCGAGTGGAGTAAATTGATTAAGAAATATTACCGCCAGCCATGCTATGATATATAAAAATAATACTAAATATGCTGGACTCATGAACCTCCAGACTACAATATACTTTCTGCCAAAAAGTAAAAATCCCAAACCGAGTATTATCCAGAAGCTAAAAGCGAATGTGGTATTGAGTACAAATGGATCTCCATAATAAAAACTAACTAAACCAGCTATAAAGATTGCATTATAAGTAACAAGAGAGATTATTAAAATCTTATTGATAACGGGGTATTCTTTCAGTTCTACTACTCCGACCCATAAATATATAGAAAAGGCACCCATCATAGAAGTCATTAAATCTTTAGTAAAGAATAGAATGAAGAAAAAGAAAAAGAAAATAGCTACAATATCACTCATTTCAGAGCGTTTCCCAACCTTTGCCCAATTAAAAAATTCTTGAATTGTAATCAAATAAAATATAAATAATAGCCAGAAAGTAGGGTCAAGAATGACGACATTCAACCAATCAGGTTGAAATAATAGAAAACCAAACAAATAAATGAAACCAATTGACACTAATAAATAAATAATTAGTATTAGATATCTTGTAAATTTTTTCAACGATTATACCTTTTTGATTGATGGTTAATTATTATATTTATAAATATTGTTATAAATTACTTTAAATTTTTTCCTTCCACAAGCGTAAATCCGCAATCGATATGTCTTATCCAGAAAAGATCTTTTGGTAATACATTGTACTTTGGCCCCTCAGGTATTTTTTCATCATAAGCGAGTTTAATTAAAATATAGGGCATATTCGCTTTAGGAACATTATACTTTTTAGAGGCAGTAGAGAAGAAATTGCTTGTTGTAAAAAACCGCCCCGCATTTATTTCAGTAGGACATATATTTCCTCCTTTATCTCCTTTCATATCAACACAGAACACGCCAGTCGCCTGAGAATCTATAGTCAATACCGCTTGTGTTGCCATTTTATTAACATCATCATTATGAATAGTTTTTGCTACTATTGGAGTTCCCGTTACACCAGAAGGAGCAAGATAAGGATAAATATATTCAATTCTTTCTCTTGCTTGAGAAGTGATTAATTCTCCCTCTTTAAAAATACTCTGAAATGCAATATTTCTACCTGGTAAAAATTCTTGAGCTATAAATTCCCATTTTTTCCCTCTTGAAAGCCAATATTTTATCCAATTTATTCCAGTATCAACATTTTCTACTGGAGTACTGCCAATTCCTCCAGCACCCCTTTTTGCTCTTAGCCAAATTTTAGGTCCTAAAAGTTCTAAAGCCTTTTCAATATCCGTATCTAAATTCTGAATTCGGATTTCTATGGCTTTAACTGAAGGAAAGCCCTTATCTTTCCAGATATCAGCACTTTTAAATTTATCTTGTAGGATTCGAATCGTTTCTTTTTTTGGTAGATAAGTCATGGCATTAAATTTTTCTCGATTTTCAGATATTATTGATACTTCGATATCTGGTTGTGGATGGACAAATTCTATTTGTTTACTTTCAATAATTTCATTAATTTTCGGAATATATTCAGCAGAAGTAGCTCTAGGTACGATAAACATTTCTTTGGTCCATGGTTTTGAAAACTCTTTATGATAAATATTAATATCTGTTCCATACAACTCCATTTTTTCTTCAACAGAGTTTAGAGACCTTAAAAAATTTACTCCTGCGGGGCCTCCTGCGCCTGTAACTAAAATCTTTTTCATGAGAATCACTTCTTATTTTGAATCATTAGGATCTAAACTTTTCATTTTTTCAATTTCTTTCCAGAAATATTTAATTGTAACATAATACCAAACTAAGAATCCTGGACCCGCTATTAAAAATGCAACTATGAGATTAAGTGGAATTTTTATCAAAATTAAGTTAATTTGTCCTGTAACAATCTCCATAATTACTATATCAAGAAAAATCATGAAAATGATTCCAGCACCTAATAAAATTATCATTAATATTATTATACCTCTAATCCTCGGGAAGTAATACAATAAAACAAGAGTCGGGACTATGAGTGCGCAAATTACTACAATCACTATAATTATATCTAATCTTCCCATTGTCCAATGCATAATTACTACAGATATTATTGAAAATAAGCCACAAATTATTGATATAATATAAAATTGTTTTACTAATTCTGGTTCGGTTAATGGTCCTTTTGCTAAAATCAATCTTGGTAAAGTTAAAGCTGCATCTCTTTGATCTGACGCTTTTATTCGATCATCTGCTAATAATATTATATCATTTTTCTCTTCTTGAATTTCTGAACTTTCAAAAAATCCTTTTACTGAACTTAATATATAAAAGCTATTGAATATATGAATTAATATTGCAAGAAATACTGCTACTTCAATTGACCCGAATAATGCGATGCATGCGATCATTGCTCCCATGCTTAATGTACCTACATCACCAGGAAATACTTTAGCAGGATATTTATTATATAGAAAAAATGGTATTATTACAGCAATAGTCACAATTGTAAATAAGATTGCCTCAGTTGAATTCCAAATCAAACCACAAATAAACATAAAGATAACAGCAATTAAACACGTCCCTGAACCTTCACCATTATATCCCTCCAACATATTCACTGTATTTGCGAAAACAGCTATAATTATCGGTATTGCCAGAGGATATATTATAGTTAATCTTAATTTTCCCAAGATTGGAATTGTAGGTGAGGAAATATGAATAAAATCGTAAAAATTGGCTAAGAAAATAACTATTCCAGCAAATATTACTAATACCATTTTATATCTTGATCTTAATTTCAAACGATCATCCATAAAACCAATAACCCCCGCAGAAACAACAGTTATCATGAAGATTATTATTTCATTTATAAAATATGGAAAAAAGATCATTAATAATAGGGAGGCTGCGGTAATTCCAATTACCATGCTTAGCCCACCTGATTCTGCAACTTCAGTTTGGGCATTTTTATGAATATCAATCCCTACATAGCCTTTCTTTTTCATGAACTTTATGATATAAGGTATTATAAGAAGTGTGACTAAAAATCCGACTGCGAAAACTATAATTAAGAAAATTGTTTCCATAAAACCCCAATTCATTTCGGATAGAGGGAACATAATATTCAGTTTTATGATGATTTTTTATTAAGCCATGTATAAAATTAAAAAATTAAAATATTTGTTAAAATAAAACCTTTAAGTTTTATATTTCAACATAATATACTTGTTAAAATATTCAGAAGGAGAAAAAATATTTAAAATTTTAATAGCCCGGCACGGATTCGAACCGTGGTTTCCCGCCTCGGAGTTCATTACCTCAAAGGTCACGGGGTTCAAGGCCCCATTTGCAGTAATAGGGTTGATCCATATACTGATGCTTGGCCACTACACCACCGGGCTAAGTTTTAAATATTAAATGGTTTTAGATCTTGTTTAAAGAATTTTTCATCTAATAAATTTTTTTTTGTTTTAAGCCAATTTATATCTTTCTTCTCTTCTCTATATTCATCAGGGAGCATTTGTGGTATAGTTTCAATAATAGGAAACCATCGATTACATTTCTCACAAAATAATAATCCAGATTCGATTTCTGTTTCTATTTTTACTTTATTTAAGAAAAATAATTCAGGTAATAGATTTTCTATCTTATTAATATTAATATTTTTTGAGAATTCTTGAATTTTGTTTTTAATATCAGACTTAATAATATTTAGACATTTCTTACTGATTTCATTAGAAGAATTATCAAAAATATTATCCAATTCATCAATACTTGAAAGAATTAATTCTATATATGTCTCAACTGGAGATTTTTCTATTATTATATTATCTTTTAAAAGAATTTTACCGCTCTCTTGAG
>Ga0114925_10000751_pt1 | contig 15137 bp, 14 predicted proteins | sample SumtaG_2_FD_87287 | JGI IMG/M metagenome (GOLD analysis project Ga0114925, IMG submission 87287) | Deep subsurface microbial communities from Indian Ocean to uncover new lineages of life (NeLLi) - Sumatra_00607 metaG | ecosystem: Environmental > Aquatic > Marine > Oceanic > Sediment | place... | reverse complement strand
TTTTTTCTTCTTTTTCTGTTTCTGATTTTGCAAGATCTTTTTCTGCTTCAATAATATTTTTTTTGAGTTTGTTTTGTTCTTTTTCGTTGTTTTCAAGATCGTCTTCGATTTCTTCTATCTTATCTTCAAGTACGTCGATTTTTTTGTTGAGTTTGCGAGTTGCTCGTTCGGGGTCATAATAGCTTCCTCGTGAGGCTGCAGCACCAATAAATGCTCCTGTTAATGCTCCAGCTGCAAAGCCAGCACCAACACCACCTCCATCATGATGATAATCGCGTGCCGTTGTATTCAAAAAAAAACAAAGTGCGCAAAGCGTGAAAAGGCTTTTTTTGCTGATCATAAAAATACTCCTTTTTTATTTCATTCTAAAGATCAGCGTATACAGATATTGCCTCTTAACACAATGATTTGGGCTAGGAAAGTAAATACTTTGCAAGTCTATTAATTTTTCCTGCTCCAAGAAGTAGAACAAGATCATCTTTTTGTGTGAATGTTTTTACTTTTTTCTGTATTTGCCCAAATTGCTCCTCAAAAGGGACGTAACTTACACGAAGATCAGGATTTTTTTGCTTGATTGCTTGAACAAGGTTTTTGCTTGTGATGCCCGGTATAGGATTTTCGCTTGCAGGGTAAATTGAGGTAATAATCAGATGATTTATTTTGCTTGTTGCAAATGTGTGTACAAAATCGTCCCAGAGTTTTTCTGTTCTTGAGAATCGATGAGGCTGAAAAATAACAGTGAGTTGGTTTTTTGCCCGTTTCTTTGCCACTTGTAACGTGTTGATAATCTCTTTGGGATGATGTCCGTAGTCATCAAATATTTCGGCACCCTTAAAGATCCCGTTGTATGAAAATCTTCGTTCAATTCCTTTAAAGCTAGCAAGTGCGTGTACAATTATTGGAAAAGGAATGTTTAGATCAAGAGATAATGCGATTGCAGCAATACAATTTAAAACATTGTGTTGTCCGGGCATGCTGAGTGTTGCGGTTCCAAGAAGGCCAGCTTTTTTTGTGTGAACATCAAAACATGAGTGATCACGTTCTAAGATGATGTTTTCAGCCCAAATGTCCTGTTTTTGTTCAATGCCGTATTTAATGAGTTTCAGGTAAGGAACAGGGAGCATCGATCGGATATTTTCATCGTCAATACAAACAATCGCTTTTCCGTAAAATGGTAAATTTCTCAAAAATTGTCGAAATGTTTGCTTTACATCGTCAAGATTTTTGTAGGTTTCAAGATGTTCTAAGTCGACGTTGGTAACAACAGCCAGTGTTGCTTGTAGTTGCAAGAATGATCGGTCACTTTCATCTGCTTCTGCAATCAAAAAATCACCTTTTCCAAGACGAGCATTTGTTGAAATGTTTTTCAGATGACCGCCGATGATAACCGTTGGATCCATTTTTGCTTCAATTAAAATATGTGAAATTAAGGATGTTGTTGTTGTTTTTCCGTGTGATCCAGCAATAGCAACGCTGTATTTTGTTCGCATCAGTTCTGCAAGCATCAGTGCTCTTGAAATTGTTGGGATGCCGCGGTTGCGCGCCGTGATCAATTCTGGGTTGTTTGATCGTATTGCGGATGAATAAACAACGATATCGATATCACTGTTATTGCAAAATTCGGTATTGTTGCCTTCATATACTTGGCAATCTATTGAGATAAGTTCTTTGATGCTTTTCTGTGACATATTTTTATCACAACCAGAGATGGTATACCCCTGAAACTTAAGAATTTTTGCAATGCCACTCATGCCAATGCCACCAATGCCAACAAAATGTATGTGTGCCCTTTTTGTATACATAGTTTTATTTTCGGATGTTAAGGGGGATAAATGTTCTTACAGGGCACTACAATAGCGAAAATCTGTTTGGTATACAAGTAAGAATTAAGGTTGTGGATTTTTCTCCACCTGAAAACGCGGATGTTTCCACTCTTTTAATTTTGCTCAAGTCTTTTAATTTCGCTCAAGATAAATTCTGGGTTTACAGAAACTTAAAGCTGTTTTTTTAGTTGAGTAAGTTTTTGTTTTAAGTTCAACAGACTTTTGATAGCATCAGATGCGGCGGCTTTTGAGTATGGTTGAAGATCATTGAGAATTGTTTTGTGTGAACCAAGAATTTTTGTATCAGTTTTTAATTTTTGGCGCGCACCGTTGATGGTAAATCCATTTTCGTATAGAAGTTTTTTGATTTTTTTAAATGTGTTTAAATCTTTTTCTTCATAAAAGCGTTGTCCTCCATCAGACCTAGTTGGTTTGATGTTAAATTCTTTTTCCCAAAAACGTATGACAAATCGTTCAACATTTAGTTTTTTTGCGAGTTCACCAATGCGAAATTGTTTTCTTTGCATTTTCATATGTCTTTATTCCTTTTACAAGAGGGTGACGACTGACCATTTTTCTTTTTATAGCGCATTGAGGTTGAGATGTAAAATAAGAAATCCTTACAGCACGTATTTTTCAGCTAGCTCAACACATTTTTCTTTGTTATTATAAAGCTTTGCGACTCAGTAGAGTATATTATAGCCTGTTATCCGTTTAATCGGCCCTCTAAATGGGGCTAACGTATGGAGAAATATTCCCCATGAAATTTAAAGATTTATTGTTGCCCGCTGGTTTAACACTCATTACTGTCTGGGCTGTTCAGACCTTTCTTTTTCCAAAGAAAGGAGCAAGTGATGCTAGTTCTACGATTCGTTCAGGGCAAAGTTTTGTTGCTCCAACTTCCAAAATAGAACTGAAGCCATTGAATAAAGAGATTGATTTTATTGATGAAAAACGTTCAAAAAAGGCTATCATTACTGAGGTGGAAACCGATTTAGCAAACTACGTATTTACTTCTGATGGAGCAACGCTTGACCGTGTTGAAATAAAGCGGGTTGTAAATGGTAAACAGCGGTTGATCAATACTGTTTTTCCGGTGATACAAAATGAAAAAGAAAATGGGTGTTTTTTAGTTGCACTTGAAGAAAAAACACCATATTACTACACGTTTATTGGCAGAGATGAAACAGATTCTGAAGTCAATATTAGGTATCGGTATGATTCTCCAAAAAATGACATAGCGGTTTCAAAGATCTATACGATATTTAAAGAGACGTACAAAGTTAATCTAACAGTTGAACTTGAGCCGAAAAAATCATTATCCGATCCTGTACAGGCTCGCATCTTCTTCCCGTCTCCGTTTACTCCAGAAATTCCTGGCGGACCATATTCAGTTTTTGTGAATGAAAAAGGTTCAATCAAGCGGGTTGTCGGTAACAAAATTAACGAACAAGAAGGGTTGTTTAATCCACAGTTGTTTGGTGGTGATACCAAGTATTTCTTGCATACCATGGTGGAAGACCAGGATAGTTTTGTGAATCGAGCATATTATCGAGAAAAGTCATCTGAAAAACTCTTTGCAATTTTAGAAGGTCCTGCCGTTACACAACGTACAAAGTGGACGGTTTCTTTCTACTTTGGACCAAAAGAAGAAGCTGCAATGGCTCTCGTTGATGCACGGTTATTTCAGACGCTTGATTATTCGGGGATTCTAGCGCCAGTTTCCAAGTTCCTGCTTGCATTCTTGAAGTTTCTACATAAATACGTTGGTAACTATGGTTTGGCGATTATTTTGCTGACTCTTTTGATGAAGCTTTTATTGCTTCCATTTACCATGAAAGCAGAAAAGGGGATTAAGCAGCGAGCTGAATTGCAGAAAAAACTCAAATATGTAGAACAGAAATATAAGCATGATAAAGAGACATTGAATCAAGCAAAGGCAGAACTGATTAAAAAACACGGCATGCCTGGTATTGGTGGCTGTTTACCTATGTTTTTGCAAATGCCTATTTTCTTTGCACTCAGTCGTGTGCTTTCCAGTTCAATAGAGTTTTATCAGGCACCGTTTATGTTCTGGATTACAGATTTGTCTGCAAAAGATCCATATTATATTTTGCCTGTATTGCTGATTTCTACAATGTTATTGCAAGCATTTACCGGTGAAAAAAGCCAACAAATGACCATTATTGTAATGGCACTTGTATTTGGGGCGTTTGTTTCCAGTCTTTCTGCAGGATTAGCATTGTATATCATGGTCAGCTCCTTACTTGGAGTTGTACAAACAGTATTACAACGCAGACTAACTACTGCATAAAAAAAGATATGGAAAAAATTCCGTCACTAGAAAAACTTTTAGCTGTTTTGCAACAAGTTCCATATGTAGCATCAAAGAATTTGTACCGTGTTGCGTCCCATTTTTTATATATGGACCAAGCGATATTGAAACAATTTTGTGTGACATTGCTTTCTGCAAAACAGAATGTAGAAAAATGTTCAGTCTGCTGTGCTTGGAAAGAAAAAACAGCAGACTGTTTTTTTTGTACAACAGAAACGAAAGATCAGTCTACGGTATGTGTTGTTGAAACGTGGCAAGAGTTGCTGGTGATTGAAAAAACAGGTGGGTATAACGGAGTATATCATGTGCTTGGGGGTGTGATTTGTCCGCTTGAAGGGGTTGGTCCAGAAGATTTATCAATTGATTTATTGGTTCATCGTGTTGAAAAGCAGAATATCAAAGAAATTATTTTGGCAACGAATCAAACGCCGGAAGGTGAAGCAACCGCTTCTTTTATTGCACATTTATTAAAAAATAGTTCTGTACATATTTCATGTCTTGCTCGAGGAGTTCCCGTTGGTTCTACTCTTGAATTTACGGATCGTCTAACGGTGTATAAAGCATTATCTGAGCGAAGACCATTTTAAAATAGTTTAAGGATAGTTCATGTTGATTGATATACCGAAAAAAGATGATGTATCACTTTATATTTCTCGCAGAAAAGAACTTGTGTCGTTTATAAAAAAAGAACGATCGATTGAAAAAGGTGCAATACTTTTGTTTGCAAATTTTGAAAATGATTCTCGTTTGTTCAGGCAAGATGGAACTTTTTTTTATTTAACGGGAATTCAAGAACCAGGTGCGGCTTTGTTTGTTGATTTGATTGGAGAGTCTACGTTGTATGCACCACAACAAAAAGATTCAAGGGAAAAGTGGGTTGATGTTAAAGTTCCGTTAAAAAAAGAAAATAAACAAGAACTTGGCGTCGATAAAGTTGCATTATTGGGTGACGAATCTCCTGGATACAGCTTCTATCCATTCTTTAAAGAAGAACAGTACAAAAATTTGATTGAAGAGATACAGCATATCATGTTAGTTGGCGGAAAACTGTGTGTGCTTAGTCCAGATTCTTCAGATGAGTACGTAGAGCAACGATTGGTTTTAGAGCGTCTTAAAAAAATTATTCCTGGTCTTGAAAAACATATCGTTGATATTTCTGATCTTGTTGCACAGATGCGTAGAAAAAAAGATATGCATGAAATTGAAAAGCTATACGAGGCAATTGGTGTAACTACCATGGCACATGAGGCTGCGGCTCAAGCGATTGAATCTGATGTAACAGAAAAAGAGGTTCAGGGAACACTCGAATATATTTTTACTGCATCAAGTGCCCATGCTGCGTTTCCTTCCGTAGTTGCAAGTGGAAAAAACGGAACAATTTTACACTACACAACAAATCGATCTACTCTCAAGAATGGCGATCTTGTTATTGTTGATATCGGAGCACAAGTAGATGGTTATTGTGCCGATCTGACCAGGACCTATCCTGTTTCAGGTTCTTTTACAAAGCGCCAAAAAGAGCTTTACAACATTGTTTTGGAAACACAAAACTACATAGCAGACATTGCATGTCCAGGCATGTGGCTGCGAAACAAGAAAGAACCGGACAAATCTCTCCATCATTTGGCGGAAAAGTTTTTGGAGTCTAAAGGATTGAAAAAATATTTTGTGCACGGCATCGGCCATTTTTTGGGACTTGACGTACATGATGTTGGTAATCATCAACGTCCATTACAAGAAGGTGATGTGTTTACGATCGAACCAGGTGTCTATATTCCAGAAGAATCGATTGGTATTCGTATCGAGGATAATTACTGGATGGTAAAAGACGGTCTTGTTTGTTTGAGTGAAGAGTTGCCAAAAGATCCAGATGCAATTGAGTCATTCATGAAAGATCGCCCGGATGAGTCTCCGAGCGATCTTTCAATTTCTGATGATGATTTTATTGAGAATTAAGAGCCAAATTTGTAGTTAAGGCCAATTTTATTAGTTCCTATTGCAATACCTAGTGCACCAGTTCCTGCTCCCAACATTCCACAGAGAATTCTGTATTTAGTTTCTCTATCTTCTTTTTGTAATGATTGATCAAAAAGAAGCTTATATGCAACGAAGAGCAAAAAACCTGAACAAAGAAGTTTCCCTGGGTCAAATCGTGCTGATATTGAATCAAGTTTTGTAGATATTTCATTAGTTTTATCTGTAATTTTTTCAACTCTATCCGCAATCTTTTCAACTCTATTAAGTGCAGGATTAAATTCTTTTAATATTTCTGTTGCCGTATTTTTTCCGTTTTCTAGAAACTTTTCTCCAAATTTTTCTACAATTTTGGACCAAATCAGGCTGTTTTTATCGAGGTTTATGTTTATTTTCCGGATAAGTTTTTCCCAATTACTACTTTTTTTATCAAATAATTTCATAGCCAGTTTGCTTGTTTTGTCAATAGCATTAATTTGTTTGATAAGGTCTTTTGCAATCGGTTCGGCATTCTCTGTTACCGCTTTGAGGTTTTTTGATATTTCATGAACATTGTTACTCATTTTTAAAAGAGAGCCAATATCAAGAAGATTATGTTTTTCGGCTCCATGAAGATGATTATGTTTTTTGGCTCCATAGAAAGAGACAGGGAACAGAAGAGATAAGCATAGTATTATTTTCTTATTCATAGTATTTCCTCATTTTTATTTAAAGATATCAAAAACTAATATTTTCTGGTTTTTCCTAAGACATATAGGGTGAGCAAGCATATGAAGAGACTTGAGCCCCCAGATACCACTATGTTAACCCAATATGGCCAATGAAGCAAAAGCCCCGAGATGAAGAAGGCAATACATGTACTGACAAGTGCTGGGAGTGCATAGAAGAACTGTGTGATTGCATGTTCAACAGGAGGTGCTCCGGCACTATTTGCGGCCATAATGGTTGTTTCAGAAACTGGTGAAATATGGTCGCCGCATACCGCACCCGCTAAAATAGCACCTATCGCAGGCAGCAAAAGAGCAAAACTGCTTGCAGGAGCGGGTAACGAGATTTGAGAAAGTGTAGTGACCATTGGAATTGTAATTGGTACCATAATTGCGATGGTACCCCATGATGTTCCAGTTGCAATAGCGATCAGTGCTGCGGCACCAAAAAGCATCAGTGGAACCAAAGAAATACTGACTCCTCCGACAATCAAATGTGCCAAATAGGTACCTGTATCGAGATTTGTTTTGATCAATGCCCCAAGAATGGATGCCAAAAACAGCATGATAATCGGATCAATAAAAAATTTGTATCCGCCGTGCAGTATGTTTGGAAGATCAGAGACAGCGGCCTTTTTTCTTTTAAATGCAAAAAGCAAGCTTGCCGTCAGCGCGAATACGCCCGCCAAAAATAGGGGAAAAAATCCTGCTTCAATATTCCAATTTAGTTTTTTGAATGCCTTTTCTGCCCACACTGTTGCAATTGTTATGGATCCGACCAAGAACAAAAGTGGAACAATTAAATCTTTGAGGGAGCCAACATTGGCTTTATGGATAGAAAGGTTATTTTTAACATCTTTTCCTTGCATAGCTTTTTTTTCATAGCTTGACATAGGGCCATATGATATACCTCGTCTGACAATAAACCAAACTGATGCAATCATTAAAAAAGAGTAAAAAATAAAGGGGATAGATTGTACGTATGTCGTGTATGGATTTGCAAGGACACGTGTTCCCGCTTCAATTGATTTCTGAACACCCGCTTGGCGAAGTTCATTGGTGATCATTGCACTCCATCCAGAAATTGGCGCTAGAACAACAAGAGGTGTTGCAATTGAGTGAACTAAAAACGCAAGTTTTGTTCGTGCGACATTGAATTTGTCGGTCAGTGGACGCATGATATAGCCGACTGTTGAGTTGCTCAGATAATCGTCGATAAACAGACAAAATGACATAAAAAGAGATGATGTTTCAGCTGACTTTTTATTTTTTATTTTTTTTGATGCAACGTGAGCAAATGCGGCTGCACCACCAGTTTTAATAATCAGCGTGATGATGGATCCCACGAGTATCAAAAATAAGTAAATGAAGTAAACATCGCGGTCTGTTATTTTTTGCCAAAAATGGCTGCCGATGAGTGTAATGCCCTTGAGAATAGAAAAATCTACTGCAATGATCGATGCACAGATGATTCCGACAATTAAAGAGAGATTGATTCGCTTTGTGATAAATGCCAGAGCAAGAACAATAATCGGAGGGGTGAGCACAAGCCAAGAGTTTGTCATGGTTATTCCTTTGCGATACTATGGTTTGAATTGATTTCTATTTTAATAGTTGATAAGTTTTGCTCATTGTATCGGACAATAGGTTTGGTTGGCAACTTATTTATTTGACCAGCGCTATTTTTTCCTTTACCTTAGATACTAGCTTCGTTCGTTCATATAATCGTAAAAATAAAAAATTATTATAGAGTTGCTAAAAGGGTTCCCATGAGCTTTAACAAAGCATATTTTCACAAAAAAGAAGACAGAAATCCAAAGTGGATTTTAATAGATGCAGAGGGGCAGATTCTTGGGCGTATGGCAACTATGATTGCAGATACATTGCGCGGAAAAAATAAACCGTTTTTTACTCCACATACTGATTGTGGTGATTATGTCGTTGTTGTCAATGCAGATAAGGTTGTCATGACTGGTAAAAAGATGGAAGAAAAGATTTACGACAGGTATACAGGCTACAGAGGCGGTTACAAGGTGCAAACAGCAAAAGAACTTATGGAAAAACATCCAACAAAAATTGTTGAACTTGCTGTTAAACGTATGTTGCCAAAGAACACACTAAACCGAGAAATTTTCAAAAAATTGAAAGTGTATGCCGGAGCAGAGCATCCTCATGCAGCACAAATAAAGACTTTAAAGATATAAGCAAATCTTACAAAATAAAAAAGGGCGGGGAACCAAAGTTCCCCGCCCTTTTTTATTTTGTAAGATTTTATTTTCCCAAGTATCCAGAAACGATTCTCAAGATGTCTTTTGCGCTCAAAAAGACGAACAGCAGCAACATGCCGAGCCAGCAGGCGATAAATATCATCTCTTTTGCTCGTTCAGGCAACTGACGGCGTATAATTCCTTCAATTGTGAATAGAAGGGCTTGTCCGCCATCCAAAATAGGAAGTGGTATAAGGTTCAGAATAGCAAGATTGATGCTAATGATTGCCAGAAAAAGGAGAAAGATTTTTGATCCTTTTGATGCACCTTTAATCGTTTCTGATATAACCATGATTGGACCACCTAGGCCTTTGGTATCACGCTTTGTGAAGATGTTTTTGTATGCTTTGAATGTTCTGACAATATAGGCGTTGGTTAATTTAATACCATTTGTGATTGAATCAATAAATCCAAGTCCAGGTTTTTCTGTCATTTCAAAGATTGCACCGAGGTTTCCGTAAGATTCACCAAATATGGTTATTTCGCTCAGTTTGACGTTAATGTTTTTTTGTTTGCCATTTCGTTTAATCAAGAGATCAATACTTTCATTAGCCAGTGGTTTTGTGATTTTAAAAAGTTCTTTTGCACTTCCTGCAAGTGGCGTGCCGTTTATTTCGAGTATGACGTCTCCAGTTTGGACTCCTGCTGCTTGAGCGGCGGATTTTTTCTGAAAAGAGTTGATTTTTGCGGTCGTATTGATTGGGTAAAGTAGCGGTGTTTTAGGTAGACCAACCCAAAAGCTCAAGCATATTATGAAGTATGCAAATATCATGTTGAAGGAAATTCCGCCAAAAATGACGAAAAGCTTTTGATACAAGGGTTTTGAAGTGAAAAGCATAGGGTCTTTAGGCCCTATGGGAGATTCGGTTGCCATTTCAACATAGCCACCAAGAGGTATAGCTGAAAGTGAAAATTCGGTTTCTCCGAAGGTTCGTTTTAGGAGCTTTGGTCCATAGCCGATCGAGAAACTATTGGTCCGTACTTTGAAAATTTTACAAAAAATGAAGTGGCCAAATTCATGAAACCCAATAATAAAGCCTATTCCAAGCAAACCGATGACAGTTAAGGAAATATTGCTTGTAAAAGAAAATAACAACTTAGAAAGTACCATATATCTGCTCCTTGACTATAATAGGCTCTTTATGTAACATCAGGTTTTATGATACCTGATTGTATTAGACGAAAACTTCAAATCATACCGTATCATGCCCGTCTGGATAAGTCCACAGATGTGGAATTCGCGTAACTCTAGTAGAAAGAATAAAGAGTATTTGTTAACGCGAGGGGTGAACTTTTCTTTAGAATCTCATCGAATTTTTCAGTTTGGCTTGAAAAAAATATTAAAAAAGGTAATCTACTAGTAGTCTTTGGAGGTTGTCGCAATATAAAATTGTTTTTATAGAAGTTTTGATGAATAGGAATTTTTAACTATGCCTACGATTAACCAGTTAGCTCGCTCTCCACGTAAGCGATTTAGGTCAAAATCAAAAAGCCCAGCGCTTAAAGGTGGTCCGCATGCTCGAGGTGTTTGCACACGTATTTTTGTTGTAGCTCCAAAAAAGCCAAACTCAGCGCAACGTAGAGTTGCTCGTGTAAAGCTTTCAACGGGAGTTGAAGTTACAGCATATATTCCGGGTGAAGGGCATAGCTTGCAGGAGCACTCTGTTGTGTTAGTTCGCGGTGGGAAAGTAAAAGATTTGAACGGTGTGAAATACCACATAGTTCGAGGCGCGCTTGATACAGGCGGTGTTGAAGGTAGAAAGCAGTCACGTTCATTGTACGGTGCTAAGCGCCCATAGGTGAGAGGAATTAAAGTATGCCACGGCGCAAAAAGAAAAGTCTCAAAAGAGATATAGGCGTTGATCTTATTTACAGATCTGAGCTTATTCAAAAGTTTATTAATGTAGTCATGAAGAAGGGCAAGAAAAATGTAGCTCGCAACATTGTATATGGCGCGTTAGATATTTTATCAAAAAAGGTTGAGGGCGACAGGGGTAAAACGCTGGAGATGTTTGAAAAAGCATTCAACAAAATTTTGCCATTCATTGAGGTTAGATCGCGTCGGGTTGGCGGCTCTGTGTATCAGGTGCCGCGCGAGGTTCGGCCGGAGCGTGGCCAGGCGTTGGCGATCCGTTGGATAATTTCAGCTTCTCATTCCCGTTCAAACAAAACTATGGCAGAACGTGTTGCGGCTGAGTTAATGGATGCTCATGAAGGTCGTGGTAATGCAATGAAAAAGAAAGCGGATGTGCACAAAATGGCAGAAGCAAATAGAGCGTTTTCCCATTATAGTTGGTAGGTAAGGATACAGAGAGCATGAGTACCTCAGTAGATAAGTTAAAAAATTATAGAAATATCGGTATCGCAGCGCACATTGATGCGGGTAAGACAACGTTAACCGAGCGTATACTGTTTTATACTGGAATATCACACAAGATTGGTGAGGTTCATGAGGGTGAGGCCGTCATGGACTGGATGGAACAGGAGCGTGAGCGGGGGATTACAATTCAATCCGCAGCTACAACCTGTTTTTGGAAAGACCGACAAATTAATATTATTGATACCCCAGGACACGTTGACTTCACTATTGAAGTTGAGCGGTCCCTTCGTGTTTTAGACGGCGTAGTTGCCGTTTTTTGTGGTGTTGCGGGTGTGCAGCCGCAATCCGAAACCGTTTGGCGTCAAACTGAACGTTATGATGTTCCAAGAATTATCTTTGTCAACAAGCTTGATCGAGTTGGTGCAGATTATATGAAGGTTGTTGAGGATATCAGGGAGAAGTTTCAGACAAGTGTTGTTCCTATGCAGGTGCCGGTTGGGCATTCGGAAAATCTTTCTGGAATTATAGATGTTTTGACAAGGAAAATGTTTGTGTTCAGCGAAGAAGATCGTGGCATAAAAGTAACCTTGGAAGATGTTCCTGCGGAATACGCGGAACAGGTTGAAAAAATTCGTGAAGAAGTCGTTGAGGCGGCATGCGATGTTGATGAGGCTCTTGCTGATAAATATCTTGAGGGGCAAGAAATTTCTATTGATGAAATTAAGGCTGCTTTGCGCAAGGGCGTTATTAAGCGAGACTTTTCATTGGCGTTTTGTGGAACAGCGTTCAAAAACAAAGGTGTACAGCCATTGTTGGATGCTGTTATTGATTATTTGCCATCACCGCTTGAAGCGCCACCGGTTGTAGGTACGCTTCCTCGTTCAAAAGAAAAAGTTACACGAAACGCAGACCCAAAAGAGCCGTTTTGTGCGCTTGTATTTAAAATAGCGTCGGATCCGTTCGTTGGCGTTCTGAACTTTGTTCGTGTTTATTCAGGTGAGCTGAAATCTGGTTCGTATGTGTATAATGCGCGTACGGGTAGTAAGGAGCGTGTAAGTCGATTATTGAAAATTCATTCAAATAAGCGCGAAGAAATTTCGTCTGTTGCAGCAGGTGATATTGCTGCGGTTATTGGTGTAAAAGATGCGATTACTGGTGATACTTTGTGCGAACAGGGCAATCTGATTCTTCTTGAGCCTATTCGTTCTCCAAATCCGGTTATTTCTACGTCGGTTGAACCGAAGAATAAGGCGGATCATGAAAAGCTTACAATAGCATTGAGAAAAATGATGCAAGAAGATCCATCATTGATTTTTTCTTATAATGAAGAAACCGGTCAGACAGAAATTTCAGGAATGGGTGAGTTGCACTTAGAAGTTGTTGTTGATCGCCTTAAGCGTGAACATAAAGTTGAGGCGATACAAGGTAAGTTGAAGGTTGCTTACAAAGAAACAATTCAAAAACCGTCAGATGTTGAAGGAAAATACATTAAACAGTCTGGTGGGCGTGGTCAATATGGGCATGTTTGGATTAAGTTTGAGCCTCTTGAGCGTGGTTCAGGTTTTGAATTTGAGAATAAAGTTGTCGGAGGTTCGATTCCTAGAGAATTTATTCCGGCTGTCGAAAAAGGATTGCGAGAATCAGTTACTACCGGTGTCCTGGGAGGATACCCGGTTGTTGATGTAAAAGCTACTTTGTACGATGGTTCATACCACGATGTTGACTCATCTGAAATGGCGTTTAAAGTTGCGGCTTCGTTGGCATTTAAGGCAGGAATGAATCATGCTTCACCTGTACTCCTTGAGCCGGTGATGAAAGTTGAAGTTGACACTCCTGATGAGTATATGGGCGATGTTATGGGTAACTTGAATAGTCGCAGAGGTAGAATTTTAGGAATGGAAGAAAAAGGAGGCAAGCAGATTATTCAAGCAGAAGTTCCGCTTGGAGAAATGTTTGGTTACGCAACAGAGTTGCGATCGATGAGCAAGGGACGTGCAGGATATTATATGGACTTTGAATGCTACAGAGAAGTTCCACAGCATGCTCAAGATGAAATTCTTGGCAAAAAATAGTTGAATATAAAGGTAACGTTTATTGGGTTTTTAAGAAAACAATTGTTGTTTGGGAGTTTGAACGATGGCAAGAGACGTCTATGAGTCTAAAAAGCCTCACGTAAATATCGGTACGATTGGTCATGTTGACCATGGTAAAACTACGCTGACAGCCGCTATCACAAAAGTGTTGGCTGCGGCAGGAGGCGCAGAATTTAAAGCATTTGAAGAGATTGATAACGCGCCAGAAGAAAAGGCACGTGGTATTACTATTGCAACATCACACGTTGAGTATGAAACTGACAAGCGTCACTATGCTCACGTTGACTGTCCTGGTCACGCGGATTATGTTAAAAACATGATAACCGGTGCGGCACAAATGGATGGTGGAATTCTTGTTGTTTCTGCTGCAGATGGTGCAATGCCTCAAACTCGTGAGCATATTGTTTTGGCTCGCAATGTTGGTGTTCCAGCGCTTGTTGTTTTCTTGAACAAAGTTGACATGGTTGATGATCCAGACATGATCGATATGGTTGAAGAAGAATTAAGAGAGATGTTGAGCCAGTATGATTACCCAGGTGATGAAATTCCTATTGTCAGAGGTTCTGCTCTAAAGGCACTTGAAGGTGATAAGAGCGAAATCGGTGAAGGTTCAATCAAGAAATTGATGGAAGCAGTTGATAGCTACATTCCAGAACCAAAGCGTGATATTGACAAGCCGTTTGCAATGCCTATCGAAGCAGTATTCTCGATTCCAGGTCGTGGTACCGTTGCTACTGGTAGAATTGAACGAGGAAAAATTAAAGTTGGCGACGAAGTAGATATCGTTGGACTTGGCAGTGACCTCAAATCTGTTGTAACAGGTGTTGAAATGTTCAGAAAAACAATGAACGAAGGTTTTGCTGGACACAACGTTGGATTGCTTCTTCGTGGAATTAAGGCAGAAGAAGTAGATCGTGGAATGGTTGTTGCAGCACCAGGCTCGATTACACCTCACAAAAAATTTAATTGTCAGGTGTACATTTTGACTAAAGAAGAACATGGTAGACATAATCCATTTTTCTCAGGGTACAGACCACAGTTTTACTTCAGGACAACAGACGTTACAGGTATTGTAACATTGCCTGAAGGTCGAGAAATGGTTATGCCAGGCGATAATGTTGAGTTAAGTGTTGAACTTATTTCTCCTATCGCGATGGAAAAAGATCTTCGATTTGCTATCCGTGAAGGTGGCAGAACTGTTGGGTCAGGTGTTGTAACTGAGATCATAGAATAAATTAGGTAATTGATGAAAAAGCGAAAGATTAGACTCACTTTGAAATCATATGATCATCAGTTGCTTGACAAGGCTGTGAAGCTTATTGTTTCGACTGTAAAAAGAACGGGTTCGGACATTGTTGGTCCCGTTCCACTTCCAAACAAGAAGAAGTGTTTCACAGTTTTGCGATCTCCGCATGTCAATAAAAAATCGAGAGAGCAGTTTGAGTTAACAACGCATAGACGCATTGTTGATATTATTGCTCCATCCGATCAGACAATGGATGCGCTTATGAAGTTGAGCATATCGGCTGGTGTTGATGTGGATATTAAGTAATAGCGGAGGGCTTTTTAAATGGTTTCAGGTCTTTGGGGAAAGAAAATAGGCATGACACAGGTGTTT
>Ga0114925_10000749_pt1 | contig 15163 bp, 7 predicted proteins | sample SumtaG_2_FD_87287 | JGI IMG/M metagenome (GOLD analysis project Ga0114925, IMG submission 87287) | Deep subsurface microbial communities from Indian Ocean to uncover new lineages of life (NeLLi) - Sumatra_00607 metaG | ecosystem: Environmental > Aquatic > Marine > Oceanic > Sediment | place... | reverse complement strand
GAATTATAAAGAAAATATAGAATAATTCAATCGGTTAATTAAGTACTTAAAATTTTTATTTCAAGACGGTAATCTCCCTGTTTTGGTCCTGAATCAATCTGCGTATTAGCGGAAACAATGGCTGAACCTTTAAATATTGCTATAGGAGAATAAAATTGAATATCGCTTAATTTGTCTCCGGCTTTGAAATTTTCAATCATCGCTTTATCTTTGCTTGAAATTATCAGATTTATCATATTTCCCGATTGGAAACTTACATCTAGTTCAACTACTCTTCCCTTTTCAGGCCCATGATCCAAAGTTATTCCTATTGAGCTGATATCTATAAACTCTTGTTCCTCTTCTTCTATTTCTTCTTTCTTTTCTTCTTCCAGTGCTTCTTCGTCTTTTATCGGAACCTCAGGCGGTATTGGTTTTTTCCTTTCTTCCTCAGGCTTAGCCTCTTTTTCCAGGGCGCTAATTTTCTTTGAAATATCACCTAACAGTTTTTTTTTGTTCTTAAGCTGGTCATCTTTCTTTAAAAACTCAGCTGCCTGGTAGTATTTTTCCTTTGCTTGGGCAACTAATCCCTGGGAACCGTAAGCTTCTGCTTCCCGAAGAATTATTTTAATAAAACTCTGCATCTTTTGGGACATTTCAGCCGATATCGGTGCTGTCTCTATCTTTTCAATTTCTTTCTTCAGGGCGCTAATTTTCTTTGAAATACTATCAATCAGGTTTTGCTTTTTTTGGATCTTTTCGTTTTTCTGAATAAATTCCACAATAGATAAATATTTTTCTTTTGCCTCATCAAATAATCCTTGGGATTTATAAAGCTCAGCTTCTTGGATAAATGATTTTATCTGTTTTTTAGCATCCATTTATTGATTTATTACCTTAAGACAAAGTTAAAGAGTGTATGTTGGGCATTTCTAAAAGCTTTTATTATATAGTCTTTTTGTTTATAATGTCAATATTTGAGAAAGAAATAATTTAACCTAACCGTAGGTACCTTTTTGCTGACTTATTTATGCTATATTGACTTTGTTTGAAATTGATGCAATTTTATCAGGAATTTGCTATTTATCCAACCCTAATTGAGTAAAAACTCAATTAGGTGTTATCCGTTATTTGTTACTTGTTATTGGATTTAGGCGAAAAATAAACAGCATTATATCTCACTTTTGATAGAAATACAGAATATTAATTTATATTCGTCCGATTAACGAGCAACGACTTTTATGAGTGTTTTAGGTTTTAGGATTTAAGTTTTAAGCCTCTGTTATTACAAGAAAAGAAAAAATTTAACACCTAAAACGAGATGAATTCGACTTTTTACGAATTCATCAAAATTGGATACCTTGTTTTAAATTAATGACCTAGTAGAACGTTTCAGTAAAACAGTTACAAAAAATCGATAGCAATATTATTCAATATATAATTTGAGAAATTCGAATATCCAAATCCAAAACAAACCCGAATATCGAATAACCAAAATTCAAAACATAGTTTAGAACATTCGAATTTAGGATTGTGAATTTGTTTCGAATTTCGTGCTTCGGATTTCGGATTTTAAAATTAAGGATATAATTTCACAGCTATACTTATTGTAAATATTTAAATGAAACAAACTACTAGTATGGTGGTTCCAAAATAACATTGCATAGAATGTATAAAAAGCTATACCATTTCTTTAGTCTTCAGGTTTCAGTGTTCAGGTTTCAGGAACAGTATTTCTCAAGCCTGAAACCTGAAACCAAAATAGCAGATTTTCGAATATTGTAACATTAATAAGAAATCGATCTACTAGACAAATGAATAATAGACAACCTATTGCCGTAGTAGGGATGGCCGGGGTATTCCCCGGAGCTTCCGATTTGGATACTTTCTGGCAGAATATTATCAATAAAGTCGATACAACCAGTGAAGTCCCAAGAGACAGGTGGATTGTTGAGCCTGATTCCATATATCATCCCGATTCCTTGCCTGATAAAACTTATTCAAAGCATGCTTGTCTTATACATGATTTTAAATTCGATTCAAAGGAAATTAATCTCGATAAAGACTTTTTAAACGCACTCGACCCGCTTTACCATATTCTTCTACATGCCGGCAGAAGCGCCTATTTAGATTGTAGGACAGCATCTTTAAATAAAAAACATACAGGGACAATTCTTGCCGCCATTGCTCTACCAACGGACGCTTCATCTTCAATTACAAGAAAGATACTCGGACTATCCGTGGAAGAAAAACTTTTTGGCAATTTCACCTCATATAAAAAAATAGACAAAAATAGACTCATTACCAGATGGCAATGTCTGGCCGGTAAGGTAACAAGCCTTCCTGCTGCTATTCTAGCCGAAGGACTTGGTCTGGGTGGCGGAAGCTATACCCTTGATGCAGCATGTGCATCATCACTTTATGCAGTTAAGCTTGCCTGCGATGAACTTCATTCTCATCGTGCCGATATTATGCTGGCGGGAGGGGTTTCAAGACCTGAATCTCTTTATACGCAGGTCGGCTTCAGTCAGCTTAGGGCTTTATCACCTTCGGGTCGGTGCGCACCTTTTGACGAAAGTGCAGATGGACTGGTGGTGGGAGAAGGCGTCGGCATACTTGTTTTAAAGCGCTTTGATGATGCCATACGTGATGAAGATAATATTTATGGGTTAATCTGCGGTATCGGACTTTCCAATGATATCGGCGGCAATCTTCTCGCTCCATATAGTGAAGGTCAGATTCGTGCCATGAGAAATGCCTATAAATCCGCCAACTGTTCTCCCTCCGATATCGATCTTATTGAATGTCACGGTGCAGGAACACCCATTGGAGATGTCACTGAACTTCATAGTTTAAGAAATCTTTGGGACAAATCCGAATGGTCTCACGGACAATGCGCCATCGGATCCGTCAAATCGATGATAGGCCACCTTTTAACAGGTGCCGGTGCTGCCGGATTGATAAAGACCCTTCTTGCACTAAACAATAAAATCTTACCACCCTCTCTGAATTTTCACAGGGCGCCTAAAAAAAGCCCTCTTAATCACAGCCCTTTTAGGGTTCAAACTGAACCGGAAGAATGGACCAGGAAAGAATCAAATACTCCTCTTCGTGCGGCAGTAAGTGCTTTTGGATTTGGAGGGATAAACGGACATCTGCTTTTAGAAGAATGGGATTCTGAAAAAGCTTATAACTCAAAGTTCAAAATAAAAAGCTCAAAAAAAGAAGCCATCAGCCATCAGCCATCAGCTATCAACTCATCTATTGCTATTGTAGGCATGGAAGCTTCTTTTGGCTCTATAAAGTCATTGAGAGATTTTCAGGAAACCATTTTCAATGGTAACTCAATAATCGGAAAAAGGCCGGAAGAGCGATGGAAAGGATGCGAAAATATTATAAACAAACATCTCGATGTTAAGCCTTTGTATGGCGGGTTTATTAAAGACCTGTCGGTTAATGTCGGAGAATTCCGTATACCTCCTAATGAGATTCCGGACATACTGCCACAACATCTATTAATGTTAAGAATATCTGCTAAGGCTCTTGATGACGCCGGGATCCTTCTTAAAAAAGATTGTCGACGCATGAGTGTTATCATCGGCATCGGCTTTGATTTTGAAGCGACCAATTTCCATCTACGATGGGATTTATATAATTTGGTTCCTGAGTGGAAGAAAAATTATGACCTCGATCTTAATGCTGATGCAATGCCCGTCTGGCTTGAGTCCTTAAGAGATTCATGCGGGCCGCCCCTAACTTCCACACGAACTTTAGGCGCCCTAGGATCCGTCATCGCAAGCAGAATAGCAAAAGAATTTGGTTTCGGCGGTCCCAGCTTTGTTGTTTCTTGTGAAGAAGTGTCAGGTTTGAAGGCTCTTCAAATAGGAATAAGATCCCTGCAGCAAAATGAAACTGACGCTGTCCTTGTGGGGGCAATAGATTTTACCGGAGATGTCCGAACAGTCATAACAACAAACAAAATCAGACCTTATACAAAAAGCCGAAAAATCCGTCCATTTGACAAATCAGCAAATGGAACCCTTCCGGGTGAAGGAGCTGTGGCACTCGTTATAAAAAGACTCGACCGTGCACTAAAAGACGGAGACAGAATATACGCGATAATAAAAGGGATAGGGAGCTCAAGTGGTGGCGGAACAAGAAAAAATTCCGCCTCAAAAGAATCTTATATTCTTTCGCTGAAACGATCATTCATTGATGCAGACATTTCACCGTCTTCCATAAGTTTCATTGAAACACACGGCAGCGGAAATCCTTTTGAAGACAATATCGAATCGGAAGCTCTTCACGATTTTTTTACAGATCAAACCGATCCTAAAACGGACCCATGTGCCATAGGATCTGTTAAACCGAACATCGGGCATACCGGGGCTGCATCCGGCTTGGCATCTGTTGTTAAAACCAGCCTTTGCCTTTACCAGGAGATTATTCCTCCCCTGAAAAATTTTACTTTACCAGGAAATGATATCTGGAAAAAGAATACTTTTCACATACCGGCATATCCACAGTTCTGGCTGCGAAACAGAAAAGATGGACCTCGCAGAGCATGCGCATGCGCTATGACTGCCGATGGCAACTATTCTCATGTAATACTTGAAGAATTTGAATACTTTTCTTCCGGCCAATTACAGAGTCAGGTGCTTGAAAAAGTCAAACAAGAGAGGAAAAGGCCTTTGGGGCTTAAGTGTTTCGGGCTTTTTGTCGTTGAAGGAAATAGTAAAAGTGACCTGATGGAAGGCCTTAACAGCCTGTACAATCATGCAAAGCAGCATGCAGATGCGTATAAAAATATCGAAACGGCCGCCCGCACATGGTATTTGGACAATCGATTGGATCATCAAAAAAAGTATGCAATATCACTAACTGCAAGTGATATTTTACAACTTAAAGAAAGTGTAATTGAAGCTAAAAATGCAATCTCCTCTGACACACCAAAGGAGATGACCGGTCAAGGCGGTATAAGTTATTCTCCTTTCCCTTTGGGCATCTCAGGTGAGCTGGCATTTGTTTTTCCCGGTTCCGGCAACCATTATATAGGGATGGGAAGAGAAACAGGTGTTGAGTGGCCTGAAATTCTGAGGGAAATGGACGCTGAGACATTACAGCTAAAGGCCCAGATGCTTCCGCGCTGTTATATTCCACAGAGAGTCTCATGGGAGCCGGGATGGAAAAAAGATACACAGAAAAAAATCGCTTCTGACCCATTAAATATGATTTTTGGTCAGGTTGTTCACGGCGGTGTTATTGCTAACCTTGTAATGAATTGTAATATAAAGCCCTCTGCCGTGATCGGGTATAGCCTGGGAGAATCTGCAGGACTTTTTGCTATGGGTGCGTGGCCTGATCGCGGAAAGATGTTAAAAAGGATGCTTGATACCAATCTGTTTAGCACAGAGCTTGCAGGCCCTTGTAATGCAGCCCGTAAAGCATGGAATATACCACCTGATGAAGATGTAAATTGGTGCGTTGCAACTGTAAATCGTCCGGCCGATAAGGTGCAAAATGTTATCAGCAAACTCCCCTTTACAAGACTTTTAATAGTTAATACACCAGACGAGTGCGTCATCGGCGGCAAGAAAGATCAAGTTAGCTCAGCCATTAAAATGCTTGGTTGTGAAGCAATTTTTATTGAAGGCGTCGTCACCGTCCATTGCGATGCGGCATCTCCTGTCGCCGATGCCTACAAAGCACTACACCTCTTCCCTACGACTCCGCCTGACGGGATCAGATTCTACAGCTGTGCGCTGGGAGATTCTTATGTGCTCACATCTGAAAACGCCGCATCTTCTATTCTTAATCAAGCTATTTCCGGCTTTGATTTTAGTGCTACGATAGAAAAGGCATATAAAGACGGCATACGTATCTTTCTCGAAATGGGACCTCATTCTTCCTGCACTAGAATGATCAACACAATTCTTGGCTCAAAGCCTCATAGGGCTATCAGTGTAAGTGTTCAAGGTGGAGACGAATATATTTTATTTCTTAAATTTCTTGGCTCCTTGATCACAGAGCGGATATCTGTTGATCTTGATAAAATTTATGGAGAGAATGCGTACCACCCGGCAACAATAAAGCCAACTGTGGAAAAATCGGGAAAAAGGATAACGCTTTTACTTGGTGGAAAAGCACCCTCCCCTGCCCTGCCGGTTGCAACAGCAAATATCCTTTATTCAGAATTGCCGGCTACAATGGCAAAAAACATAAAGACTACATCAGATGCGCATAAAAGCTTTCTCGATTTTTCAAATGAGTTAACCAAAGCTTATGCAAAAACATTTGATTTTCAAACTCAGCTGTTGGAATACGGAATGCAAAGGTCGGAAATCCGGCCTTTCAATTCCGAACCTGCTTTTTCCCACGACATGTGTATGGAATTTGCCGTTGGATCAGTTGCTAAAGTTTTTGGCCCGGAATTCGATATCGTCGATACATACAAAGTAAGGGTGCGTCTTCCGGATGAACCCCTCATGCTTGTGGACAGGATTATTTCTGTGGAAGGCAAAAAAGGTTCCACGGGCTCCGGTCGTGTGGTAACTGAACATGATGTCCTGCCCGGAGCCTGGTATCTGGATGGTGGGCGGGCGCCGGTGTGCATATCTGTTGAAGCAGGACAAGCGGACTTGTTCCTGTGTTCTTACTTGGGTATAGATCATGCCGTCAAGGGCGAAAGAGCATACAGGCTTCTGGATGCGGAGGTTCAATTTCATCGCGGACTTCCGTGTCCGGATGACGTGATCAGATATGAAATCGAGATTGAAAAATTTGTCCGCCAGGGTGACACGTACCTTTTCTTTTTCAGCTTTGAGGGCTTTATTGGAAATGATCACCTTATCAGCATGACAAATGGATGTGCCGGATTTTTTACTGAAGAAGAAGTAATAAATTCAGGGGGAATTATCCCGACTGAAGATGATGCCGATCCGGTTCATGCCAAACAGATTTCAAAGGGTCGGAACTGGAAAAGTCTTATCCCTGTTGATATTGAAAGCTATGACGATAAAGCTTTGGATATACTTAGATATGGAGACCTTGCAAAATGCTTTGGTGATCTTTTTGATGGAATCGAGCTTGCCAAATCGCTTAAATTGCCCGGCGGCCGGATGAAACTTATCGATCGGATTCTCCATATTGATCCAAAAGGGGGGCAATACGGCTTGGGGTTGATCAAAGCCGAAGCAGATATCCATCCTGATGACTGGTTTTTAACCTGTCATTTCATGGACGACATGGTGATGCCGGGAACTCTCATGTATGAGTGCTGTGCCCATACGCTCAGAGTATTTCTTCAGCGTTTGGGATGGGTAACAGAAAAAAAGGATATCTGCTACGAACCGGTTAAGGGAGTTAAAAGCAAACTGAAATGCAGAGGACCTGTAACTCCTAATACTATACATGTTATCTACGAAGTTGAAATAAAGGAGCTGGGTTACAATCCTGAACCTTATGCCATTGCAGATGCGCATATATTTGCCGATGGGCGTTATATAGTCTTATTTAAAGACATGTCCATAAAAATGACCGGTATAACCCGTGACGAGATTGAAGCTTTTTGGAAGGAAATAGAGGAAGGACGACGGACGACAGAGATCAGAGGTCAGAGGTCAGAGGTCAGAGATAAGACGACAGAGATCAGAGATCAGAGGTCAGAGATCAGAGATAAGAGGGCGGAGATCAGAGATCAGAGGTCAGAGGTCAGAGATCAGAGGGCGGAGATCAGAGATCAGAGGTCAGAGATAAGAGATAAGAGGACGGAGGACAGAGGAAAAAGGACAGAGGAGCCGGCACTTTTTGGCCGTAATAAGCTTCTGGCGTTTGCTCTTGGCAAACCTTCCGAGGCCTTTGGAGATTTATATAAGGAGTTCGATGAAGATAGGTTTATAGCCAGGCTTCCGAGTCCGCCATATCTCTTCATGGACAGAATAACCCACATCGAACCTGAGCAATGGGTCTTAAAACAAGACGGGTGGATAGAGGCCGAGTACGATGTTACTAGAGACGCATGGTACTTTAGTTCAAACCGAACTCCTTTAATGCCTTTTTGCGTGCTTCTTGAAATCGCGCTTCAGCCATGCGGGTGGCTTGCCGCATATATGGGATCCGCTCTTAAAAGCAAAAAAGATCTCAGATTCAGAAATCTGGGTGGAAACGCGACTCTATTTCACGAGGTCTTGCCGGAAGCAAAAACTTTGACCATGCGCACACGATTGACGCAAGTTTCTGAAGCAGCAGATATGATCATAGAACAATTCGACATACAGGTTTTACAAGCCGACGAAATGATATATAAAGGTGACTTAACTTTTGGTTTTTTCTCAAAAGAGTCTCTGACCCAGCAAGTCGGCATACATGATGCGAAGCAAAATATATACAATCCCTCTTCCGATGAACTTAAAATTGCCAAATCATTCCAATTGAAGGATACACCTCCATTTTCACCTGATACGGCTGATCCGCAATATATGGATTCAACACCTTCTCTGGCTATGCCGGCAAGGCGCTTCGTATGATTGATATCATTGATATCTATATACCGGATGGAGGACCCTTTGGTCTCGGCTTTATTCGAGGGACAAAGAAGGTGGACCCAAGCGAGTGGTTCTTTAAAGCACATTTTTATCAGGACCCTGTTTGCCCGGGTTCGCTGGGAATAGAATCTTTCCTTCAGTTAATCAAGTTCATCGCATTTAATCGATGGGGGCATTTAGCGGATAGCTATAGATTTGGTCTTATTATAGGAAAACCACACAGTTGGACATACCGAGGTCAGATCACTCCTGAGAATACAAAGATTGAGGTTGAAGCTGTTGTAACTAGTCTTCACGATATGCCTGTTCCTTATATTATGGCAAATGGGTACTTGAAAGTTGATGGACTTTATATTTATAAGATGGAAAACTTTGGCATTAAATTGGTTCCGGTTAAATAGGTTTTAGTACCTTGAATGTGAATTTTGTATTTTTTGTGGCAAAAAAATTTATCCGGTATTGTGTTTCTATAAATCTAAAATCATCAATCTGCGATCTAAAATCCCTGTTCGATTATGCTTTATTCTAGAGTATACATAGATTCATTTGGTTATGAGCTTCCTCCGAACGTGGTAACGTCGGATGATCTTGAAAAACGTTTGGAACCGCTTTATGAGAAGCTCCATTTTCAAAAGGGGCAGCTGGAGGCAATAACCGGCATTCAAGAGCGCAGATTCTGGGATCCTGATTTTACTATGCACGAGGGCGCAGTAAAAGCCGGACAAAAGGCTATAGAGGCTTCCAGTATTTCCCGTGAGTCAATAGGCATGCTAATCTATGGTGGCGTTTGCAGGGATAACTTAGAACCTGCAACTGCCTGTGCCGTGTCACATGGTCTTGCTCTTGTTTCCGGAACACAGATTTATGACGTCTCGAATGCCTGTCTGGGCGTTTTAAACGGAATGATCCAGGTGGCAAATGCCATTGAACTTGGACATATCAAAGCTGGACTGGTGGTATCCTGTGAATCCGCCCGACAGATCATTGATATTACAATTGACCGCCTCCTTGAAACAAAGGATATGGATATTTTCAAGAAAACAATTGCAACACTGACAGGCGGCTCAGGTGCCGTAGCTGTTCTTTTGACTGATGAATCACTTTCAGATCTTGGTCATCGTCTCATGGGTGGTGTTTCAAGAAGTGCAGCGGAGCATCACAAGCTCTGCTGGTGGGGACCTGATACAGGAATACCCGGCAGTGGGCGTCATATCATGGAGACAGATTCAGTAGGGGTGCTAAAAAACGGCGTAATACTAGGAATAGAAACTTACAAAGATTTTAAACAAGAGCTCTCATTGTCCGAAAATCAGCCGGACAAGATCATTTGCCATCAGGTTGGAGCAACCCATCAGAAAAACATACTCGACTCCATTGGAATCCCAAAGGAAAAAGATTTCACTACTTTTCAGCACCTTGGAAACATTGGGACCGTATCCCTTCCTATTACCGCTGCAATAGCATCAGAGCGTGAATTTCTTAAACAAAACGATCTGGTTGGTTTTTTTGGTATCGGCAGTGGTCTAAATTGCCTGATGCTGGCAGTAAGGTGGTAAAGAAAAATATTTGACAGGATAACAGGATAGACATGATTTAAATCCAGTTAATCAAAAGTTATCTATCACAATTCCGCTAAAAGCGGGATAATATGAAATATAAAGAAGTGACCGAAATAATAATTGGTTGTGCTTATCGTGTTTATAATAAAATGGGGTTTGGTTTTCTTGAAAGCGTGTATCAAAAATGCTTGCTTATAGAGTTGAAATTAAGCGTAAGGTTAAGGATCTAAACTAAGAGATCAACAAGATGAAAAAAATTATCATGTTAATCTTGCCCGCCCTGGTGCGACTTGTTCATATATGTTGATCTAGACTAGGAATCATTCCAAACCTGACTTTTTGAATATATAGCATTGGTGTTCGGTCTGGGCCAGGGTTAATCCTGTCTAAAACAATTGAACTATTACGAAAAAAGAATGTATAAAAACAGACAAATTGATATTTCAGCTTTTCATCACCTCTACCCTTTTCAATCCCGCTACATGAACATAAACGGACTTCAGTATCATTTCTTGGACGAAGGCGCAGGTGATCCGATTGTAATGATCCATGGTAACCCTACGTGGTCGTTTTATTTTCGCGTACTTATTAAGAAACTATCGCCACAATTCCGTACTATTGTACCGGATCATATAGGTTGCGGCCTCTCCGACAAACCAAGTCCAAAACACTATGATTATAGGTTGAAAAGCCGTGTTCATGATATAGAAACCCTTTTCGACCACCTGCAATTAAAAGAAAAGATCACGCTGGTGCTTCACGACTGGGGAGGAATAATCGGTATGACCTTTGCCGTAAAGCATCCAGAGAAGATTAGTCGCATTATTATAATGAATACTGTTGCCTTTTTACAGCTTAAAGGGAAAAAACTACCTTTAAGGTTACGGCTTGCCCGCAATGTAAAACCGTTTGCTACCTTGGCAATCCTTGGTTTCAATCTCTTTGCCTTTGCTCTTTTGTATATGGCATCTTATAAAGGGCTTTCCAAAGATGTTAAGTCGGGTCTTATAGCCCCATATAATTCGTGGAAAAACAGGATAGCAATTCTAAAATTTATTCAGGATATTCCTCTAAAGGAAAAGGATCCAAGTTATAGTCTTGGAAAATATATGGATGAAAACCTATACAGGCTTGCGCATATACCCAAACTAATATGCTGGGGAAAACGTGATTTTGTTTTTGACACTGAATACCTTGCCGAATGGCAGCGCCGTTTTCCAGATGCAGAAATCCATACTTTCCCTGATGCAGGTCATTATGTTTTAGAAGATGAGCCGGAAACAATAGTTAACCTGGTTAAGGATTTTTTAAAAAGGAACCCTATCCCGGACTAGCTGAAATCCAAAGAGTGCCTGGCATTTTAGACATTTCTTCTGGTCGATATGCTGATGCTATATTCGCTAATAATATCAGCATTAAATTGCTTTATACCGAATGTAATACATTAATTATTTTTTATTGGATACTTCTAACATGGCAAAAGATAATAAAGTAGTAAATGTTGCATACTACTTAAAAGAAATGGCAAGAGTGCAGCCATATAAACGGGCTGTAGTATGTCCTGCATGCCGGGATAAAAACAACAGGATTGCCTATGCACACCTTACATTCCGGCAACTGGACAGAGAATCGGACTGCCTTGCCCGTGGTATGGATAAAGTTGGAATCACCAGAGGGACGAGAACTATCCTAATGGTGAAACCAAGCTTTGAGTTTTTTACTTTAATATTTGCTTTCTTCAAGATTGGTGCAGTCCCTGTAGTTGTCGATCCCGGTATGGGCATTGGCCGTATGCTCAATTGCCTTCATGAAAGCAAGTCAGAAGCTTTAATCGGGATTCCTCCCGCTCATATTCTTCGAATGATTGCTCCAAAATTCTTCAGGACTGTCAAAGTATGGATTACAGTAGGTAAACGTTGGTTCTGGGGAGGATATAAATTAGAGGATATCCGCCGGCTGCCTTGGAAACCTTACACCCTGACGAAAACCAGCCGGGATGAAACGGCTGCCATTCTCTTTACAACCGGCAGTACCGGTCCGGCAAAAGGAGCTGTCTATACACACGGAAACTTTGATGCTCAGCTCCGCCACATAAAATCTTACTTGGGTCTATCTACAGACGAAATAGATCTTTCAACATTTCCTCTCTTTGCTCTTTTTTGGCCTGCACTGGGGATAACTTCAATAATACCGGATATGGACCCCACCAAGCCGGCTCTGGTCGATCCTGAAAAGATCATAGAACCGATAATTAACCATGGCGTAACAAATATGTTTGCATCACCTGCTCTTCTCAATCGGGTAGGAACATATGGCAAAGAAAAAGGGATAAAACTGCCGTCTTTGAAGAGAGTTATATCTGCAGGAGCACCGGTGCCACCATCTGTTATTGAAAAATTTGCCGCTATGTTATGTGGAGATGCCGAAATTCACACACCTTATGGCGCTACGGAGGCTGTGCCTGTCATATCAATCACAAGTAATGAAATCCTCTCAGAAACCCGAAAACTCAGCGAACAGGGTTATGGGACTTGTATAGGCCGTCCATTACAGGGGATAGAAGTTCGCATCATTAGAATTACAGACGATCCGATTGCAGAATGGTCGGAAACCCTTGTTGTTCCTTCAGGTGAAATTGGTGAAATTACAGTAGAAGGAGATCTTGTAACACGGCAGTACTTTGAAAAACCAATGGCAGACGCAATCGCCAAAATAAAGGAAGGAAATCAAATTTGGCACAGAATGGGGGATCTCGGGTGGATGGATAAAAAAGGGAGAATCTGGTTCTGCGGCCGCAAAAGCCATAGAGTAACGACAAAGAATGGAACCCTCTATACCACCCCCTGTGAAGCCATTTTCAATAACCATCCAAGAATATTTCGAAGTGCTCTGGTGGGAATCGGTCCCCCACTAAAACAAATACCTGTTATATGTATCGAGATAGAACATACGGATGACGGTAGAAATAAAAGAGAACTTAAAAAAGAGCTTTTTGAGCTCGCCAGGAGCAACGAGCTGACAAAAAACATAAAAACAATATTATTCCATAAGTCGTTTCCTGTAGACATACGCCACAATTCAAAGATCTTCCGCGAAAAGCTGGCAATATGGGCAGAAAAAAAATTGCTGTAACTGAACTATTACACATAGCCAACAAAAAAAGAAAATGAGCAAAAAAAGATTACTTATCGTCGGTGGTGTTGCCGGTGGTGCTTCATGCGCCACCAGAGCGAGAAGGCTTTCTGAGGATTCCGAGATTATCATCTTCGAACGCGGACCTTATGTTTCTTTTGCAAACTGTGGTCTCCCCTATTACATAGGGAACGTCATTACTAAAGAAGAGAAACTGCTTGTTGCTTCACCCAAGCTGTTCAAGGAACGATTCAATATCGACGTTAGAACAAACAGTAATGTCCTTCTTATTGATCGCAAAAAGAAAGAGATCGAAGTCGAAGATTTAAAAAACGGCAAAGTATACAGGAAAAAATACGATACGCTTGTAATTTCACCGGGATCAGCACCTATTAAACCAAAGCTCGAAGGAATTGAACTGCCTGGAATTTTTATTTTGCGAACGATTCCGGATATGCACCAAATTATAAACTGGATAAAAGCCGGAAAGATAAAAAATGCAGCTGTTGTAGGAGGCGGATTCATCGGTCTTGAAATGACTGAAAACCTGAAACGTCTGGGCATCAATGTCACTATAATTGAAATGCAGAAGCATGTTATGCCGGTAATAGATCCTGAAATGGCCGCTTTTATCCATGGGCACCTTTATTCTCACAAGATATCAATTCACCTTGGAAGTGCCGTATCCGGGTTTAATGAGGAAAAAGACGGCACTATTTCCATTATGCTGGAGTCCGGCATATCAATTTCGGCAGATATGGTTATCCTCGCAATCGGCATCCGGCCGGAAGTTGAGCTTGCAAGGAAAGCAGGCCTTAGCATAGGTAATTATAAAGGAATTCTGGTTGACGATCAAATGCAAACAAGTGATAAAAGCATATGGGCTGTCGGCGATGCCGTTGAAGTAAAAGATTTTATTACAGGCTCCCAAACCCTGGTTCCGCTGGCAGGTCCTGCTAACCGTCAGGGTAGAATTGCAGCAGATGTTATTTTGAGAGGTAGCTCTAATTCACCACGGTTTAGAGGAGTCCAGGCTACATCGGTCTGTGGTGTATTGGGCATGACGATCGCCTCAACAGGTGCAACTGAAAAATTATTAAGACGGATCGACAGATATCATGAACTTGAACAATATGAAAAGATTTATCTTCATCCTGATCACCACGCCGGCTATTATCCGGATGCAAAAACAATAACGATCAAATTGATATTTTCAACAAAAGACGGCCGTATACTTGGTGCACAAGCAATCGGCAAAACCGGCGTTGAAAAAAGGATCGATGTCATTGCCATGGCTATTCAGCAGAAAGGAACCGTGTTTGATCTTGAAGAGGCGGAACTATGCTACGCACCTCAATACGGCTCGGCTAAGGACCCCGTCAACATGGCAGGTATGATCGCAGCCAACGTATTGCGCGGGTATTCTTCAGTTGCTCATTGGGAAAACCTTGCCAAATCAGATCCATATATCCTCGATGTACGTGATCCTATTGAATTTTCAAAAGGACACGTAGAAAACGCCGTTAATATACCTTTAAACAGCCTTAGGTGCCGAATGTCTGAACTCCCACGTGATCGTGAAATATGGATTTACTGCTTTGTAGGACAAAGATCTTATTATGCTGAACGTATACTTTTCCAAAATGGTTATAAGGTACGCAACATTTCCGGGGGATTTTTATTGTACCGTGCAGTAAAAAAGGTTAAAGGAAATACCATGAACCAATAAGAAATGATACCGTCTTAAACTTTTCAAATCTGAATTTTTCAAGAATAATTTTTTGATGTCGTAAAAGGTATTAAATCTTATCGTCTTTATGTGAGAATGAGACCTTTGAAAAATGCTCAATTTTGTTCAAGTTCAAGGAAGGCGAAAATTTTAACCACAGGAATACATTGAGTATTTTGAGGATAGCGCTAAAGCTTCACTTCGTGCAAAATGTTGAGTCT
>Ga0114925_10000748_pt1 | contig 15181 bp, 25 predicted proteins | sample SumtaG_2_FD_87287 | JGI IMG/M metagenome (GOLD analysis project Ga0114925, IMG submission 87287) | Deep subsurface microbial communities from Indian Ocean to uncover new lineages of life (NeLLi) - Sumatra_00607 metaG | ecosystem: Environmental > Aquatic > Marine > Oceanic > Sediment | place... | reverse complement strand
TGCTCTTATTCTCTTTCCTAGTTCGGTTAGTTTTGGCATATAATTATTTATTAGTTTCTAAAAATATTTGACTTTCCACTATTTTCACTCTGTCTTCTATAGAAATACGTTTTTCAGTTTCATTCTCAAATTTTTCATTAATGTAATCTCCTATAAAGGGAATAAAGGCTACTATAACCACAAACCCACCAGCTAGTCCAGCCTTCCAAAGTTTTAACTTGACTATATCTTTGGTGTTTTCTTTTCTGATTTTTTTGTCGTCTTCAAAGTCTTTTATAAGATTTTTCAACACCTCTCCTAATTTAACCATGTTTTGACCAGCCTCTATCATAAATTCTCTTGAATTGCCAAAATCTTTTTTATTGTCAAAAACATGTGCACCGAACTCATCCTTTTTAACGCAATTTTCTTGTAGTTTTTCTAATTTTTCTCTTGTTAAATCCATTTTATTTAAATATTTTTTTAAATTGATTAATAACTATGTCTATGTTTCTGTATAGCTTCATTCCAAGTCCGTACAAGATACCACAAGCAGTTAATATTACATTTAACTGATTCATAGCTTCAAAGGCAATGTCTGTTAGCAATTTAGCATCTAGATCAATGTTAAATAAATTAAAGATAACCGCCAATGACGTTAAAACTGAAAAGAATTTAGTTTTATAACCCTTGGCAATATCTAGTTTGTTTAATATGTTTTTCATATATTTTGGTTAATAATTATATATTTTTCTTGTTATTTCTCTATAATACTTTTCTTTTTTATATTCTGGAGAACCTTTCTTTAAGAAATAAAGTTCTACTGGTTTTCTAAATCTTTTAATGATGTCCATATAGTTATTCAAAAAATATTGTATCGGAAATTATTGATGGTGATACTTCTACTGCCTCTGATACTGGAGCAAATGAGACTGCAGCCCATCCCCATGTTTCATTCCCTGTCCAGCTTAAATTCATTGTTTTAGAGCCTGCTGGAGTTTGATCGCTATTTGTATCTTGAACAAAACAAGATGCGTCTGCGAACGAATCTCTTTCCGTAGTATTCACATCATCTGAAAAAGAAGATCCCCCAGAAGCACGAAATACTCCAGATAGCCAAGCATTGTCAGCTACAGTTGTCACAGATACCGCTGCACCAGTTGATAAGCCCCCAGTACTGTTGTCTATTGCATCTGGTAGTCCTGACTGAGAAACACCAGAATAAGAAAGGCCGTAAAAAGTTACAAAAGTAGATGCACCTGTTTTAGACACGACTATATTATGACTCCCTGTGTCTGGATTTAAAAGACCATAAATATAAATTTGTTCATTGTTGTTATTTCCCCATGCTCCATTTATAAGTTTTGTCATTGAATCTCCATTCCAAGTAACGCCAGTAACATCATCAGTTGCCGCTTGATAAACAATAGAAACAAGCAACAAGCCATCTGAAATAGCCCCAATCGTCATTGCTTGAGTAACGCTAGTGGTGTTGTTTTGACCCTTTCCAGATATTGTATCAAAAGCAATTGCGGCTTGTCCTTGGCTTGGAATTAACCAAAATCCTATAATAATTGTTAGTAAGAGTTTTTTCATAAAGTATTAATGATTGTTTGTGATATTTTATTTCCTGTTATTAAATTTTTATTAATTATAGTTGGTGATTTTCCGTTTAATTTAATTATTATAATCGCTGTTCCTGACGCTATGTCTCCGCCTAAATCTAAATATTGATTATCTTCTAATATTGGTGAAGAAGTTGCTATAATTGGTTTTCCTCCATAACCTCCTTCAAATGTGTATCCATTCTTTTCTGGTTGAGCATCACTATTAGTAACGTCTTCGTATTCTGCCTTAGTTACTTCAAATTCTTCTATTTCTTGTGTTGTGTTATTCACATACTTTAAAGCATACTTATCTCCTATCTTTGTTTCAATTATTTTAACTTCGGTTAGCGAAACAGAATCGTTAGCTCCAAAACTATCACCTTGACTACAGCCAGTTAATAAAAATAGAAATAGGATTGTAAATAATGTTTTCATATTAATTAGCATCTACGCTTTTACGAACTGTACAAGATATCTTAGTAGGCGTGCTTGCTGGTGTACCAATATTAACAAACCTTTTCTCGCTTGCTGTAAATGTGTTGTTTGTCGATAAATCTATAGTTCCAACAGTAGTCGAGGCATTAAACAAATTCATTTTATTTGTTCCATCGTTAAAGTCTACATTTAAAGTTCCTGTATCAGTGAAACATTTGACTCCTGACCATGTTTCAGCTTCCCAAGCTACGCCTAAAGGAATTGTGGTTGTAGCACTCCAAGCAGTGCTTGTGGCATATGTAAAAGAAGCTGGCTGATAATTAATTAAGGTTGAAGTAGCAGTTGCTCCGAAATAATGTAACTGATCGTTTGTAGTATCGATTGCAATTTGTCCTGTAGTCCCTGTTAAAGGTTCAGAACCATTAGGGATTTCTAATGTTCCATCAATAATAGTAGATGTTGCATAAGATACGCTTGTACTTGCTACAAAGAAATCTCCGTTAATTGTTACTAGTTTATTATCAAATTCACCATAAACAAGATCAATGTCATTTCTAAAAGGAAAATTATTTATTTTAAGGACATTATCGTCTGAATCACCTTGACCAGTTGCATAACCTAGAATAATCGAATTATCCGCGTTTACGCTACCTGCCTCAGAACCAATGCAAACTGAACGCTCTCCGCAACCAGTTAAATCTCCCATAGCGACAGCTCCAAGTTTCCAAGTTATTCTTGCACCAACAACGGCTGAATTTCCGGTGTTACCAGAACTAGTATGTCCAGATCCAATGACTGCTTGCTGGGCAAAAGGACTAACAGACGGACTATTACCTATTATGACTGTATTAGTTTGTCCGTCTATTGTAGTAAAAACTCTGCCGTCATCTTCTACTGAAAATAATTCGGTACCGTCGCTTTTTTGTATCTCAAAGATATTATTTGTTTGTCCAGATGTTCCTTGTAAAGAGAGCAAGGCTTCAGGAGTAGTTGTTCCGATTCCTACATTGCCGCTTGAATTAATAAATAGAGTAGATGTAGCTTGTAAATTAGTTGCATCAAATCCAATTAAAACATTACCAGCAGTTGCTGAAGTTAAACCTGTGCCACCATAAGCTACGCCAATTGCGTCAGCTTGCCATGTTCCATCTATTACTTGACCGCTTGAATCAATGCCAAAATTAGAATTAATACTTAAATCATAAGTAGGAGTAGATGAAGCAATACCAACAAAACCACTTGAATCAATAGTTAATCTTGGTGAATTTCCTGTATATAAAGCTATTTTATTATCAGACTCCCAATTTACACCTGTGTCAGTGTCGTAAGTAAATTGAAAGTCTACATTTCCAGTTGTAGTGGCTAATTTTAAAGGCGCTGGGTCAATAGATTGATTAATTTGTAATACATCTGTAACTGTAGTTGAGGCTGTTATAGTTGAGAAATATCCAATTAATGAATCGTCTGGAGCACCTACTGTTTTTGTGTAGCCAGGAAAACCGTTATCATCAATTTCTAATAAAGAATTAGCACTTGAAGAAGCTAATTGAACTGATGAGCTTGCTGAATTACCATAAACAATAGCTCCTGCTTGCAGCCCCAGACCTAAAACAGTTGTAATACCTCCACAAGCAACAAACTCTAAAGAATCTTCTGCTCCATTTACAGCTGTGCAAAGCCCTGTTTGTCCTGAATAACTATCAGGAGTGTCAGAAAGACCTGTAAAGCGAGTTGGTCCGGTTCTTCCTTGTAGTATAATGTCTTTAGGTTCTTCCTTCCTGTCTAAAATAACTTGTTTAAATTCTTTTGTGCTAGATGCTGTTTTATATTTATAACCATCTTTCTTGCTATAAATTACCTCATCTTTGAATTGAACTTTATCCCAGCCACTTTTATCAAATACTTCCTGTATTTGTTCATTGGTAAGCATTTGCACCTCCAACTATTATAAATAAGGCTATTAATGGTATTAGATATTTTTTCATATTATTTCTTCTTTTTAGTTTTTTTACCTCTTTTCATCCTGGCGACAGTAAAAACGCTACCAGGTTTTCTAACTCCTCTCTTAAGTCTTACTCTTTTGTTTCTGTGTGGCATAATATTTGTAACTGCTCGTTCTCAAAATAGACATCAATCGGATCTTCTCTGATGAGTAGAGCTGTTAATAAAATAGTAATTATTATTTGAAAAATTATTATTGATTTAACTATTAACTTCTCGTTTCCTGAAAATTGTATAAAATACTTCATTGTCCAATCATTATTAAATTTAAGTTAATATGTTCAATCGTAAGTGTTTTAGATACTGCTCCTCCGTCTGATCGGCAAGTCCATACTTCAACCGTGTCATTAGCAGTAAGAGAGCATATTCCTTTAGCCATTGCAGACCCTACCGCCCCTGCTACTGGTAATGTTCTTGTTACTGTTAAATTCTCATAATCATTCGCTCCATTATTTGTTTTAACCATGTACTTATAGTGGTTTGATTGCTGTGCATGTGATGAAATGGCTAATGAAACAATATATTTACCAGTCTCTGAAATTGTAATATGGTCATTTGTATGGTCTGGTGTTGAGCCGTTAGAAACTCCGTCATTAGCAAAAGCTGTTATTTGATACCAAGTGTCTTGTAGTGCTAGTGCCATATCAGATGCTGCGTTTACTGCGTAAATTTCTGCGTAATAAAGATTTCCAACTAAATCTCCTTTTATTGTTACTTTGCCATTCTCCCAAGTTATTAAATCAGTATCATCAGATGGTCCAATAGCAGACATGCCGTCATGGAAAACTATCACTTCACCTGACGGAAAAGATGCCTTTATTAATTCTTCGGGAATGTTAGTCCATATATTGTTTAATTTCGATCCAATCATATAAGTGTGTATTTAGAACTTAATATTTGACCCTCTGTTTCTCCTGCCGTACCTGCCTGTATTTGAACTTGAACGAATGGGATAATTTCATCTAGTGCAAAACTAAAAACTCTTTTTGCATCTTCGTCTGTTTGAAATTCGCAATATTCATCTTCTATATTTACCACGGTTGCAGTTTCTGTTTTAATTGGTAGTACATATTCATCAGCTCCTCCGCTAGTATGTTTAGCTAATACTCTAAATCTTGCATCCAAGGTGTCGTTTATGTCAACAATTAACCATAACCCTAAAGCCTTAAAAGTTTCTGTTGGTATTTCTCCACCCAAGTCTACCCAACCTGCGGTAAAGTCTTGTGCTTGTGTTGTTAAATTTTCATTCACTAATGACATAGCTGTTAATTTATTTATTAAAATATTTTATCCAGTAGTCCCTATTAAAGTTAGTCTTAATATGACAACTTCTGCATAAAGTAATTAAATTATTTAGATTCAAATTATCCTTATTATAATCTATATGATGAATGTCTAGCTTTTTTAATCGTCTATTAATTTAATTTTAAACATTCCTCCTGCATCTCCTCCTGCGGCATTACTTATCGCTGATATTTTGATAGTTGCTCCTGCAGGTATTTTTTGATGAAGCGGAATCCATGGACTAGCTGCATCATTTAAAACTACATTATCTTGAAAATTAAAAGCAGATTGTAATGTTCTATCAAATCTATCAACATTGGCTCTAAGTTTTACATCAACTCTTTTAGTAATACCAGAAGCGTGCCAACCGAGCAATATTCCTGTTTTTCCCGTTGGGATTGTAAACCTGCCTGACAATGACTGATTTCCGCCTGCCTGTATATATTCATAAACTGTTCCACCTGCTACTGTTTGTAAACTGATATTTCCTACTGAAGCAGTGCTTGAACCTACTGTAACAACATGTATCCATTGCACTTTATCAATATCCTCTGCTGTTGTTGTTACGGTATTCGTGCCATTCATAGTAACTGTTTCAACTTGTTCATCTCCATTAGTATCAAGATATTGAATATCAACTGTTAATGCCCCTGTATCTGTTCCAGCTCCCCCATCTTCGTCATCATCTGATATTAATTCAAGCTGTATTCCTCCAGGGTCAGGTATTGAAGTGGTGGCAGGAATTTGTGAAAGGTCATCTAAAACAGTATTTGAAATGCTATTCTTCCTACCGGGAATTAGAAATATTTTCTCTCCATCAATATTTCCTTCAGCCACGTCCTCATTAAAATCTTTGTTGGATTGTAATTTACTTCCAAAATTATTCATATTATTCTGTTACAAATCTAGCGAAATCTACAGTTGCTGGCGTATCGCCAACTGTGTCCGCCTTAATTCTAAATCTTAAAAATTCTACGCCATCAATTCCAAATTCTAATGCTGGTATAATTCCATCTCTGCTATCTGGTATTTTTATTATAAAATCATCAGTTTTTAATTCTACTCCATTTTGCTTTTCTAATATTCTTGGGTATGGGTGTTCATCTGTTCTAGTGTCATTGAAATATATTGGTTTTATTTTTATTCCAAGTGAATCATTTCTAGTTATTTTAATTGCTAATGTTCCTGCTTTGTTTTTTTGAACATCTAAATCTCCTATTCTTAAATTGGGATTTTTTTCTAGGTAAAGTGGTATTATATTATCTCCCAAAACATCAAAAGTAGCTGTTAGTGGTTGTGGGGTTACTGCTTCTTTTGATGAGTCTTCTGTTAATAGTTGAACCATATATTTAAGTTTTTAAATCCAATAAAGTGTTATATTCTGCTAAGTTTGTGCATTCGCTCCAAGCAACAGTGTTAGTAGTTCTTTTGTGGTAAGTGCTTACTCCTTTATGCTGCATACAAAGCACTTTGTCATAAATCTCGTGAGTTATAGATGTTGGAATTCCTCTTGGTGTATTCATGTAATTATTGTTATATCTATTTCCAAATAAGCAAATCCTTGTGTTATTGAAGCATTTTCTGTTTGCGTTTTTGCTGTAATCTGCAATACATCTCCTGCGGCTAAAACCCCTGATGGATGCCTTATTAAATTAAAACTATTTTGATAAATATGATTTTCTATTATTACTTTAAAATAATTAGTTCCTGCATTCTTAACTTCAAACCCTGTTTCGACATCTTTTGTAGCATCAGTTGTTCCCTGCAAATCGAAAAATGTAATTTTTTTATTTGGTTCTGCTACTAAAATAGGATTAAAACTATTTTGTCTTATTTGCCTCATAAATCCTCTTACCTTTGTCGCATCAGTTGGAACTCCATTTACATCTATCGCTGTGCTTTCTGCGACATATACATCGCCTGTCGAAGGGTCAGCGGTTACAGTTGCAAGAATGTGAACATATCGAAACGTTGAACTTAAAGCTACCTGTGTTAACCCATTTAATGTTGCTATTCCTATAGCAGCTGTTCCATCACTCTTCCAACCAGTTACAACAACAGTTTTATTGTCTCCTGCGACTGTGCTATTTACAAAAAATTGCACATCAGCAGTTGAATGTGTATAAACTGTCCCTTCGCTAGGGTGTCCAAAAAATACTTCTGAAACTAGTTGACGATTTCCATTTGCCTTTACTCTTGGATTTTTGCCAGATGTAACAAGTAATCTAATTCCATCATCTAGTTCAAACGCTCCTCTGGTATATGAATCTAAAAGGGTATTGTCCTGAACTTGTTCAAGTGTTTCCTCTGTGGCTGGGTTTTTTGGCGTTCCAAACTCATCTGTTAGTTTTCCCGTAAAGCGATCTGCCATAAATTTTAGTTAAATTTCTCGCCTGCTTTTTCAAATTTGTCTTTTATAAAAATAGTTCTTAGCCTCAATGCCTCTTTGTCTTTTGCGAATTTAAATCTATCTTTTTGTTCTAAGGCAACTTGACCCTCCACTTCTTTAAGTTTTATTTGTGCTTTCTCCTCTTCTGTTTCTAATTTTCGTATTTCTATAATCTTATCTTCTTGTTTTACTCCAAGCTCATTCAATTCTTCTTCTATTTTCTCTCTTTGAACTGTTGTGCTGTCTATCAGTTTTTCATTTTTTACAAGCTCTCTGTTTTTTATCTCTATCCTGACCTTTAATTCTTTGTTCTCTTCTCCTAGCCTCTGATTGTCATCATCTAAGACAGCATATTCTTCTTTTTTTGTCAGAATGTATCTGTTAACCTTCTTAAATTCATCTGCCTTATCTTCAATGTTCTTTGATAGTCCATCTAGAATAGATTGATTTTGTTCTCTCAAGTCATTAAAGGTTTTATTTCCCTCTTTTATGAGAGTCTCGCTGTCCTTTAATAAATTAACTTTATTGTCCGCTATTTCTGCTAATTGTCCTTGAGCTTCTTTAACTTCATTGTTTTTTGTTTTAAGCTCTGCTTTAAATTTGGCTAACTTCTCTTTACCTTTCTCTAAGTCTTTTTTTGCATTATTAATAAGATCAGTTAATTCTTTTAATTCTTTCTTTCCTTTAGAAATATCATCCCCGATTAATGCTTTTTCTTTGTTGTTCTTTTCAATTTCAGCTTTATCATTATTTAAAGATGCTGACATTTCAGCTTTCTTCGTTTTTAATAAAGATAATTCTTTATCTGGTTTAAGTTTTGGTAGTATTCTTCTCATTTTTATTGATTATTTGATAAACTTACTGTTAGAGTTAATTCTCCTACTGTCCAACCACTTATAACTGCATTTACCCATCTTAACTTATTAGTGTTATATTCTAGTGAAAAATAATTATCTGCTCCGGCAACAGCAACGCCAGTATCACCGTCCTTGGCTGATCCATCTTCATAGTCGATTGTTTGAACTACGTCATAATGATTAGTTTTTGATTGAGCTGCTGAAAAATCAGGGCAATCAACTTGATTTGATCCAACAAATTTAACTGTAAATGCCGCATCTCCGCCTCCGTCTGTAGCGAATGCTAATACAATGTCAGTAAATCCTTGTGTATAAATATTTCTTCCGATGTCGTGCATTGTAAAGGTGTGTGTACCTGTTCCGTTATCTGTAATATCTACTGCTGGTCCTTCTGTGCCACTTGTCAATGATAATTGAAAGGTATTTGTTGTTGCACTTATTACATAATAAACAGTTGCGATTTCTAAACCTAGAGGTAAATCAGCACCAGAAGTCGTTAGAACAACCATGTTGCCGTTTACTAGTCCATGACCATTGGATGTAAAAGTATTGGTGGCAAAAGTGGCAGTGAAATTAGCTGTTTTAATGCCAATATCATCAAAAATAGTATAGTCTACGTTATTTGTATTCATTTTTGTAGAGTTAATAATTAAATATCTTAGCCTTGCCTCCGTAAGAGGCAAGAGAAAATATCTAGTCGTCTTTTTTAATTTGAGCCTCTAAGTCTTTATCTGATAAAAGATAAGTTGTGCCTTGAATTGTTTCAACATTGTTATATTCAATACCATTAAGAACTTTCTTGGTAACTTTATAGATCGTGTCGTTTCCAAGTTTTCTGCCGTCAATTTTATGCTTAATCTCAACTTCCTTTTTCTTAACAATCTCTTTTTTTACTTCAGGAGTTTTAACAACTTCCTTTTTTGCCTCAACTGGTTTTTCAGCTACAGTTTTCTTTTCTATAACTGGCTCTTTTGCAACAGGCTTTTCAACTTTAACCTCTTCGACTATTTTCTTGTTTTTGTTTTTCATAGTTTTAAAGATTAGTTAATTAAGCTGGAGTAACTGCAACACCTGCAGTAGCGGCTACTGGATTTTGTCCTGTAACAAATAAATTATCTGTTATAGCACTGCTGAAATTAGTACAGTTAGTTGATGGATTAACAAAGAACATGTCACCCTCTATTAAGCTTGAAACTGAATCAACTGCATCAGTCAAAACTATTCCTCCAGTTGTATTATTTAAAGAGGCATGGAAAATTGGATTAATAAATGTTGTTCCAAATTTACAATCAGTAGTTGCTAGAACTCTAATAAAATTAGCGTTAGCGTCATCTGATAATATATTCCATAAACAATCTTTAAAGATACAACTCTTCATTTCTTGACTTGTAGTAACTACATCAATCGCCATAACAGCTCTTGCACCAGTAGTATCTAATGTGTCATTACCGAAAGTACAGTTAATGAAAGTTCCTGAATCTTCACCCATAACCACCTCATAAGTAGTGGTTTCATTTCCGTCAAGGTTTGTAGCTGTACTAAATACAAAAGAACAATTTTTTACAAGTGTTCCTTCTCCGCCAAATTGAGCAACTGTTAAACCTGCTGCATCTGTACTACCTTGATCAAATTTAATATTTCTAAAACTATTTCTAGTTCCAGTAACCTTGATAACGTAACCAGTATCATCTGCTGCCGCTCCTACAACTCTAGCACCTTGTTGTACAAGTCTGTCTCCGCCATCCATGCCTAAAACATGGATTCTTGATTTAGACCAAGCAATGCCAGTTGTTACAGCGTGAGCTGAATTTCCTTGTAAAAGAATAACATCATTCTGATTAGTTGTTGCCGCCGCATAAGCAGCTGCTAAAGTAGTATAAAGTCTTACAACTCCATCTGAATCAGTCTTTACTAAATTAGTTAATCTATCAAAATTAGCATCTGTTGATGGACAAACTACTAAAATTTTACCAAGAGAAAGAATGCCAGTGTGCATTCTTATTGTTTCTGCAAGTCCGAAACCTGCATTACTATTTTGATTATATCCAGACATATTTTTATAGTTTATTTAATAGCCACCACCCCCGAGGTTCTTATGTTGCTCCTACCAAATAAAAATTAAGTTTAATTAAGCATCTCCATTTCCTTTTGAGATTTTGAAAAATGTACCATTTAAGATAACAATTCCATATCCACCCCTAGCACCAAAGATTGTGTCATCAGTTGAAAAATCTTCTTCTTTGGGAGCTTTCATGCGAGATTCTTCCCAGATACCTAAATTAGCGTTTGAGCCTGTAGATGAAAATAAACCCCAGTAGAATCGTTTTGTAGTGTCTTTTCCACCACCTGCAAGAGTAGCAACTCTAGGGAATATTACATGAGCATACTTAGAAGCATAAACATTTTTAACTCCACTGTTTGCACCCTCTACATCAGCAGTGGATTGTAGATATTCTCTAGCTGTGTTTACGGTGTTTGGGTCATCTGTGGTCCATAATTTATCAAATGGAAAGTCTGTAACCTTTTCACCGAATTGGTTAACAGTTTCTTCAACAACTAATCTTTCCATTCCTTCTAATGCCCCTTTAGATAATCTAGGGTTATTAGCTAGAATGTTTCGATATGTTGTTGAACTTCCTTTGACTGTATGAGCTGTAGAAGCTAAGGCTAATCCATCACCAACGGTAGTTGTTACAGTATCACCGTCTTTATCAGTGTATGATGTAGAGGTAGCGAAGGTGATTCTATGAGCCAAATCTAAGTCCATTCTGTTACCAACCAACTTGCCAAGACTTGTTAGTTTTCTTACTACATCTTGATATTTGTTTTCGTTGATTAATTCATAAGAAATTCCAATGTCTTTAGATACACGTTTCTTTTTCATTATTTTAGTGTATCCTTGTTGTGTTTTAGCACGAGAAGATTGAGCAGATTCGCCTTTATTACTTGCATACTCTTCTAAGTCAATCTCACTAAATTCTCTTGTGTTTCCTGTGTTTTTTGCTTCGTTTGTTACATTGTAAAATCCAGATGTTCTCATTATGCTAGAAACGCTGTCTTTACCTTTAGTAAAGATAACTTCTCCTAGTTTGACGAAGTCTGGAAGTGATATAGTTGATAGTTCCATTTTGTTATTATCTCAACGCTTATACCAAGATCCGATATAGCTTTTGCCTCAATCACTTTGATTGGATAGCTTTTTACTGTTTAAGATTTTTAAATTAATTAATCAGCGATTACCCCCATACCTCCAACTCCGATATTTAAAATACCTTCGCCTTTAGTAGTTGATAATACTTTTGTTATTTGCACGATATCAAGTGTTGATGCCGCACGATTCACTGTTAGATTGTCTGTTAAGTCAGTGAACAATCCTCTGTCTGCTGCGACTAGTCCTGAAGTTACGTCAAATGTCCAAACAACATTTACTTCTACGGGTACTTCTACTTCTACTAATCGAGCTACTGCGTAATCATCATCAGCGGCAGTAATTGGATGTCTGATTGCTCCAACGATATTGTATGGTTTTGACGTAGATGTAGCTTCTGTTAAAAACCCTGATGTCCAATCAACTAGTCCATGTTCTGAAAAAGTTGTAGAGACTGTTACTGGCAAATAGATAAATTTTGTTTTGCCTTGTTTTCGAATAAAACTCATATATTTATTTATTAGTAAATTAAAAACAACACGCTTTTATACGTGTTGTTTTAAAAAAACTATGGACACGCATATTGCGTTGATTCCATAGTTTTTTTCGGCTGAGTTTTCCTCTCAGAGAAGTGGAAACGGAGTTTTATTACGAAAGTTCTCCGACTCTGTTAAATTGTTACTTTTAATAATAACATGCGATTGTAAATAATACAAGTGTCTATGTTAATAATTGGCTAATTTTAATTCCGCCAATGCTTTTACACTTAAAAGCTTCGCCGACTTTCATTTCTCTTAAATTTTCTGCTAAGTTGCCAACAGAAGCTACAACCCTCCCAATATCATCACAATCAAGCCCATATTCTCCCATTATTCCTAAAAATTGTCTTGCAATCGCTGCGTTTATGTTGTCTGTAACATCGCCAACTCCTTTTTCTTTGCCTTTAATTAGTTCGAATAGTTTTGTTTTGATTGTGAACGCTACTTCACCTTCAAATTTTACAATAGTTTCATCTCCTTTAATCTCTGTTTTTGTAATTCCTCTCTCTCCAATATAAGCTTTAAATTTAAATTCTTTTTTTGTTTCTTCTTTGCCCATATAATTATTTAGCTTTAAAAGCAAACTCGCCAAAGTATTTTTTTTCAGCTTTGCGTCTTGCATTTATTGCTTCTTGTTTAATTTTAAATAGTCCTAAGTAAATATTTTTGTTATTAATTTTAATTTGTGCCAACCACTTATTGCGTCTTTTATCCCAAAAATAACCTTTGCTTTTTCTGTTCATTAAGTTTTGACTTCTGGTGCAATGCCTCAAATTATGTTTTCTGTTATCAGTTTTACAATGATCAATGTGATCAATGTCAAAACCCTCTTTTTTCCCCAAAATTAATTGATGCAACTTTAATATACTTCCGTTAGAATTAGTTTTTACATAATCTTTATAGTGCCATTTATAATTTTTAACTTTTATGTACTCCTCTTTGTCTATTAATGCCTTAGCAACAGCTTTATGTTCTCTGTTGTATAAAACAATCTCGTAATAGTCTCCTTTGTCTATATATTCGTTTAAATTATGCCTAGTTCGTTTTAAGATTTTTCCGTATAAATACAATTGCATATAATGTTTTTGACAACATTCTCTTGCATAATATTTATTATGACAACCATTAACTTTACAAGTTTTCATAGTAGCTCATAGACTTAATTAAGGTTTGGAAAAGGAGCTACTAAACCACCTCTCCTTACCTTAATTAAGTCTATTGGTTATTAAATTATGTAATAATTATACAATAAATTATGTCAACCTGCAACCCAGAATTTCCATTTGCTTTTCTTATAATAAATGCAGTCTTGCATTTCATCATGAGATAAGCCACATCTAATTACTCTAACTGGCTTTAATTTAATATTAAAATTCATCTTACAATTAATACATTTCATAATTATTTTATTTTTATCTCTACATTACTAGTAAAGAAATTTTCATTATTATGCACTTTGTCTTCAATGTCTTGAGCTTCCTTTCTAAGTGTTCGCATAACAAAATCTAAGGAGACTCCTTGCATTTTGTTATTTTCATCTTCAGATATTTCTATTATTATTTTCATAGCACTAATTCACAAATAAGCTCCCAATTTCATATTCCTTACCATCGTCTGTTACTAGCTCAAAAACAACTTCGCCATTCTTTTCAATCTCTTTAGGGTCTGTCAATTTCTTTTCTGATTTAACTTTAGCGTCAATACTTACATATCGTCTTGAAAATTGAACATAAGGCATGATTTGCTTTTCTCCGTCTTCATAGGTTACTTCTACTTGCTGGTCTTCTCTCCAATATTTATCAACTTGCTCTACAATATTAACCACCATGCTAGACCAGCTAATAATAATTTTACCATCAATTGACCTAAGTCTAATAACTTTCCCTTTATCTTCTTCTGTTAGTTTATCGTATCTATCAAGACGACCGACATCTGCTACTGCATTAAGTCTTTTAATATCTTCTTGAAGTTGTTTATTGCTATCTAATAATTCTTTTAAATCTTTTTGAGATACTTCTATTTTTTTATCTTCTGTCTCTACTTTTTTATCTTGTTTTTGATTACTCATAGTTTTAAATTTATTTATTAATTAATCCCGTCCATTTCCTCATCAGTCAATCCCATTTCTTTGCCAACCTCTTTAGCATCTTCGCTTAATGCTTGATTGGAAGGTTTAGGAGGTAAACCACCGCCAGCACTATTATTATAAGTTCTTGCTACACTAATAGGTCTTGTTGGACTAGACAGTGTTTCAGCTTCAGCCATGATCTTATCAATGTTTTCTAGATTCATTTCTTGTCCTGCTGATAATTTATTGTAATAGTCTTCAACCACTAGTCTTTGCTTTTCATCATATTTATTAAAGAGTTGTGTTTTTCTTTGGTCTAAGATAACGCCTATAGCCACACTTTTAGCTTCCTCTTGAACTTTAGCAGGGTCATAAACTGGAGCTGTATCGACAATTTTACCATTATCATCAATTTTCTTTCCTTGTTCTTTTAGTTTAGAGTTTAGGTTTTCTAATCGTTTAATCTTTTCTCTTGCTTCTGACCAATTAGGATTGGTTTGTTCTTTTATGTCATTTTTTAATCCAGTAATGACATCATTAACTGTTTGTCCTTCTTTAAGTTCTAAGGACTCTTTAAGAGTGTTGTACTCTGCTTGTGTTTTTTGACTAGCTTCGAAGGTTTCTTTATTAAAGTCATCAGGGACTTCAACAACCTCCTCGTTATTCTCATTGTAGAGTTTTGGCATTATTTTTAGCTCTCAACTATCAGCCATTTATTTCAAGCTTTGGCGAAAAGCTGGTTGAGCTGGTTAATTAATTAAATTGCACTATTTAAGTTTTTAAATGTTTTGTTTTCTTTCGGGTCTTCAATTTCTTCAATTTTGTCTCTTATCAACTCTACTCCATTTATTGTTGTTCTAATGTCTCTTACTTA
>Ga0114925_10000747_pt1 | contig 15182 bp, 20 predicted proteins | sample SumtaG_2_FD_87287 | JGI IMG/M metagenome (GOLD analysis project Ga0114925, IMG submission 87287) | Deep subsurface microbial communities from Indian Ocean to uncover new lineages of life (NeLLi) - Sumatra_00607 metaG | ecosystem: Environmental > Aquatic > Marine > Oceanic > Sediment | place... | reverse complement strand
TAACCCTCCTAAAACAAGAGCCTTCTTAATTTGTTCTGATTTCCACGCAGACAAAAAGAAATAAAAAGCAAAAAACATTAATCCAAATCCAAGAGATTCTTTTTCAGGAATTCCTGCGATTGTTCTTACTAATAAAGACGGGAGGGTAATTAAAAACATGGAAGCAAGCAATGCAATTATATTTGAAATCTTTATTCCTTTTGCCTCAAATATTTTTCTCACTAATAAGAAGAAAGCGATTACAGTAAATACAGAAGCGATGACTGGAAGGATAACAGCAGCATATTCTATTGTAACCTTATCTGAAAAGAGATGTAAGAATTTATATAAATAAGCTATGGTAGAAGGCAATAATTTTGTTTCCATAAGAGTACTACGACCAAGGGGGACATATCTCATCGTATCGATTAATGGAAGAGCGCCCTGTGTCACAATTGTTTTGGCAAGCCTCAAGAAAAAGAAAGGGTCTAAATCAGGCCCTAATGTCCAATTGTTTCTTGTTATATCCCACAGACCAGGATTCCCGGTAAGAGGATTTATTTTCATAGGGATTGTCCTTATCTTAATATTTATCCACAAAATTATTGCCAGGACAACATAAACAAACCAATTGAACTTCCTTTTAAAAAAATCCAAAACTTTTCTTTCTCTCCCAATTTCCGGTTTATTTTCTTTTTCTATCATCTTATCGCCTTCAGATATTTTGATTTTGGAATAAAAACTTCTTTGGGGTTTTGTATAACAACACCACAATAATTACAAGTGGTGGATTTATTATTTCTGACTTTTACCCTAAATAGTTTTTTCCCACACCTTGGACAAAAGCACCCTTTGATATTCTTTTTCATTTTTTACCTACCAAGTACATTATCATTTTTCTTTTATTTGGAACTAATTCAAAATCTATTAATTGTTCAAATTTTATTTTAAATCCAATACGTTGACACAGTTTTTTTAGTCCACTTAATGTAAAAAGTATTGTCTCTGTTTTGAACCCTTTAAATAACTTGAATAAACTATTTGGATTTGTTGATGATATTAATAAAAGCCCCTTAGGTTTGAGAACCCTATAACATTCTTTAAGTGCTTTAACAGGATTTTCTAAATAATTTATTACCCCAGAAAAAACCACTATATCAAACGTGTTTCTTTCGAATTCTAATTTATGACTATCTTGCCCGTATATTTTATCTATTCGTGTTATTTGTAAAGTTGGGGTTTCATTATAATTCCAGCTTCCATATTTCCCGCATCCATTATCTAAAACATTCCTTTTTGCAATTAAAATTAAATCTTTGATGATTCTTTTTCTTAAAATTTCCTTCCTTTTATTATCGATATATTGAAAAATTTTCATTTTTTGACAGCAATAACTTTTATATGTTTTGAACCCACAATAATTGCTAAACATTTTATTAAAAAAAGATATAGTTTAAAACTAATTTTGTTAAAGGGGAGGAATTTTTTAAAACCAGTCATCCTCATTATTTTATAATCAATAGGTAGAAACCCCGCTCTTAATAATAAATTGGTTATTGTTTGATAATCCCAACGATATAAATGTTGATTATCGTCTTTTAATTTTGGTGTTTTCCATTTTTCAAGTGGAACAGTCAGGATTAATTTACCTTTTTCTTTTAATTTAGATTTCATTATCTTAAGTTCTTTTAAGGGATTTTCTAAATGTTCTAATACCTCACAAGAAAAAACAACATCGAAACTGTTCTTTTTTAGATTTTTTAGATTTTTAGTTACCCTTATCCCCTTTCTTTTACAAAAGTCTAATGCAAATTTAGAAACATCATAACCAATGGAATTATGAACTAAAAAGATATTTTGGCCCAATCCACATCCATAGTCTAAGATAGAGGATTTAATTTTTATCCCCTTAAAGTATTTTGTTAAGGCTACCCTAGCTCTTACTAAGTAATATTCTTGATTGTTATATAAATAATCATGCTTTTTTAGGTGGTATTCTTTTTCGTATTTTTTTTTCATATTCTTCAAATAATCCCCTCATTAAAGTAGGGTTCTGTTCGGTTACATAACTTTGCTCTTCATTTAATAATCTGATTTGTTTATCGATAAAACCCACTGTTATAAAGAGTATTAAGGCTATCAAAGCCAACAACCATAGGCTAATCCCTGGAAAGTATGGTTTTAATACCCCTGCTCCTATTATAGCTAAAGCCGGTAATTGGCACCATATATATCCTCTTTGTAATGTAAATTTCAATACCACTAATTTTCTTTTCCAATTAGGTTTTTTCTTCTTTTTCATTTTTCAATCTCCTTTATTGTTCCAACAACCCCCACAGTTCTTGCAAATAAACTTGGAATAATTGGTGATAAAAAATTAAAAATAAAATTCAGAGTTCGAAGTCCTCTTTTTTTAAATAAACCATCCTCATTAAAACAAAAAGTATACTTTATTTTTTCTATATTCAAATATTTGTTATAAAACTCCAATATGTCTTTTTTTCTTAAAGTATGGATGTGTTGGTGTTCTTCAACAATTGTAAATGGGGGGGATGTTGATTTCTTAATTCCAAGCAAATAATAAATTCTCATTATAATACTATACTCGTTTGGTAGAGAAATAAGAAATAATGCATTTGGTTTTGCTATTCTTATTAGTTCTTTCATTACTTTATGGGGATACATTGTATGTTCTAATGTTTCTGAACATTGGATTATATCATAACGATTATCTTTAATTGGAATTGGGAACTTATCAAGGTTGTGAATAAAAGTATTCTTCTTACCGTGTTCATTAGAATAATCTAATGTATAGTAAATAATATTACTTGGTAAGTAACCTTTTATTACATGTGATTGTGCTCCAACATCTAAAAGTTTATACTTTTTATTTTTTGGAAGGGATTGAAGTTTTTCTATTGGAAGTAAAAACCAATTAAATCCCCTTCTTTTTATTTCATTTATATTTTTCATTTTATCTTAATAATGCCCTCAAATTATCTTTTAGAAAATTTTCCATAATTTTCATCTTAGAAATTGGTAAGTCATAATCGTGGATATTAACTGAAAAGAAACCATAATGTTTTATTTCTATTCCTTTAGCAATACATAAATTTTCTAGATATGAATCCATTTTGAACCACCCAAATGCTATGCTGTTAATATCAAAAAATTCCAGAATCCATTTTTGATATTCATTGAATGTTCTCTTTTTTTCTTCTTCTGATAATTCTTTTGGCTCTAAGCAAAAATGGGGGTGTATCCCAACCCTAAAATTATATTCTTTTTGAAGAATCTTTAATTCAGAATATCTTTTCTTTAATATTTCCTCTAATTCTTGTTCTGTTTTTCTATAACCTAAAATAGCTCTTTGATATTCATATTGGGGGGGCATAAGAAAAAGGTGGAACTTGCTTTTTTGTTTTTTAATAAATTCTATTAAATTTTTCCATACAACATCATCCCACACCTTCTCCACATGAATTAAGTATTTCATTTTTTATACTCTTCCTCCTTTAATTTTTTTTTGAAAATACAATAAGGATATAAGTTAAATACCCCCCCATATTTTTTGATGAACTGAAAATTTGAAAGTTTTGTTTTTATTTTTGATAGCGTCCTAAATTTTACCTTTATTCTTTTATTTGCCCTTGTTACTGCATCCCGCATCAAATAATATCTTAAACATGTTGGATTTAGAATATTATGGTAAGAAAAGATAAATAAGCCTCCTGTTTTCAAAACCCGATATATTTCTGATAATGCTTTGTCCCCAATTTCATCAATCACATTAAACCCACAAAACACTATATCAAAATACATATCTCCAAAGGATAAATAATCTCCATTCATAATTTCAAAACATCCTTTTGGAAAACTCGTTTTTGCTTTAGTTATATATTTTGAATCGATATCAATACCACAATAATTTCCTTTCTTTGACAATAAAGGATATAATCTTCCTTCACCGCACCCTAAATCCAAGACTATCCCGTTTACATATTTATTTATGATTTCAACTTCTTCCTGTTCTATTTTAGTTTTCATTTAAACTTCCTCCTTAACCACCAAAAAAACCGGGAGGTCCTTATTAGTTTTCTACCAATAGCAATATGGAAGGGGTAGTCTTTATAGTAATACCTAAGCTTTCCCCATCTTTCTTTAAATTTATTTATTCCTATTAAATGCCCCCTTGCATTTATCTGCCAATCACCCATATCAAATAACAAATATCCCTCTTTCTTGCTCCAAAGAATAGCTTTCCAAACTAATAAATTGCTTGGCTGTAGATAATTATATTCTTTCCATGAAGCTAATTTGGATAGGCTTGGAATATTCTTGTCATATTTATCATCTCTAAAACCAATTACAAGCCCCGCAATTATATTTTCTTTGTGTTTGCATACAAAAAGAATATGTGCCGCCTCTAAAACTTTCTCAAGGGGATGTATAGTTGCCCCACCCGCTTTCTGTGTCTGTTCGTAAATTTCATAAAATTCTCGCCACTTATCTGATTCCTCAACTATTAGGCCTTCTCTTATTGCTTTTTTAACTCCCCATCTTGCATCCTTCTGAAGATTACTAAATATTTCTTCCTCTGTGGGTTCTAAATTAACTAAAATTGTAGCATTTATATCTTTCATAATATATGTTCCCCCACATTCTTCCTCATTATTTTCTTTCCACCATGCATTACTGTATTTATATCTGGTTCTATCTTTCCATAGCCTAAGGCCACACTACACATAATCTCCAAATGTTCTGGGACTTTTAATTTATTTCTTAAAACATATTCAAAACTATTTTTTCTCATTTTGAAAAATACCCTTATCCTGTTTAGGATTTTTTTTGTAATGCTTCCTGTAATAATAAAATGGTATTCAGACAGATTACAAATACAACTATCAATTCCAATGCTTTTTGCATAAAGTACCATGTTTTGTAATGCTAAACCAGTATCAACATAGGGTAAATTTCTTTCATGTTTATTTTTATACATCTTACTTCCTGGAAGAGACATATCAGCAAATATTAAAATAAAGTGGGAGACCCCCTGTAAGTGTGGCTTGAATTTTTTTATTTCTTCCATGTCCTCTAAAATTAAAAATCTTAGTTCCTGGTTATTACAACCTGATGGCGCCCAAATTCCTGCTTCTATTATTTTTTTTATATCTTTTTCTGGAATTTTTTTCCCTGTAAAAACCCTTATGCTTCTTCTTTTTTTAATTAATTCCATTAACATTTTGATTTTATTAGAGCCATACCTTCTTCAACTCTCTCCTTAACCCCCTTTAATTTTTGTTCAACTTCACTTTTATTAAACCATTCTTGATTTTTATAATATTCTTTTATTAATCCAAAAGCCTCTTCATTTGTAGTATTTGGTTCTATCATCAAAAATTTATTTACAAATAAAGACAAAACATCCTTATACTTAATATGCCAAGAGAAAACTATTGGTGGAATCCCCATGCATAAGGAAGAGATTAACCCATGATATCTTCCTGTGATATAAAAAGATAAAAGGCCCATAATCGCTCTAACCTGTTTATATTCTAAATTAGCATCAGTAATTAAAAAAACATTGTCTTTATCTTCTAAATCTTCATAAATATATTGGCTTAAGGCCAAATCACAGGAACCCATATCTGCATTATTACTTATCGAATGCGGGATTATTAAAACTTGTTTTCCTTGTGATTGAAAATAATTTATTGTCTTTTTACATAAATCTATATGATTGTTGTTAATGTTATTTATAACATAGCTTGGAGAGATTCCAATTATTTCTTTATCTGACCCTAATCCTAACTTTGTAAGATACTGTTCTGCCCATTCCCTGGTTTCTGGTTCCAATAAAAAAGAACTATCAGGACAATTATAAACAGGGATTTTTAATTTGAGTGCCTGTATTTCTTTTAGATTTTCTTTTCCCCTCACCAAAATAAATAAGGATTTATTCAAAATTCTTTTAACCATGAAATTAAAAAATTTGTTGGGGAAGGGCCCATAAGACTTTGGTGCTTTTAAATAAATCTTGTTATATTTCCTTGCTAATTTATGAATATAACTTACTCTAAAATAATGGAACCATTTTTTTATAAAACTTAGGTTGCCTATATACTCTATACCATCAACATCAACTATTATGTCGTTTTCTTTAATTGCTTGGATTAATTCTTTATTATTTTTCCAGAACTTAGGATATGGAAATCTTGCTATTTTGAATCCTCTTTTTTTACAGAGTTCTATGTTATCCTCATAATATCCTTCTGAAATCATAAATGTATATTCTGCATCAAAATATTTATTTAAATATTCTATTATGGGAAATGCTAATCCTTGGCAACCATAAGAGTGATTTATAGTCCATTGTCCAAAAAATAATATTTTTTTCACTTTTTCCTTAGGTTCATTTTTTAGGTTCATTTTTAAAAAATCTCATCCCATTTATTCATTATTCTTGAAATCCTGAATTCTTCTACTTTCTGCTTTGCTGCTTCTCTAATCTTGTTTTTTTCTTCATTAGGCATTTCCTTAATCTTGTTTAAAATTATCCTTAATCCTTCTGAATCCCCAATATCAAATAAAAACCCATTTTTTCCGTCTGCAATCAATTCTTTTCCACCCATAGTGTTTGTGGCCACAACTATTTTACCCCTGGCCATAGCCTCTAATAAACTAAAAGGTAAGGATTCCTTTTTACTTGGCAATACAAAAATTTCTGCTGAATCTATTAAGTCGATTTTCCTTTTTACATCATAAATCGGTTCTCTAATGTCTGCCACTAATTTATAACCTTCTTCTACAGGTCCGACTATTAAGGGAGGGATATGAAGTAGCTTACAAGCATCAATTAATACTTCTAAATTTTTTATTGGATGAACCCTTCCTAAATATAAAACTCTGTTTTTTTCTTCAGATGTTTTTTCTTGATTAAAGAACTCTTCAGAAATTGAATTAGGGATATGTTCTATTTTTTCCTCATCACAACCAAGTTTTAAAAGGTGTTCCTTCTCCCACTCACAAATAGTAATAACTTTATCAAAAGAATTCATAATCCCCTCCCCATAAAATACATCATATAACCAAACCACAAAACCTAACTTTTTACTTCTTAATCCTTTCTCTACAAAAGGCGCATGGGTTACCAGAAAACATTTGGCCCCCATTTCCTTAGCGATTTTTATTGTTGGACCCAAATAAGGCTTCCTTAATCCATGACAAATGATTATGTCTGGTTTTAATTGTAGTGCTTCTTTTTTAAAATCAAACCATAAAGCATATCCCTTCTTTCTTCTTATAGGAAATCTTGTTATATTTATGCCTTCTTTTATCTCTTGTTTTGATGATGCTTTTTCTCCATTTTCCTTTTCATCTGAAGAAAAAACATGAACTTTATGACCTTTTTTTATAAACTCCCTTGATTCTTCAAATACCCTTGTCCAAACCCCAGAAATTCCTGAGCTAAAGTTACATATCTGGAGTATCTTCATCTTTCTTCTCTTTTCCATTTAATTCAAGAATCCGCCTCAAAACATCATTATAAGTCTCTCTCTTGTGTATCTTCTTCTTATCTAATAATGTTTTGACTTCATCATCTACCTTTATGGGTTTGGTAGTAACCATGGTAAATCATAGTAAATTAACTATTTAAATGTTTCTGTTTACCAAATAAACAGGGGCTAAAGTATATACTTTACATATCTAAATTAAAAACCACTACATATCTTATAAAGTGGTTTGTTTTATATAAAATACTAAAAATGGATAAAAATAGTGAATTAGGTTGTATTGGTTCTTATAGTAGCGTAAGTCTACATTTAATTAAATGTGCCCTATCAAAAAAGGGACAACAAGGAGGTTATAATAAATGAGTAATATTAATTGGGCGCAGTTTTTTGTAGTAGGAGTTATTGCTTTGATTATAGGGGGAATATCTATCTACACCCTTTCCCCAAGAGAAATAGAAGCAGAATGCCCTGATGGAAACCAAACAGAGTGTGAAACATGTCCTGATATAAATCAAACAGAGTGTGAAGAATGTCTTGCAGAGGAAGAGAAAAAGTTAACAATTAGTGGTTATTTAATAGATGGGCTTTTCTTAGATGACCCCTTTAATGAAACATTATCAGATAGAGAATTGAACTTATTTGATGGGGAAGTAGAATTTGATGGAGAGGATTATGATGCAGAAGAGGTCTTTTATTTGAATGGCTTGGAACTTTTGGCTAACACAAATGATTTTGACGGGGTTCCTTATTTGACTATCCAAGAAAATGTAATTTCTTATGAGTTTAATTTTGAATCAAGTTTAGATGTGTCAAATATAAAGGATGATGAAACTTTAACATTTGATTTACTGGGAAAGGAAGTTGAGATAAGTAGCTGGGATGAAAATGATAAAATTACATTTACACAAGGAGAAGAATATTTCATAACTGAAGGGGAAGAGATAACAGTTAATGGTAAAGTTATTACTTTGTTGTATGTGCTTGAAAATTCTGTTTATGTTGATGTTGATGGCTTAAGTAGTAAGATTTCTGAAGGAAAAACCAAATTCATTAATGGTATAGAAATCAAGGCTTCAGAAGTTCTTTATACTGCAAAAGAGACGAGAGAAAGTAAGGCTACCCTTATAATTGGAGAAAAAGTTAAAATGATAGTTTCTGATGGAGATGAATATTCTAAAGACAGTATCTGGGAATGGAAAATAAACAACTCAGAGAATTCGATTGGTTTAGTATTAATAGAAGATTTCACAGAACTAGATGAAGACTATAATGCCTTAGCACCAGGAGAATCAGTTTGCTTGCCAAATGATTATCTGTGTGTAATTTATAACGGTCTTTTAGATGAAGATACTGAAGAATATACTTTTGACATAGAAGATTCTTTTGTAAGAGCAAAGGGAAATTTCTTAAGTGGTATAAATGACTATGATAGAGTCTACATTAGTTCTACCGGAATTTATTCAGATGATGATGATGATGAAGATACAGAATCCCTTGGATTAAGTATAGAACTTGGAGATACAGATTCTATTTTGAATATCTCATCTGGTCAAATTGTAATTAATGGCTTTGAAGTTAATTTCGACTTGAATGTGGCAAATGTTACTGGAAATGAAGATTATTTGACTGCATATGGAATCTTTGTTGAGAATCCAGAAGATGCATGTGATGATAATTACTTTAAGGTAAGTGTACCAGAAGAAAAACTTGAAGGAAGTATAATTGTTAGACACGGAAAAATTGAAGAAACTACAGAAGAGCAAGATACTGAAGAATAAATTAGTTATTAGGGGCATTAATTTGCCCCCCTTTCTTTTTTTTATTTTAATATTATTAAAGGTCGGTTTACAATAAAAAATGGCAATAATAGCAAAAGAAAATTTTGTTGGAGCGTGGGCATTTTTAATAGGAGTTATTATCGCAATTGCTATTGGAATATCTACAACCTTGTTTTCAATTCCAATATTAGTAAAATATAGTTCTGCAATTTATGCTATACTAGTTATTTTGGGAATAGTGGCGGGGTTTTCTATTAATACTTCAAGGAAGGACTCTCAAACATTTTTATTGTCTGGGGTTGTTTTGGTAATTGTCAGTAAATTTGGAATGGAAAGTGTTGTTGGCTCTTTAATAGGAATAGGTATAGGTGATATAGTCACATCGATATTTGCCGCATTGTTAGTTTTATTTGTTCCTGCAACAATAATAGTTGCCCTAAAAACAGTTTTTGGAATTTCTCAGTTGTGATTTAATCTTTTGTTTTTTTATTTTAAACTTGAATTCTTTTTTATTTTTATTCGTGATGTAAACATAAATCTGAGAAATCTTACTAAGAACTAATTCTTTATCTTTTCTTTGTTCTATGATGTCAAGAACTATGTGAATTATTACCCCTATCAAAACCCACAATAAAAAAGAAAAGAAAAATGAAAGGAAGATTAGGATGGCCCAAAATTCAATGCCATGGAAGATTAATAATATCTTTTTGTATCTTTTTGTATCTTTTTTTGAAAGTTTGTTTATCTTTGGTATTCTTTGTATGAACCACCCATAAGAATTTTTTAAACTCCAATCTTTTTTATGGCAGACATAATATAAATAGTGGTCCGCATCAACCAAAGAATGTGAGAGAACAATCAAGAAGATTTTAATTAATCCAACCTTGGGGAAAAGAATTAAAAGAATTATTAACAGTAATGCACCAAAGATTAAATGCTGTTTGGGATACATTTTAGTTCTTTGTTGATTCTGGGGTTTTCCATATCTCCTCCAAAGACTTATTAGTCTTAGCTAGGTATTTTCCCTTAATCCAACTATAAAGATAAACAAATCCACAGAAGATAAATTTTGGCCATCTCCATATTGGAATCTTAAAAAGTTCTACAGGTAAATAAAAAATTTCACTTTTAATGGTTCTTGGTCCTTTTGGAAGATATTGGTATCCTGCCCTCACCCTTGCTTTTTGAATTAAAAAGTCTTTAATTGTGGTTGGGCACTTTACATAAACTTTTGCATTAGGTTCATAAGTTAATCTATATCCATTGTCTTTTATTATTTTTCCCATCCAAGCATCTACGGCACCTTTTGCAAATGGGACTTCCTTTAACGCCTCTTTTCTAAATGCGAGCAGATAACCAGATAAGTGGACATTATAATTTTTAGTTTTAACCTCTTTCTCCCTTATCTTACCTATTTTCCGATATGACATTAGAGTCCAATCACAAAATAGATTATTTTTGGGAATTATGGGAATTGGGTTTCCAGATACCGCCCCGGTTAATTTATCCTTAAAATGGGGTAATAAAAAAGAAATCGCACCCATTTCTAATATAACATCATCATCTGTTTGTACTATTATATCAGATTTTGCATTTTTAATAATTAAATTAATTGCTGAAGATTTTCCTCTTCTTTCTGGTTCTGTTATTAATTTTATTCTTTTATCTTTATTCATCATTCCCCTCACTATTTTTTCCGTATTATCTATACAACCAGATGCTACAATGATTATTTCATCACCCTTAGAAACCTGGGGGAAAACCGAGTTAATACATTTCTTAATGGTTCTTTCTCCATTATATGTTGGAATGCCTATAGTTATCATTTTCTATTTATTTTCTTTTTCTATCCCTTAATATCTGTATCTTATTACTCTTAGAAATAGAATTAATCACGGGACATTTAACCCTTAACTGTTTACCTTTGTTTTGTAGAACAAAAAGGTCTTTTGGTAAACAGCGACCCCCATATGCCTTTCCGGGTTTAAAATAATATGTAGAAATATTTAATTGGGTATCTTCACAAAATAAGCCCATTAACTTTTTGCTATCTACATTTGCCTTTTTACAGATAGCCGCGATTTCATTTGTATAAGAAACCTTCAATGCATGATAAGAATTATTAACGTATTTAATCATCTGCGCTATGTTCTCATTTACAATGAATTTCTTTGCTCTTATTCCCACATAGTAACCCATTACTTCCTTACCCACTTTCTTATCATTAGCTCCAATAACTATAAAGGATGGTTTAAGGAAATCTTCTAGGGCTGTTTTTTCTTTTAAAAACTCTGGATTAAGTACGACAGCAAAATCTTCTCCACATTTTTTTCCAGAAGTTTTTTCTAAAATTTTCTTTAGTTCTTCAAAAGACCCCGGAAATATTGTGCTTCTTATAACGATTATGTGGTATTTTTTATTTTTAATTATATTAGCAATATCCTTACATACTTTTTTTAAAGCGGTTAGATTCATGTCTCCCTTTCTGTTTGTGGGAGTTTCAACACAAACAAAAGAAACATCGGAATGAAGAAGGGGTATTTCTAAATCTAAAGTAGCTTTTAGCTTTTTATTTTTTAACTTATTGATTTTATCAATTTTCGATTTTATTATGTCCACCCCAACCACTGAATGCCCTAATTTAGCGAAACCAATAGCTGTGGCCGAACCTACTGCTCCTAACCCAATTACTGATATAGATTTCATTTTATCTGATTCCAAGTTTCAACAAAATATGTTTCATCAAATTCGCATTTATATTTTGAACATTCTCCACAAGGATAATAATCTCCCTCACCATCAAAACAAATAAACTTTGATTCTTCTAATTTTTCCCATTCTTCACATTCACAATTTTCATCAAGCCATTCTATGGTTAAACCATAATCTGCATAAACCCAAGAATAGTTATTATAAGGAAGTTTTTCAACTTCAACTTGTTCGCAAAAAGGATAAGAAGTAAGAACATAACAATTTTCTAAAGTATCTCTTATTTTCCAAAAATTATTGTCCGTTAAGTTTCCACTCTCACCATTAGCGCATAAAAATTCTCGCCATGTCTCATTCCTACATTCTTCTTTTGTTATCTTAAAATGTGGCTCATTTGGTTTAGCCAGAACACCCAAAAGAACAGCCATAAATACGATTACCAATATAATTATCACCAATATTGTGAGGACCTCTTTATCTTGTTTTTTCATTCTCCATTCCCCCTTACCCACAGGTCTTTTAAAAAACACCAGGAAAGAAAAGCAATAAGGGGGGAGAGGAGGATTAAAATTCCTATTGAATAGATTTCTCCAAATATCTCACTTATTCTTTCTTTTGTTTTCATTTTATTTTTTATTCTTCTTTTTAGTAACCATAGTAAATCATAGTAAATCGGCTATTTAAATGTTTCTGATTCCTCTTCTCTTTTTTCATTTTTCCTCTCTTCTTTAATTTTTTTTAGAGCTTCTCTTTGTTCCTTAAATTTCCTTTGCCTATACCAATATATAAATTTTCCACTTTTAAATTCATATACCAAATGAGAGATTAATCCTAAAATAATTGATACTAATAATAATGTTCCTAATCTAAAAAATAATGAAATAAGAATCAAAATCCAAAATACAGACCTAAAATTAGGCAAAGACACCTTCTCAGTCCAAGGCTCCACTACTAAGTAATATAAGAATGTTTTGACCTTGAATTTTGTTTTTGAGTCCACCTTACTCTTTTGTTTTATAGGATTTAATTTTCCATCCCTGTATTAATTTATCATAAAGTTGTATGCCAGATATCTCTCTTTTTGCCCCCTCTCTTTCTATCATAAAGATTATTTTTTTTGTTTTGAATAAATTTTCTATGCCTGCTTCAATTGAAGGGAGCCTTAATTCATTTTTTAAGTCCATTAATCTTTTTCTTATACTCCATGTTAATTGTGCTGAGGTATACTTATTTCCCATTTTTTATCATCCAAATCTATAGAGTCTATAGTTTCTCTTACCTTTAATTTCTTCTTAATTCTATGGTTCTATAGGTTGGTATTTGACTCATCTATAGAGTCTATGGTTCTATAGATTATATAAATCTTTCTTTTTCTAGATTGGGGGTCTTCTATCTCCCTTAATCCCCTATAACAAAAAAGGGTTTATTTAATCATTTACTTTAATTAAAACTTATGATTTTGTTAACACGGTTGTACCCACCCTTATATTGATTAAATATGCCGAATTTAACAAGGTCCTTTATTCTATCTAGAGTTGAATTTCTCCCAATGTGACACACCCCCATAACTTTTTTCACATAATCTTCTTGGAATTTGCCACTCCTTCAAAATCTTCTTCTAGAATCTTAGTCATTTGCCCAAAGATTCTTTTCAATTCTAAATCTTCAACCCTATCATTAATTACTTGTTCTATATACTTCTCTTTTAATATATTCTCTGTGGCTTTTTTGGTTATTTTCTTTCCATTAGAATTATCTATTAATAAACAACAAGCACTTATGATATTTCTAGGGATTCCCTTTGAATAACTAAAGATGGTTTCCAAGGTCCCTTCACCAAATAAGTCATTTATTTTCCCTTCCACTTTCATTAATCTTGAAGAAATTAACTCTTTTGTTTCTTCACTATTTAACTTTTCCAACCTTAATGTTGTAAACTTCCCCAAGGTTTGTGAATAAGAAAAGGATTTATCATAATGGTTTTTATTCATGGCGAAGATAAGATTTATTTTATTGTAGTTTTTATGTATCATAAGAGACCACAAAAAATTAAGGAAAGATTTAAAACTTTTGGCTTCAACGGTATCAGGAAAGTCTATCAAAAAATAGATTGGGTCTTTCGTCAGTTCATACAATGTTTCTGTTTTTGTGGGATATATTGTTCCCTTACCTAGGGTTGGTATATCTGGGTTCTGTAAAAGGGCATTTAAATGGCGGTCATCTTCTATTAATCTGGAGAATAATTCTGTCCTAATCCCTACTTCATCCAGTACTTTTTTAATGAAGAAAAGTGTTGATGTTTTCCCGATGCCCCTCTCTCCTAAAATAATCAGTCGGTCCCCAAATTCATGTCCTTCTTTTATTTGGGTAATTTGTTGCCGTATCCTATTCTCTATTGTTTCTAAGATTCCAAAGATTAAGAAAGGGTAAAGTTTAAACTGTTCGTAGTTTATTATTCCTGAATCATGAAACGGATTATAGGCGAGTTTCATTTTTGATTGAATGTAGTCTTGGGTTTATGGAAGGAATAATTAATCCAAATATTTAAAGTATTTAAAGGTTTCTATTTGTTTAATGTGATGATGTGATTTAAGAGTAGTTAAAAAATAAATATAGATAAAGAATTGTTAAATAAATGAAATTAATTAAATTAGTTTAAACAACCAAGGGATTAATTAAATTAGTTTAAACAACTAATAAATTATTTAAAGATTACCCTCTTTAATAATTTTAGGTAAGGCAATCCTCTTTGAATTCCGAGGGTATTTAACATAAGCGAAAACAAGGAAGGGGAGTGCTCCTGAAACAGTGGAGGCTTATAAATTTGTTTTATAGGTGAAGAACCCGTCCAACGCAAGCCTTGTAAGTAGCCGTTATTTATTTAGAGATAGTAAATTAGGAGAAAAAGCCACACTATTTAGGGGTATGTCAAGATATAAATGTTTAACTTTAAATGTTTAATATATGTTAAACAAATCAGGATAAATGAAATGGCATTCCCCTTAGACCCTTCCAAAGTTCCATAGGAAATGAAGGGGGGTGTCTATAATTCACTAAGATTTAGTGACATTTGGATGATTTGCCTTATTGTAGTGCCTAAATTCTTTGTTTTTACTTTAGAATGGTTATTTAAGGTTTAGTTTAATTAAATAATTTAATTTGTTTAAGACTTTTTCTATCGGTCTATCGGTGGTGGTGGGTG
>Ga0114925_10000746_pt1 | contig 15185 bp, 23 predicted proteins | sample SumtaG_2_FD_87287 | JGI IMG/M metagenome (GOLD analysis project Ga0114925, IMG submission 87287) | Deep subsurface microbial communities from Indian Ocean to uncover new lineages of life (NeLLi) - Sumatra_00607 metaG | ecosystem: Environmental > Aquatic > Marine > Oceanic > Sediment | place... | reverse complement strand
TCAAGATCGACGTGGATGGCGCAGAGGTCAACCTCCTAGACGGTGCCCTGGAGACCATTGAGGAGCACCACCCGATCATGGTCATTGAGGTACACATGGACAGGATCAAGGAATACTTTGATCGGGATCCCCTGGAGATTCTGGAAATCTTGTGGCATCATGGTTATCGCATAGAACTGCTGCAGGGCCGCGTCCCAGTCGCCCGCCGATTGCGGGAGTGCGCGCGCGTCGGCGGAGACTCTAGGATATTCCTGGGGGCGACGTGGAAGGAGCAGTCGTGAGGATCCTGGCGATACATTTCTGGGACACACGGCCGGAGTTGAGGGACTTCTGGCCAAAGAACTTCCCAGTCTGGGAGCACAACTTTGAGGTCATGGGCCGCGATCTCCGTTGGGACGTCGAGCACGTCGTTTTCCTCAATTGGGTTGCTGATCGGCCCTGCGTCCTCAACTGGCTGTATAGGCGTGGTATCAGATATGAGCGGTGGGACAAAAGGTTGAGCAATCGGGGCCAGGACCACCTGGTTGCATTCAATAAAGTAGCCGCCGAAGCATACGCGCGCATTGATTTCGACGGAGTGGACCTGGTCTTCTCATGCACCCAGGACTTCGTTCTGGTCAATCACTATGACACAAGCTTCTTCGAGGTTATGTACGCGCTGATGGAGCCCGAGGGCCACCCCCGCAACAAGAAATTGGGGCTGTATTACTATGGTGCCTGTAACTACGTGTCCTGTGCCACGAAGCCTGGGGCACCAGCGAGTCGTTACCGCCACAACGGGGCATGCAGCGTCGGCATGTACAAGATCAAGGAGCTCCAATACGTAATGCAGAGCGTGAACCAGACCGACATGGCATCGGAGTGCTACCTGGCACACAGGCTTCACAAGCATTGTGTGTACCAGCAAGTGATACCAGAGTTCTACTTTGGGGAATACCAGGTGTCCAAGGAAGAACGAGAGGGCGAGTGGGGGGAGATGGTTGTCGCGTATGCCAGGGACCCGCATCAGACATGGAAGATGAGGAAATGGGAGCGCTAGCACAGATCAGTGAGGCCGCGCGGGGCATTGAGGACGAGTACGAGCACAAGGCCATTCTGTATATTGGGTCCGAGTCGTATGACGCGCCGACAATTACCTTGCTGCGCGGCCTTCATTCTCTCGGCTTCACGATCTGCACGATTGAGAAGCCGAACATAAACAGTTGGAACATTGGCACTGTTGTCCCCTGCACAAGCATCCCGCAGTTTGACTTTGTGCTGTCTAACTTGCATTGGGGTACACGGTGGAGCCACTATGACAGATTCGGCCTGCATGGGGCCCCAAACGTGCTCGTAGACGGGGATGACAACCACTGGGGCATTACCTGGAGGGAGAAGTACCAAAAGTACCAGCAGAGATACGCCGGCGCCACGCAAGAGCAGAAGGACAGGCACTTCGCCACGCGCCGATGGATCGAGCCCCTCGGGAGCTATGAGCCCGACATCGTCTTCGCGGGGCAGAATCAGCCAGGCCACCCCACTCACTACCTGCCATTTGGGATCATGCCAGAGTACACGGAGATGACAGCTCGGTGCGAGCGCACCCTGTACTTCTTGCATGTGATGGGAGCAGGCCCTTATCGCCAGGACGCACACAAGATGCTTACAGGACATGAGTGGAAAAGCCTTGAGTTCATTGGCGCTCCGGCGAGACACAGTGTGCGTGGAGTCTCCGTTGAGAGTCGGGTTATACGAGGGGGGCAGACCTGGCCAGAATGGGTGCCGCAACAAGGGCGCACAGAGAAGAACATCCATAGCTGGCACAGATGGTCGGTGGACACAGCGTACTACCGAGCACTAGCAGGAGCAAGCGTTCTGATCCACCCAGGCATCTCTCGACACCAGTGGGAGTCGAAGCGGCAATGGGAGGCATGGGCATGCGGGTGCGTCGTGCTGATGCGCAAGCCCCCACTGGACACCTCAGACTACCCGCTCGATGAGCTGGTCCCGGGCCCTCTGCTGACCTTCACCAATGACTTGCTGTGGCACTGCGAGATGTTGGCTAGCATCAGCAGCAAGAGGATGGAAGATATGCGACAGCACATCATGAATGTCGCATGTACCTACTTCACGCCTGTGCCGATCGCGCGGTACGCGCTACACAAGATCATCAGAATGAAAGGAGCCTGAATGAGCATTTGGCATGTAGCATTTCTGGTCTGGTACTTCCTGGTGGCCCTGTCTGTGTATCGTTTCACGGAGGGGATCATAGAAGGGGGCGGAGAGCTCAGTGGAGTATGGCCCTGGTTCATCTTCATTGCGCTGGGCTGGCCCATAACACTATCAGGCGCCGGGGTAGTCTTCCTGTTGGCTATCGTGGGCGCGCCTCGAAGGAGACAGAAATGACCGTGACATACCTCGCCACGATTGTGATGGAAAAAGTCGACCCGGACAGAGGGCTGCTCGGAACCGCTGCCTGGCTCTCTGGTATCCTGCATGCCGCTGCCCCAGGCATCCATGCCACGGTGACGGTGTGGCCGGAGGCAGCACAGGGCGTCAGCCCTGATATGGGGGATTCCCCCGAAAGGATTGAAAAGTGATCAGCTTTTACACATCCCTATACAAGCTCGGGCCAACTCAGCAGATGGCCATCCAGAGCTGGCGCGCATCCGTGCCTGACTGCGAGGTGCTGTTCTTCGGCTCCGCGTCAGATGCGATGTCCACGGGTCTGGAAATGCACAGCGTGGAGGTCAGCGAGACCGGCAAGCCGATCGTCAGCGACCTCTTCCGCGCCGCCCGGGCGGCAGCACAGTTTAATGTCCTGTGCTACATCAACGCCGACATCGTGGTCACCCCGCGCCTCTTTGAGGCCGCGCTGGTTGTGAATGGCGAGGTGCCTCCCCCCTGGATGATCTTGGGGCAGCGATGGGACACGACCGTCGACTACGACGTGGACTTCCAGGACCCGGAATGGGGCGACCGCTTGATCTCAAGCGTGATGGCTGACAAACGCACTCGGCTGCACCCCACCTCGGGGATGGACTACTTCATAACCCGTGGCGACGTGTGGGGCGACGAAATCCCGCCGTACAAGCTGGGCTGCTTCGCATGGGACACGGACCTCATGTGCATCGCCCTCGAACGCAATGTCCCTGTCATCGACGCCACCATTGTCAACCCCGTTTTCCACCTGGACCACAAGATCTTCAACAGACGCGATACCCCAGACGCCAAGTACAACTTGGAACTCCTGGGGCGTGACGGTGACTTCCACACCCGCCTGCGGGGCACACAGCACGCCACCTGGACAATGGGGCCTGATTTCGAGATAAGGGAGAAGTAGATGCCAGAAAACGATGTCGGCGAGTGGATCGAGGAAGCAATGGAAAGTGACGACCTGGTCTGTGGCCCGTTCCCTGGCGCCTGTTGGGAGCGCGATATGTTCGGACGACGACCCAAAATCGACCGGGCGCGCTGGCAACTGTCCCGGGCCTGGCTCCGCCTGGGCACGCTGCTCACCAGGCTGTTGATGCGCCTGGACCTGTTGGACGAAGACGAGATGTAGCTATGGATATTCAGATAGACGCTCTGTCGGCGGGCCTTTTCGTGAAAGGCGACGTCATTCGCTTTGGCAACAAGCGCTTTGAGGTGACGCAGGCAACAACTGCCACCCTCTATGTGCGGAGGGTAGGACGGCGCCAGCAAGCGAGGGCGTGGCTCAGGCGCGCAGGCAAGCGGCTCGAGCGGTGGCTGGTTCGCAACTGGATAATATGGTAACGCCCTCCCAAGGAGGAAGCAGTTGAATCAGGGCCAGGTCATTCTTCTCATATTCACCATTGCGGGCCTGATTGAGGTGGTGGCCAAGCTGTCAGTGTTGCTTGGTGGCATCAGCATCGGCCGGGGCCCCGCTGTGGTGCAGGGCATGTGGGAGTGCCATTTCTGCGGCAACACCTATGCAGGGCGCCCGGCGCTATGCTCGGGTTGTCAGAGCGCCAGGTTCTCATGGCTGTAATCCTCTCCCCCGAGGAGCAAGCGGCCTTCGACGCGGCTCGGCGCACGGGCGACCTAAGCCCGTTCACCGAGCGCTTCTTCCGGTTGCCCCTCAGCGGCTCCTGGTACACTCCAGAAGACCGCGTGGAGCAGTATGGGATGCTCCACGATCTCTGGACGAAGCAGGGAAAGCCAGACGCTGAGCTCCAGGCCAAGATAGAAGGAACCACCGCAACCCTGCTGGTATCGTGGGATCCATACTACATGGGAGAGCCCATGTTCCTGCTGCGGCACGGGTTCCTGACGCTGCCGTGGATCAAGGAGTTCATCTCTCCTGCGATCAACCTGGGGCTCGCGATCACGGGCACGGGTACGGGAAAGACGGCCTCCGTGGCCGTGGCCATGTTGGCCTATGCTGCCATATACCCAGGTTCTCGGTGGCTGAACGTGGCCCCGACCAGCTACCAGGCGTCCCTGATGCTAGGAGAGGTCTCGAAGTGGTGCGCAAAAGAAAGCCCGTTCCGCAGGTTCATTGTCCCATCACGAGGGGCACATGAGTTGTGGGTAGAGCGCCCCCACCCTGTTATCACCGTCGAGGTCTACGATGGCTACCCATCCACGTTTACGTGCCAAACGGTAGGCCTCGACGCAAGCGGCATTCTCGGCGGCGAGTATGACTGGATTAACTGTGACGAGGCCGCCCTACTAGGCCAAATTGAGGTCGCTGAGCACAAGCTCGGCACTCGCCTCCGTGGCACACGTGCCACCGGCGAGCTGAGGTGGGGCAAGCTGACATGGATCACTAACCCGGCTCCCAACCCAGAACTGCTCGCCCTCATGGCAAAGTACGAGACCTTGATGTCCCAAGGACACAAAGACATAGTCGTTCTGGAGGGCCTGACATCGGACTCCAATCCCTACGTGACCAAGCGGCAGCTCGCGCGGCAGCGGCGCACAATGAGCGAGCATGAGGCCAACCGCTGGCACGGAGGGCAGATGTCGGCCGCCATGGAGGGGATGGGCATCAACCCGCGTCTCCTGGAGGCGTGCCGCGTCTATGAGATGGACGAGCTTGTAGCGGCAGAGGGGCACACCGACGATTTCGGCGTGCGCAAATACATGTTCATGCGTGAGGCGGGGCACAACTACCTCGTGACTGGAGATCCAGGCAAGACCGCCCTTCGGTCCCTGTCGTCGCAGAACGTGCCCGTGATCACGACGTGGGACGTGACTCACTTCCTCGAGCCCTTTGGCATCAAGCTGGTGGGGTTCGAGTGGATGGACGGGGACGGGTCCTATAACCAGTGGATCGAAATAGCCAAGCGCCACATGCTGTTCTACCGCGCCCCCTGTTTCTATGATGCGGGCAATGTCCAGTCCGCCTTCGAGGACCTCGCGGGCGGATTTGGGGGGACGGGCTTTGACTGGCCCACCCAGATGGTTTTCTTTGGGGGGTCGGTAGCGATCAAGCGGTGGGCCGTGACGATCATGACCCAGTTGATGCAGGACCAGATGTTTGCCTGGCCCTACATCAAAGGGCTATGGCACCAGGCCAGGATCTTCAACCCTGGGAAGAAGAACCTGGCAGATGACATAATCGCATCGGTGCTAGTGCTGTGCAGGGCATTCCAGATCGAGGGCGTGTTCTGGGACAAGCTGGCCCTGCACTACAGATGGACAGACGAGGGGGAATATGAATCGCAAGACGATGGCTTCGTGGTCACAAACCAAGATGATCGCCATGCGCGCATGGGGGTCTAGGGCGTCGTGCTGGCTGGCCCAGGCAGCTATCAAGGCTCTGGAGTTCCAGTTCAGGCAGTGGGCGCTCGACAAGCTGTATATGTACCTTTATCCAAGGGTAGCAGACCAAGGACTCTTGACCTACGCAGACCATGCAGGAAATGCATACCAACGCTACGAGGAGGACGACAGACATGCCAGATGAAATCAGTCCGTTGACCATTGTGCGCGAGCCCTCGGTCCCCAGCTCCAACATCAAGTCGTGGGGATGGATGCACGGCACGCTTGTCGTGGAGTTCCAGAACGGGGCCCTGTACGTCTACTTCAGTGTCCCCGAGGACATCTGGCTCGGCCTGCGGGTAGCCGAGTCAGCGGGCAAGGCTCACCACGACCTGATCCGCCGGGGAGGCTACGAATGCGAGCAGCTTCGGTCCCCAGCTTGACAATCCTGGAGAGTATGGTATGATCCGTGATCAACAAGGCCGCCCCTGCTCTGGCATCGAAGTTGACGAGGGTGGACGGGTACTGCTCTGGTACAAAGACCAGTTTGGCCGCCTCCAGAGCAAGCACCTAATGTACTGCACTCCTACAGGATCGGTCGAGTGGAGAGGCCAAACCACCACCGTCGTGATCGGGGTTCTGCGGCAGAACCCGGACGGTGGCTACTTTTTGCGGATCGACGTGCCCGACTACAAGCCGTAGCCGTATGTAGACAATCTTGTCTTGTAATGACAACAGAATCTTGATATTTGGCGAGCAACGCCGCCCCAACCAGGGCGGCGTTTTTTTTTGTTGAGGAGAGTCTATGGCAGACCGCGACATCTGGAACGATCCGAATTGGATGGCACGAAGACGGCTGTGTGCCCAGTACCGCCAGTGGTTTGACGGCGCCAAGCTGGGTGCCACCTCGCCGACGCGGGACAACGAGGGCAGGCCCGTTAAGCGCTATCCCTTGGACATTAACTTGGCCGAGCTCGGCTGCACGATACACAGAGACCTGGCCAGGGGAATGCCTGACCAAGACGACGCCCTGTTCGTATACGCCTCCACGGACCGCAAGGTGGGGGCAGAAAGAGCCGAGGAGCTGGACGCTGTCATCAACGAGGGCGTGTGGCTGCCCAGCCACGGGGGGCCCCTGCAGCAAGAAGCGCTGCTGGCAATGATGGTATATGGCGGCACGGTACTGAAGCTATCGTGGGAGCCCTGGGAGATCTTTGACCTGCCCTACGGGATGGCCGTGCGCCTGATCAAGAACCCGTCAAATATACAGCCGACATGGGACTGGCTGAATCCCTGGAAGCTCACAGAGTGCTACGTGGGCTACGAGATCTCGGCCGCAGACGCCAAGGTCAAGTATGGCATCAATACCGATGCCCCAACAGCACTCTATATGGAGCACTGGACTCCATACGACTACCAGATTGCCGTGGATGACAAGGTGGTGTCTGTGATGTGGGAAGAGGAGAGGATCTTTCTCAAAGGAGAGAACCCCCTGGGCTTTGTGCCTATCTTCTACGTCCCACATGAGCGTTCAGTACAAGAGCTTTTCGGGGACAGCATGGTGCCTCGCCAGCGCGAGCTCGTCTTGGAAATCAACTCTCGCGTGGCGGACCTGGCAGACATTGTGCGCAAATCTCTCCCAGGTATATGGGTCGGCTCGGACCTGGGCCACACCTTGAACGTGAAACGGGTCACTGCCAACGGGCAACTGGTGGCAAAAATTGTGGACATCGGACGTACCCGCCCAATGCAGGGCGGCTCGGCCAAGCCGACCGTATCGTCTGCTCCGATGCCCGACCTACCGGAGGAGCTGTCCAGGTTCCCTAACACGCTCCTTAACTTTTGGATGATGATGTCACGCATCAGCCCGGCCGTCTTTGGGCTGGACGACACCAGCTCTGGCCGCATCACGGGCCCCGCGATTGCGCAGCGCATGTGGACCAGCATTGCTCACGCGATCACGGTAAGGTGCAATTTCGCAGACGCGAAGACCCAGTTAGACAAGGCGATCCTTCGGACGCTGGTTGTCAAGAAGGGCGACCTGGCAAAGCTGGGCGCATCGGTGCCAGAGGGACTACTGCCCTCCCTTATAGCGCGAATGAATATCCGGCAGCTCTGGCCCGAGATGATCCCGCTGGACAAGGAAGTCAAGCACCGCGAGATGATCGAGCGGCTGGCAGGCTTCGGTATCAGCATCGAGTCCTATCTGACCGCGATGGGAGTTGAAGACGTCGAAGGCGAGCGCGAACGCATCATGACGTGGATGGACCAACAGGCCGAAACGGAAGAAAAATACAAACCAGAGCCACAGGCATACGGAGGGCCAAGTGCTGGAAACAAGACTGCAAATAAGACGAAGAAGTAGCGGGGCAGAGCTCCCCGAGATTGCCGACGAGTTCCTGCGACGCAGCTACGATGAGGAAGTGGCGCTCACGGCCTTCCCCCTGACTGCAGGAGTGAAGACCGACATTGAGTGCCGCATGACCAGCCTGCAGTACATTTACATCAAGGTCACTGGCAGTGCCGCGACGATTCAGTTGTATCAGGGGCTTTCCCCTGAGTCCTGGTCGTTCGGCACGGAGGTCCTGCTTGTGGGACTCAGCGGAGTCACCGGGATCTCCCTGAAGGCCAGCGTAGACACGACCGTCTATATCTATCTCGCGGGCACATGAGCCGCCGACGAGTCAGAAAAACGGAGTTTACCGGCCCCTCTGCGAAGCCCCGTGGGCCCATCCGGGTAATGGTGTTCGTCCGCCACGCACACGTCACGGGCATCTCTGCTATCAACTACTACCGGGCGATAGCGCCCCTGTCATTCTTGGGGCTGAACGACGACTCGTTCACCGTGGAGATCCTGGGACAGGCAGAGATCCGGCAAGCTATGCAGAGCGGGGCAGACGCCGCCCTCCTGGGCAGGGATCTCTACGTGACCTCTCGCCTGTTTGCGGGCAGCCTGGGCCGCACCGAGTTCATCGAGGCCATACATCGCCACGGGGGCCAGGTCATCTTTGACACGGACGACGACCTGACCGACAACCACCGCGAGCTAGGACGGGGAGGGGACTTCAAGGGGATCCTGCAGGACGTGGACTACGTCACGGTGTCCACGCCGCACCTGGCAAAGGAGCTGGCCCCCCTCGCGGCTCATGAGCCCTGGGTGCTACCCAACCACGTAGACGCCGGCTGGTTTGGGGAGCAGTGCATGAACACAGAGCGCACGGTAGATGGACTGGCCATAGGGCTGATTGGCACAGCAAGCCACTACAACGACTGGGGCTATCCGCTTGAGGCACTCAGGCGAATAGCCACAGAGAACCGCAACGTGACCATTGTGGCAGCCGGGTACTGCCCGGATTATCTCAAGGGCCTGCACAACCTGGTAGAGCTAGGTCCCGTGCCCTACATAGGCTACCCGGGCCTGATGCGGCAATTCGACATTGTGTGCTGCAGCCTGGATCCACTGGACGGGTTCAACCAATCGAAGTCTTCTATCAAAGCACTGGAAGCAATGGCAGCGGCCCGCTCGCTGTCAAAGGGACAGACAGGTGGAGCGGTAGCGGTGTGCACGAACATGCCGGTCTACCGCAGAACAGTGAACAATCGACACAACGGGCTGTTGGTCAATAACGACCAGTGGTACGAAGGGCTCTCACTGCTGGTCCGGGACAAGCGCCTGCGCGAGAAGATCGCCGTGCAGGGGTTCAAGTGGGTCGCTGCACACCGCAATATCCAGACAGGGTATCGCAGGTGGGGCAGGGCATATCGTCAGATGGTGGAGGGAACATGAGCAGACGACACATGGAAATCATGCACAACGCTATAGAGAGCGCCGACGCGCCCACGGGCGGCACGCCTGTCACGGTAGAGGGGCACAACTGGCTGGTGATCAAAGTCGGGGGCACTAACACTGGCCTGGTTGGCACATTCCAAGGGCGCGTCAGAGGCGTGCCCACATGGGGAGACATCATGGTCTATGCCATGTCTACGGGCGTAGGCACCACGACCCTGGTCGCAGAGTCCCTGTATCAGGTGAGATGCGCGGGGCTCACAGAGGTCCGGCTTTACGTCTCGGCACTGACAACCGGCACGGCAACTGTCGTGGGCTCTTGCATCGAAGGATAAGGCCCGCATCATGGGGCGCGATACCAGTCCATAAGGAGGACTAGATGGCAACTGACAACTACACCGTAGCAGTCGTTACGACTGCACTTGATGACACGGCGACTGAGCGCACGGAGACCGTGACGGCAGATGAAGAGTGCACCGAGACCTTCTGGGCAGAGGTGCAGCTCGAGGCATCCGCCGCGGACGTGGCACTCTTGCTGAACCTGCTGACGGATCCCCTGATCCTGGTCGTCATAGGAGGCAAGGGCGTGTCGTTCAAGCTGGACAGCACGGGCACCGACGATATTGGCGCCGATCCGGTAGCTGTGGTGGCCAACGAGGACGCTGGCCTGGGCATCGACCAGATCTTGCTGTCAAACTCGGACTCCGTCGCCCACGCAGTCCAGGTGATGGCCTTTGAGTAGGCCGGCCGGGGGCGGCTAGAGAAGCATGGCCAAGAAGAAGTGGATGGGCAAGGCCCGTGCCCGGATGAAGAAGAAGGGCACGGTCGGAGCCTTCACACGGTACTGAAAGCGCCTGGGCTACGGCGGCGTGACCGCTGCATGCATCGCGAAAGCGAAGAAGTCTAAGAACGCGACCACCCGCAAGCGGGCTGGATTCGCTGCGAGTGCGAGGACAGTGGCCCGCCGGAAGAAGGGCAAGAAGTCCAAGAAAGGGAAAAAGTAAGATGGCAATGATCCCAAGGATCTTGACGCTTGATCACATCGACACGGTAATCAGAAGGCTGCCTGCCTGGCGCGGGAAGTCGCGCGTCCGGGTGCTAAAGGCTTGTGCGCATCGCATCAAGGTACTGCTAATGGCCAAGAAGATCACGGCCGAGCAAGCCGCCAACTATCGCACCAAGGTACTGCCCAGGCTCAAGTCGGCCCAGCGCAGGCAGCGCGTCGCAGAACAAAAACAAGCGGACGCGACGGCTGAGATAGAGGCCGCAGAGCTGGCCAGGCTGGCCGAGATAGAGACCGCAGAGCTGGCCAAGCAGCAGGAAATGTGGGAATACTTGCAGGAATGGCTGCAGGAGGCGCGCACGAGCGAGTTGCGTGACATGGGCGCCCGTCTACCGAGGCTCTAATGAGCGAGCCCTATCTCGTCTCACCGACGCACGAAGGCTACGACGACATTCACACTGCGTGGGTCTCGAATGGCCGCCCTGCCCAGTTCGACATCTTCTACGCTGAGGACATCGCTGGTTTCGGGGAGGGGGGCGCGGTCATAAAGCTCCTAGACGCATCAGCAGAGGAGCCAGACTTTTACCTGGTGTGGTCTTTTACGCCAACCATCTTCGACTTGGACTCGGCCGCCCGGGAGCCCCTCCATCGCGGGCTCCTCCTGATGTCTGAGGACTACTGGAAGACGCGGGCCTACGCGCCAGAGAACGGCATAGACGAGGCCGACTGGCATATCATCAAGGGGGAAGAGCCCCCCAACGAACTCGTGGAAGGAGCGTCATGAAGCCCGCCTACGACTACATCTGCCACGACTGCGCGGAGATTTTCGAGACCAACCATTCAATGCAATTCGCCGGGGTGGTGCAATGCCCTGTATGCTCCTCGGGACGCACCCGCAAGATCGTCCTTTCGTCGCCGGCGCTCAGCATCTGGTTCAAGGATGCGCGCTCTTCAACGAGCTGCGAAAGCCTACGGCCGAAGTTCAGAGGAGCTATCCATAGAAAACCAAGGGAGCGGCCCGAAGTCACTCAAGCGACCGCGGCTAGCCTTGGTGGCCAGTGAGCACGCCGTGGAGACGTGTCCAGGGGCCTTAATCTACTCAGGAGGAACCTATGGCTACAGAGATCAAGTTCCAAGAAATGAAGTGGGTACGCTCGCTGACGATACCGCTTGCGTACTCGGACACAACGGCGCAGAGGGCTTTCTACTTGCCCCAGGGCGCGGAGATCCTCGACTGGATTGTCAACGTCCAGACTCTCTTCGCGGGCGCAGGCGCAACGACCACCCTCGACGTCGGGATACGAGGCAACCCTGACTACTTCATCGACGGTGTGGCCGTCAACGCAGTGGGCAGGGCGGTACCGAGCATCCTGATCCCTGGCTACGTCGTCACGGCCCTCATGGAAGAGGTCTGGGTTCAGATCGGCGCGGGCAACACCTCCGGCGCTCTGCGCCTGACGTGCCTCTTCTCGATGGACACCAACGCAGGATTCTAAGATAAGGAGGAACGTATGGCAATAAGATATGTGAGAAGTACGGCCACGCCCGACACCGTACTGATGACCTTCCGTGTGGTTCATGACTATCGAGCCATTCTCGACGGAGACCTCACGGACAGCGTCCAGTCTACGGGCAAGAGCCCTATCAGCCGCTGGCTGGCTTGGGCTATCGAGCACGACGAGTTTGTCTCTGACCCGGACAAGATCGGCTACGTCGCACGCTGCCAGATCCCGAGGGGCACGATCGCGCTCAGGGTCATGACCCGCGTCGACACCGCGTTCTTGGCCGCCACCCCTGGCGCCGACATCGACATCGGCGACGACAACATCGCCAACGGATGGGCCGACAGCCTGGACTGGTCCACGGCTGCTGGCGTGATCATGGCCGACCAGGACGCCGTGTACAACGATCCCACCACAGACCCGAACGCTGGCGTGGCAGGCGCCCAGTATTACGAGACTGGGGACACGATCGACATCAACTGGAACAACGCCACGGCGCCAACTGCAGGCAAGGCCATCGTGTTCTTGCTGTGTATCAGCTACCACGAGGACCTCAACGCAGAATGGTAAACCGGGCCATAGCATAATGGCCCCCATATCACACAAGGAGTAGAACGACAACGACTCTACCAGTTGACTCACCCAAGACGGACACGGCCCCGGCGCCCCCAGTGACGCCCGTGGCGAGCCCGCCTCCCGTGAGCCCTGTTCCAGGCACCAATCCCGAGATCGTCTGCACCAAGGACGGGAAAACCTGGAAATCTAAGTTTCACGGAGAGTCTGGGAGGCGCCAGCAGCTTGAGGACCGTCTCGAGCAAATCAGCGGGAACATGGAGCAACAGCTCACCGACCTGAAGGGCACAGCGACCGAGAAAGACGCAACGATCATGCGCCTGACGGCCGAGGTAGCCGCGCTACAGCAAACCGCTGAAGGAATCCCTGCCCTCCAGACTCAAATCGTAGATCTATCACAGCAAGCCGAGCGGGCTGCCCGCTTGGGCGTACTGATGCAATATCCCGACTTGCTCGCATACCAAATGACTGAGGCGCAGACACCGGAAGACGGGGGCGACCCTGTCGAGGTGGTAGTGCGACCGTTTCTTGATCTGATCGAGAGTACCACGCTGGAGGGCGCAGAACTGGAGAAGTCCTTGGCACGCCTGGCCGCCGTACTGAATGTACAGGCGCCAGACGTGACAGCGGACCCTCCTCCTGCCCCGGCTCCCGATCCGAGCGTTCCCAGTCCTGTGGCCCCAGGCACACCGCCTGCCCCGATACCAGCCGGGGGGGACGGCACTCCAAGCTACTGGAGAAAAGAGGCCATGGCGTGGCACAACCTGGCAATACACAAGATGCCCGGGCCTAATGGGGAAGACTCGAAGGTAGAGGAAGCGAGATGTTGGGATCAAATGCGTCAGGCCGTCGCAAAAGAGCAGGCTCCGGCTTGACCTAGCAAGGAGGAACCAATATGGCTGGTGAAGTAGAAAAGTATCTCGACGTCCACCCTTTCAGGGCTTGGGACATCGACAGTTGGGATGAGCGTAGCGCGATCATCGACACACGCTTTCACCAAACAGATGTGATCTTCACCCCGCTTGTCGGCAACACAATGGTCATGCCCCAGGGCGTTGAGTGGGATGGCTACTGGTTCGTCGGCGCGGAGACGGTGCAGTCCCACATCAACCACGAAAGCATAGGGCGTTATCAGCGGATGATGGGGCCCATCTATGTGGACGCGAGACAGAGGAAGGTCCGCGCCCGCAAGAGATGGGGAGCCAAGTGGCAGATGGACGACCGGGACACCATGGTCAGCCGCTATGGCAACGACACACCGTCATTCATCACCCGCGTCCTGGAGGCCCAGCTCGCCGACCAGGTCGTGGGCATCCATGAAAGGGTAGTGCGCGATGCGTACTACACCAATGCCCAGTTCCAATTTATGGGCTACGACGGCAATGCCTGGGCCCTTGGCACGTATGACTGGTCCACCATCCAGGCATCCTCCGCGTTTGCCTTCGACATCACCCTGCTGGAGCAGTCTGCTCTGCGCATGTCCTACCGCGTTGAGAGCACGTTGCACAAGTGGGGGGATTATGCACAGCCCGTCCCTGGGGACAACTTCAGGGGCTCTGTGCTGGTCCTCACCACAACCGGCGTCTTCTGGGAGCTGTGGAACAGCAATGCCCAGGAGTGGATGATAGACCTCAGACAATTGCAAGACGGCCGCATTATCAACAACTTCGGTGGCGCGGTCCAGTACCGCAACATGACGATCGTTGATACTGGACACTCCATGGTGTTGTGGAACTGCGGCAACATCGACCTGCAGGTTGCTATCACAGAGCCCATCAAGTGGGGCGACGGCGCGACCGACGCCCTGACTGCCGTGGACAGCACATGGTACACCGGCCAGGACGGAGCCGACGTGGTGAACTACTTGCAGTGCTCCGCCTTTGCCGCCGGCACGTTCGCCAAGGGCGATTTCCTGACCCTCCACACGTCGCAGACCGACACGTATGGCATCACCGGTGGGGTGAACCCCTACCACGGCAAGACCATGCGCGTCGAGGTCTACTCGGTCGATGCTGGCAACAACCGCATCACCCTGCGCAAGCCGGTCACCGAAGCTTACAGCATGGCCTTTGACTACACCAGCCTGAACGAGGCCGCCGCTCAGGGACGCGCCTACGCGATCCTGACGAAGGCCCAGCACATCCACCCCGTGTTGGTGGTGGGTGCTCGCGAGGCCCTGCAGTTCGTGCACCGACGCCAGCCGACCGGCGAGTTGATTCGATATAACAGACCGGAAGACACGGTCGTTGACTTCCCCTCCATTGAGCGGGTAACCGCGAACTGGTACGGGGAAATGAACGCCTGGAACTTGGATGTGTACGAAGTCTACTGGGTGGCCGCTCCGTTCGCTAACCGCGGAGGTGTAGACTACTAGACAAATGACTACGACGTGGACAACGCTCAACGCCAAGCTAAGTAGGTTCCTGGACGACACGCCCAGGCTCAACGCGGCGGGGGAGGAAATCGACCCCCTGTTCGCGGAAACCTTGCGCATTGACTCCTGGAACTGGGCGCAGCGGTCCCTGTTGGCTCACTCCCCTCGCGCTCGCACCAGGACGCTCGATATCGAGACGGGCGAGCGCGAGGCAATCTTGCCAAGCGACTTCTATGC
>Ga0114925_10000744_pt1 | contig 15196 bp, 19 predicted proteins | sample SumtaG_2_FD_87287 | JGI IMG/M metagenome (GOLD analysis project Ga0114925, IMG submission 87287) | Deep subsurface microbial communities from Indian Ocean to uncover new lineages of life (NeLLi) - Sumatra_00607 metaG | ecosystem: Environmental > Aquatic > Marine > Oceanic > Sediment | place... | reverse complement strand
TCGGCCAAAGAGAGGCTGATTACCTCCAGGTGCTATTGTTCTATTTTAGGAACCCTCTGATACGTCAATAGAACTCAGCCCTTTCATAGGTTCCGATTAGAAGTATGACCATCACGTCATCCTTTGGCCGACCTACTTATTTTATTATCGGCATCTTTAATAGATGATATACGTTTTCTCTCGCCCTAAACTGGTCCTGTAATATGCCTATGCCTTCATCAACATATTCATATAATATAGCGTCCTTCTTGCCAGGATGCGTTCTTTGGATGCGACCAACAGCCTGTTCCACCCTTGCTCTCTCTCGAAATGGCAAAATTATAAATCCACGATTAAGCTTTTTCACATCGAAGCCTTCGCCAAGTAATTCAAACGTTGTGACTAGGACAGTAATTTCTCCATCCTCGAGCTTTCTTACTTGTAAATCATTATGTTTTCTACTGTAATCTCCGGTCGCAATTCCGGTTTTGTTCCAATGTTTCGATATTTTACCATATACTATTTCGCAGTAAGACTTTCTTGTACTTATGGCAATGCAGTAATTACCCTGCTTTGCTTCATTGATAATATCTATTGATATAATATCGCTACGGATTTCATTTGGTACTACCATTTCTCGCATAATATAATGGTAGTCATTGCCTTCCCATATTGGCCATTTTATTGACCGAACGAAAACTGTTGGAGTTACAATACCTTTCCCCTTCTTAACATCTTCTCTTCTAATTACTGCGTTTGGTCTACCAACAGTAGCGAACATTATGTCCTCAAGTTTATCCCGGCGGTATGGTGTTGCTGTCAGGCCATATAGATAATAGGAAGCCAAATATTCTATAACTTTCAGAAACGTGCTAGCTGGAACATGGTGAGCTTCGTCTATTATTACTAGTCCAAACTCCTGGCCTATATCTGCTAGCAGCTCCACATTTCTCGCCAATGTCTGAATCATTCCTATTGTTATCTTATCGCCTATTTCTCTCTTTCCTCCACCAATTATTCCAATATCGCTCTCAGTTAGATTTAGAATAGCTGGTGGGTTATCTTTTGCCCCAAGTACTCTTTCTTTTACTTGTTTAGCTAAGCGATTAGTATGAGTAAGCCACAGCATCCTTTGTCTAACTGCAGCGAAAATATCCAGCCCCATTATAGTTTTTCCGGAAGCCGCTGGAGCCACCAGCATCCCATTAGGATGGCTTAACAGATTATTTTTAGCCGGTATCTGATAAGGTCTTAATGTTATGTCCGATTTTATGTCTATAGGCTTGTGCAGTACTCTATTATCCACTATCGTAGTAGACAAACCTTTTCCTATGAGAATGTCTTCAACTGATTGCAAATACCCACGTGGTATCACAATGCCGCTCGGAGTCAACGAATAGAGCTTTATATATCGAGGAACATCTCCGATATATCTATTTCTCCGTACCGCTTCCTCATATACCGGGTTTAGAAAGGTCAGCTGCTTTACTAACCACTCAGTCAGACTGTCCGGCACATTTATGAGCTTTACTCGGCTGTCTATTATGATCTTGGGGCTGTTCATTTTTTCCTAGATACTCTGATATCTTTTCCTTCCACTCCTCATTAGAATTATAGAAAAACAGTGTTTCAATCTTTCCTCTTTTAGACCTCTTCCATCTGCCTTGGTTGGCAAGCCTCTTTTTGGCCTTTTTTATCGATTTTCTGATCCTTTTGCTTTGTTTCTTTGATAGAGATATTTTATTAACATTCTCTATTGTGTTAAATTTTTTTCTTATTTCACATAATTCTATACCGGACCACTTTTCATATATAGCATGTAATTGGCTCAGTTGACAGCATTCTCCTGATTGTTTTAGAAATGCTTGAAAGCAAGTGATAGGCGTCGACAGCACAGAATCACAATCCTCTTCATATAACGGGCATCTATTAGGATGGCAAAATAATGCGGTAAACCCTTCAAATGTTCTCAACGCTGAGAACATTCTAAAATTTGTTTCTCTAAGAAGCTTTACTCTCAGCACTATCTCATTGATGAACTTTGACCCATCGGTATCATAAAGCCTTATACAGAACTCTGGATCAAGGTTTTTGCAAAGTTCGCGTGGCATTGAATTGGGGTCTTCACAAAGTCCACAGATGGGACATACAGTAGCAATAAAAACTTCTTCACTAGGTTTGCCGTTATTATCCATCTCTCCATCCTCTATTTAGGCTACGATTTAAACACTTCTTTTACAGTTCTGCCGTTGTGCTTCCCTCCGCTCAGTCTCCAGAATGCCCAGCCACTTCTTCTTACTCCACTTACGCCCTGTGCAGCAGCTGATAGCGTTGGATATTGAGTTACACCTACATAAAATGCTCCACTCTTTACTTCGCAGTAATATGAGACTCCTCTTGTCTCGCCAATCAACACAGTCCCTTCTGGAATCTTCATATCTGATTTAGCCCTTTCGATATTTTCGGCGATAGCAAAATCCTTCCTTACTGCATCCTTATCTCTCATCTTCTTCAACATTGAAAAGATGCTATCCAAAGATAGCGCTAGCTGAGATATTGCTTTTTCTATAGCAGTTATTCTTTCCGTATCCGTCTGAGGAGCTGGAGCCACTTCAACTACTTCAACTTCAGGACCCTCTTCGCCAAGCGCTACATATTTAGTATCATCAGGCTCTCTTATGACTTCGCCTACAAAAACGCCTTCTCTCTTGATATTGTTCATCTTCTACTCCTTTGCAATATTTATTTCATTCCTCCCTGCTCCTGCCCCTACGTAGTTTGGATTATCCGGCTTCTCATCCATAATTTTCATTATTTGATCAGAAGAATACGGATAAAAGTTGTTACAATCTACTCCTATATCGTGACTCTTACCTATTGGCTCTAATCTACAGTGAGAATGTGCAAATAAATGCCAGCTATTATAGTGAGACCTAGGCCATGTTCTCATACAATAATGGCACACCACTATATGATATTTATTATGTAATACTAATTCATGGATATAAGGAACACATTCAAACAGGCCAGGGTATTTCCTTGATATCTTTCGTATTACCTTGTCGTGGCCTCCCTTTAGAGACACTAAGAATATATGTTTACCATTTAACCTTTTTATTATTTCTACAGTTTCTTCGACAGGTCCCATAGAGAAATCGCTAGCATGAATTACTGTGTCCTTAGGACATATTACCTCGTTGCTGTTAGCTATTAAAGTTTCTCTCATTTCTTCAAGATCAACAAATGGTCTATTGCAATATGCTATTATACCACCAGACTTACTTCTATGGCCATAATGCTGATCTCCGTCAAAAAATATCATAGTGTTTAGCATCCTCCCGCTCTAGCGAGTATGCAAAAAGATAGAAATATCGCAGCCCACCACAGAAGTGTGTTTATATAGTTTGTTTCCTTTTTGGGACGTCTATATGGATAACATTCGTTAAATATCTTACTTTTGTTCCGCTGCCGAAAGATGTCATTGTAGTGGTTTAAGCCACGGTCAAGGTTGGCCTGGTATTCAGCTTGGGGTTGCCTATACTTAAGATTGGCTTGCCTATACTTAAGATAATAGCAGTCAGGGCATTCTACGGATTCCCCATTTTCCAGCTCTATCAAGCCGTTCTCACAGCCAAATCTACAGTTCCATCTGAGCCTTCTCACTCTCCGTCTAGCTCTATCTCTTTTATTTTCAGCGACCGCTTTATATTTTTTGACTGTATTATCCATAACCGCCCCTCTCGCAGGAAACTATGCGACCTTCGGCCTGTATCCAAAGGATATATTTTGGATAATCATGCCATGCCCAAGCTGCCCGCCTTCCAGTGGCCAACTTCTGTAATATGCTTCAACAGCTACTTCCTGCCCAGCGCCGCAATGCTGTGCAATAGCCTCCGCTCTTTTTTCAAGCGCATAACAAGGTATGCTTATCGGTTGATCAATCCACTGGCCGTTCGCATCTTGAACTCTTCGATTGACTATCAGTATGAAATAGACCTGCTTTTTCCCAGTATTTTCAGTGAGAGCGGGATCGTTCTCCAGCTTGCCTACTCCTACCCAGTGATTTATATCCATAAATTGTTCCTCCTTAATTAGGTTTTATCTTTTGGATTTTTGATGTCAAGCGGATCGTTAATAATTCTTGCACATAGTGCTGCATACCACACTAATGGGCCATGAGCTATTACAGCCCACCGTTTATTCCTGAAAAGCTTCGGCGTATTACTGCAGGTAAAAAAGATCGCGCCAAGAAAAGTCCACATAGCTATTATTTGTATTATATATGTCATAACTATAGCCCCTCTTTTACTGTTTTTATTGGTTTTCCCATCAATCTCTCCTTTCTTTTAATCAAGAAAGGTTTTTACTACTTTCCATGGTCTCTCTTTTATTTCTTTTGTACGCTTTCTCGCTGTTTCTGCATTTTTTTTCTGTACTTTTAACAACCTTATTCTTATTTCAGCATCATGGTAGTTGAGATAAGGGTCGTTATAAGTTTTTGTAAATTTAAACACGCCGTAGAAGAAACTACAGAATTTTTGAACTTTGTAGAATGTTCCATTAGATATGATTTTATATCCTTTTATCACATCTATTCTCCCCCTTATATTATAGAATAAAATGCTGATTTTGCTAGATAAAACTGTGTTTATCTATCGTCATGTCTGGCTATTAATTCCCAGTCTATACATTCTTTATAGACTTCTTCGAAATCGTCTCCCAACTTGTCCCATTCGCTAAATGGTATCCATATTTGAAGCGTTTCTCTTTTATGGTCCGTATTAAAGGCGATCTCGCTCCCAAATATCGGCCGATAAACAAATCCGGTCATCTTGGCAGGGCTTTTTAGAATAGATATATTGTCAGTACAGATTTCTTTAGAGATCTTTACATACATATCTATTTTTTGTCGAGTAGTAAAGTCTTTGGACAGCAGAACCTTTGCCAGGTCTGCTAACCTAGCTCTAGCTTCTTCAGCTGATACCCTAAGGTTTTCATACCTATATGACTTCTTATTTCTCTCTTTTTGTTTCTCAGACAGCTGCTTCACAATAATCCTGTCCTCCTATCGTTATCCCATCAATGAAATCTGCCATAGCTCTATAAACTTTTTGTAGAGTGGGCGAAGTCCGTAAGAATCTTCTCTCAGCTTTCCCTAATCTAACCGAGCCTAACTTCTCAGCTATCTTTTCTTTCTTAGCTTTGAGAATTCTTTCCATCATATGACTTGGCATATCTACCGGCTTTGCTTCGAGGTGTTTTAGTAGATTGAATGGCCCAAGAAGCGCTCTACTGGCGAAATATATCTTATTATGATTTCTTACAATTGTATTTATGATCTTACTACCACCTCTTTCCTTTGCTCTCATATGATATTTCATAAGATCAGTGATACCAATCGAAGCTGCTTCTTTAATGATGAGATTGCATAGCAGCAGACTTGGGTCTCTATCAAAGCCCAGAGACACCATTTTATCTACATCCGCTGCGCAAACTGCATCAGTAGCTTCTTCTTGTAGAGATTTTATACCATGCTTCTGCTTGAAAACAGTGTTGCCAAGGAAGTCCAACAACACCTCTATATTTGCATGCTCTTTTACATTCTCATATGGCACGTTTCTTTCCATAATTCTCATTAGGTTGTAAGCTAACGCAATTACTGGACCAGTATGACTTTTAACACCAGTCGCTTTGCGTACCAAATCTGCATGCTCCTCACTGTTTGGCTTCGGGAATGGTCTTATTTCAAGATCGCTTAGAGCCATTTCCTTGGTTCGCGGTGTTTTCTTTCTATTCATTTCTTCTATTACATCTTCACATATCTTGTTTGGTGCTTTCATTTCTTTTAGTAGCGCTTGTTTGGCTTGTGGGGTATGAAGCGATGCAAGAAACAGAGTATCTCCATCAAAGTCTAGATTCATAGAGACAAGACTATTGTTGCTTACTCTTATAGTATATTTGCATTGAGGATCATCTGTCACTTTAACCCATTGAGGGCGAATGGACATAAAGCCGAGGCAGGGGAATCTTTCTGCTAACACTACGTCTCCTGTCTTCACCTTTAGCTCCTTTGCCATATCTCTATAAATCTCAATCGTATTTACTGGAAGATTGTCAGCTAGAGCAGCAGTAGCATGGGTGGAATGTGGATACCTTACTGCCATCCCATATGTGTTTATCTCGCCTCTCTTTGTACCCATCATTTTTGTCACATTTATAAAATAGTTTCCTATAGCTCTCATCAGATTGCCATAGTCAGTTATTTCTGACCCCATATAGTTGTCAGAATTGTCATCCTCTTCGCCACTATTCGTAAACTTGTGACAACACTCTACTACTCTGTTTACAAACGCTCCGACATTACTTAACCCCCATTTACCGGACCTGTGCTTCCAACATCTACGCAACAGCGCATTTGGGATAAATATTTTATTATATTGATATACTATCTTGTTTTCCGTGTCCTCAACGTCCTGAGGCATTCCACAAATGAAATCATCAAGATTGTCTTTCTCCACTATCACTTGAAAGTCTGCGGGCAATTGTAGAACAAATCCATCAGGCATAAATTCTTCATCAACGACTGTACCTTTTATTTCATCGATCGTATGAAATATACCCTTAGAACTATCCACAGAGCGCACACTTCTAGCATCTATCACTGGCAAAGCTCTATCTATTTCACCTCTCGCTGATTTGAGTATTTTTAACTCATCAGATAGAATTTCTACTCCTTGAGCAAAGGATAGAATTTCTTCTACAACAGGGTTTCTTACACCAAATCTGGTTATCAGAGCCTTGATTTCAACGTGGCTAAATTTTAGCCCGGACGTCCTTAGATCCCTATTGTTTGTCAATATTGTGCGATCTCCTTCCCATAGTTGGTCTTCTGCATCCTTGGTTACTCCCCAAAACATTTTGCCAACCATCGTAGAAAATTCGCCGCAATATGTATTGACCATCCACGTTCCATCTTTAGGAAAGCCTTCAGCTTCTAAAGCACTTTCTACGTTTTTTCTTTTTGTCTGGAAATTGTCTTCGACCACGATGATTTCTTCGGCCAATATTCTTTCTAGATCTGCAACCTTATCTTCCTCTTTTGCAAACCTGGCTCTATCTAGCCTTTCTATTACGTCCCTCTTATATCTTCCTTCAAGGTTATTCGACAGAGCTTCCAGTATTTGCCCAAAGTTGGCTCTTTTATTAATAGACTGGCCAGAGATCATTACATCGATCGGAATTTCTTCACCTGTTCTCGGATCTATTGCATAGCCCAGATCTTTAAATCTTATTATACCCTTATTTCCATGTAGATTAGAAAATTTACTACCATCTCGCAGAAATCTTTTACCTTCTACTGTGATAGTGAATACTATCATCTGTTCGCCAGCTAGATCTGTTAACTCTTTCCTTATCTTTGTGACCTTCGCTTCATCACATCTCATATTCATCTTTACTGGCAGATTATCGCTAGAAGTACCAAGCGTATCGTTGGTCTTGACTTCATCATTCACTTTCGTTCTCAGTTTGTCCCCATATACGACAAACTTTCTTGCTATTGTATGAAATAGACCTCTGTGTCTGTTGTCGACCAAAATCTGATCTTCAAAGTTTAGCGGAGTATCAAGGATCGCGGTTACAAAATTCCAACCCTTTCTAGATATCCCCCTCTTTACCAAGTTATCCATAGATCTAGATCTTACTTTTGGTAGCTCGTCACCCTTCATTCCAAGAGTGGAGTATAGATTCCTCTGCGGGTTGTGATACAGCTGGAATGGAGTCAGCTGGCGTAGATCTGTTGTAAGGATAACGTTTTTATCGGCCAAGATGCCATCGGATAAGCCAATTGCAGTCCAGCCAAATTTGGAATAATATTTCTTATTTTTTTCTACTTGATATTCCAGTCTATGATTTGGATCACTGATTTCGTCAAAAGCTGGGTCTATAATTATCAATCTATGATTCATGGCCCAACTATTCATATCAGTTTCGTGAAGCGGCATCATATTAACCATGTCATTTATTAGCCGCTGCAAACTGCCAACCATAAACGACACTGTGTTTTTATCGAACGCTTTTATAATCTTAGAAAGAAGAGAACTTTCATTCTGTAGCGTTGGCATTATGGTGTTTACATTTTCGCATATCAGCCGCTCTACGATTTCATAGTAACTCAGACGCTTTTGCTCCACTTCTATCCAATAGTCACATATTACCCTCGTAATATCATTGTTGATTAGCACTTCTATGCCTCTGTCATTTTTAGTTGGAAGAGGAATTCTTACAGATGAAGACTCATTTTCTCTGCTGAATATCATCCACAACACGTTGTCGATGATTTTTAATTCAAGTAAAACATTAGCTTTCGTAACGAGGTTTAGTCTTTCATGCTCATTTTTTACTGCTCCCATGAGCTTTTCTGCTCTCTTAAAAGTTTCTTCCTCCAAATCTCTACCCCCTTTCTTTCGGAGTTAGATATCTGTTTTACTTTATTACTTCATAAATACGGTCTAGAGCCGAACTATCGCTGTCAGCAGCTGCCTTAATGCCGTCGAGGATTTTAATCCTGCAATTTAACTCATCGTCCTTCTGCCATTCCTCTGGTAAGCAATGTGCTAGAGTCTTTAATCGCGCATATGTATTGTTTGGCATTATAGCAGCGCGAAAAAATACAGATCTTATCAAATCATATAAATGCGGGCCTGAGGTAAACGAGATGTCAGCCCCATCTATGATACCGCATGACTTCCACATAGAAGATAAAAAGTCCGCTGTACGATCGGCTTCTGGATTCAGATATCCATTAAGATGATATGAGTCCAGGCGCTGCAAAAATATAGAAGTCAGAGAGCTTAAGCGGTTTATGTTTTCCACAAGAAGTTTTGTATCTTTCTTGTACTGCGATCTATTAGAGCTAAACCTTTCAAAACGATATGCGGATATGGAGTCCTGAGCGTCACTATACCGAGCTGCGTCAGTTGGCGGAAAATCGAAGCTCATCATTCTAGAAAATACTCCTGACCACATATTTCGAGCCAGATCAAAATACCCATTTTCATTTTCCATCGGATCCAATGGATAAAAGTATGAATAGTCACAGAGAACGCTTAATGCAGAACCTACCATAGGAATCATTGACCGGAGCCAAGCCGTGAGCTCAACCTCACCGCATTCAACCATTGAATATTTATGAGTAAATTTTGTATTAAATAGCGCTATCTGTCCGTACGGGATTTTGACAATCCTGTCTTCTACAAGGTTTGCTTCCAATCTCTTTTTCAAACGGGGCCATATTCCATAATTGCTATATATCTGCGGATAGCTTATGAAAAGCTGGTTGCCTTTGCTAGGTGTCCTTATCCGATAGCCGACAGAAGACAAATTTACTAAATCAACATTGTTTATAAAGAATTTGACAGGTATACCTTTGTGAGATATTTTAAACCGCATATCTCGACACATTCCTAGATCGATCATGAACTTCTTCTTCTCAACCCTATCTCTGTTATCACCATCATATGCGAAGAAGAAGGCGTCTAGCAAAATAAACCGGAATCTTGGAAATAGATACAGGTTGTCCAAATATCCAACATCCCCAGCTCTTGGACGGGTTCCTGATCTGGCAGAGCTTTTTAGAACAACAATTTTCTGTCCTCTTTGAAACATATTATCCTCCTATCGCCGAGGCATCCTCACTTTAATCCCTTTATCTGCTGCAATAGTCCTCAGCGAAGCCCACAGTTCGGCATGTTTAGATAGCGCATCTTTTGAATACTGAACGACAGCTTGTCGATTTAGAGATAGCTGCTTCCGAAGTCTCTCTACCCAAACTTCTCTATTTCTCATATTGCTGAAATAAGTCATATATTCATCGAATTTCTGATCCAATCTGCCATCAGGGTTCCTAAAGGCTTCAGTTATATAATAACCTGTAAGTAACAGCGGTGTTTCAGCCACTGATGTATTAAGAATATCAGCCCTTCTAATAATCCCGCCGCGGCCGAGACCGGCAGCACGCTGTTCCATTGTTACTATGAACATAGAAAGTGCTGAGATATAAGCTGTGAACTCCCAAATCTTAAACTCTGTTAGATTTTTGGTCTCAATTGGAATTATTTTTATATGGGAATCGATCGATCTTCTTCCCCTATCTCTTCCACTCTCGTTTCCATAACGGGGCATCAGGTAATCCTGGACTATTTTTTCTATCGACTTTCTGTGCTCCTGAGGAAAGTTGAGAGATTCTATATCTATAAACGGTGTTCTCAGCTTCACCAAAGAGACTCTTGGTTTGCCGCCTTTGCCAAATTTTGTAAACACTATATCCTGCTCGACCAAGTTGTGCCCATTTATTCCGAGCGTGTAAGCCAGATAGCCAACTGATCCAGCCTTACATTGTTTGCTACTATCTATTACTTCTATTTTTTGAAGCGGCTGTATTAACAACTATCTCTCCCTCCTTTCTTATAAAGATGTACTGCCTATATGAGTGTTGGTCGCAGTGCCATATCCTATATCGTGGCACGGGTTTTCCATTACTCCACATTCAGCCACACTCCGCCCAACCCTAGCTTTATACGTAAAATACTTCTGGCTGAGTCTTACCATTTCCTTTTTACTACATGTTTTGATAACCTCCTGCAACAACTCATGGTTGAGACATAGATAATATCCAGCCCACAATTCAATAGCTTGTCTTGGCCACTCATGTATATTCATTAGCCTACCAATGAAGTGTTTCTTTATTATCTGATATCTGTCATGCTCAAGTCTAAGAGTTGAGCTGCTAACAAGGAAATCTGTTCTATCAGCTTTAACACGTGTTAATGCAGGGCCAAAGAGCTGTTTTTCTTTTAGATCCATTTGCCTCATAATGTCATAGGCATCCTCTTTGCCTAATTTGACAGTTTTTCCTGACCACTTTATAGTCAGACCATCTTTAGAATACTTGACAGCGACATCGCTATTATCAATACATACTACGTAGAGAAAAGCTGAGCCGTCTGATAGCCCTATCAGCAGCGACATTATCGGCTGCAGCATGTCCATACCATAGTAATCTGCGTCTCTCATCGATTCAATGAAATAGAGAGCCCCCATCCCAAGTTTCTCATCGCTGCTTATTGCGGAGATTCCACACATCTTTCGCAGAGTTCTACTTCGTAACAGAATTTCACTTCGTAGTAGAATTCTACCACGCAATAGAACTCTATGTAGCTGTAGCAGTTTTTTCTTAAGCATCGCCCTCAATTTCTTCAAACACATATGTCTTCTTGTCCTCACAGTAAAACTCTGGCTTTCCGGAGTTCCACGTTAATGTTTTTATCTTTGGAGAAATAAATATTGCCGGTAAGCTATCTTTTATCATACTTCTCGTTACTAACACGAATCTCCTGTCTACCACTTGGCCGATGTTTTCGTTTATCGTAGTGGATTCTGAGGTATTGATCTTTTTAGGAGCATCGTCTGAATTTATAACTGCTCTACATTCTTCATCAGTTATAAAGCCAACTAATCTTCCCTCAACCCTTACTGTATTACCAACCATTACCTTTACATTACCGCTCATATTCTCCTCCTACTCCAAACACTTTGCATTGATTATTTTTATATCGGAGTCTATCTGAAGAACTAGGTCTGCCTCCGATCCCATCAGAACTGCAAAATCTTCTATTTCTAGATGAGGCTCTTCTTCCATATGCTCTTCTATTGTGCGCGTAACTTCTTCAATATCATCACACCTTTCAAACTCAATATAGCCTATGAGATCAGATGCATAGTCCTTCTTCAGCATCCACACATCGTAATCTTCTAGTAAATCAGGTGGCAGCTCCATTGGCAACTCTAATGGGTTGAGGAGCAGCCCATATAATATATATATATCAGACTGGACCCTCTTACTTTTATCGTTTAATGACATGAGTTCTACTACAAGCTGTTTTTCGTCTGCTAAGAACTCATTGATGTCGCTTTTCCTCGTACTGGCAACCATTACGCCGTCCACGATAAGAACATAGACGCTTTTACCTATCTCCTCGTTTAGATCTGCGATATCTTGAATTAGTTTTTCCCAAGCTGCAGCTGCCATCTATCCTTTACCTCCTAGCCTTTCAACTTTGAGCCAGCACTCAAACAACGCGATAAAAGCTGGCGAATAGTCGTTTGTATTCTCACTTGTATCTACTATCAGATCTTCTAATGGCACTGTCATAATTTCGTCAACCTCTCCGTTGTTTATTTCTACCTGCTCTTTTTCCTTATCTATAAGATAAGTATATAAAGCAACAAATTCATTGCCTGTCTCTCCACATGGAAAAGCTTTTAGTATATAAAGTAGATCATCTCCAGCTACGTCTAGCCCTAGCTCTTCCTCAGCCTCTCTAATCACTGCTTTTTCATAGGTTTCCAAATGTCTTACATGGCCAGAGACAGCTGAACTCCATTTCCCTGCGTTCTCAGTTCCCGCTGCTTTCTTTTGTACCATGAATGTTCTGTCGAACCCTTCTATAAATAGGTGGACGGACCGGTGGGGGCCTTTAGCAGCATGTAAAGCTTCTTTTCCATAAACAGGATATAACACCTTATCATTCTGATTTACTATTGAGAAGGCTTCTTTCTCCATCCTTTTCTCCTATGTATCCATATTTAGAAATGAGATCCTTCATCTCATATTTTAAAAAGTCTTTCATCATGTTTATAAAAAAAATTCTTCCTCTTTCTCCTGAGCCCATCATTTCTGGATGGAATTGAACACCTATCGCATTATCTTTTGGGAATATAGCAGCTTCTATCTCTTCGCTTGGCGGATCTGACATCTTTCCATTCTCATCGAAGCACCAGTCACATAATTCGGGCTTTGCTAAAGCAACTGGGATGGCGTTCTCTGGCAGTTTTACCATCTGATGATGTAGACTATTAACAAAGTGGCGCTCTTTTAGAGCAGGATAGAGTATGGAATGCTCTATTCCTGCATGGCTTTCTACATGTTGGCACATTTTTCCACCAGACATAACATTTAAAAACTGTATTCCTCGACATATCCCTATCATTTTTATGCCGTTCTTTTTGCAATATAGAAATATCTTTTTCTCTAGATCATCCCTTCTTGAAGAAGTTACTGAAAGCCTGTCATTTACACCGCCGTATAAAGGAGGACTTACGTCCTCTCCGCCGGTAAATAGAACAGCCAAGACCCTCTCTTTTTCTTTCATAAGGACTCGTATTCTATTTGTCACTCTTGCGAATGAGAGGAAAGGGTTTCCATAGCTTACTGACCCAATAGTTACTATGAACTTTCTACGCTTCTTGTGTTTCTTTCCCATGTTCTTTTTCCTTATAGACAATCTTGTCTCTGTATGAGAGAAATTCGTCAAGATACTTTTTAGATTCGCCATCTGATGGCGCCATTATTGCCTTTACAATATTGTCGTCAAAAAGATCCTGTATCAGACATTCGTACTCTATTGAAGAGATCTTCCTAATAGTACTTGCACATTGAAACTGGTTGCAGCTGCCGCTGGATTCATAGCCTCGTGGCCCTCTTGAATCATATTTCTTAGGGTCTGACGTAAATCTTACCAATCCGATTATTTGATGGAGTGGAACTCTAACTTCGCCTAGATCAACTTTTTCACCATACTGCCTTATTACATCTAAACAGTGATGAAGATCATAGTTCATACATACTCGGCTAGCAAGAACAAACGCGGCGTAGTAATTCATTCCACATTTGTCCACTAAGTAAACTATTGCTCGGATAAACCCGGTATCTTCTCGAAAGTATCTGAAGCAACATAGATAGACAAAAAGTAGGGACGGCGGAATGTCTTTATCAATTTCAATTACCATGACCTCTCTATCCACGTCTTTTTCTACTATGTATTCTGGCATAGTCCCATGCTCTACACATAGGCTTATCCAGCGGTGCCTTTCTTCCTCAGCAAGCTTAGTTTGATGAGGATCCTCTTCCATTTTATAATAAACTCGGTCATGGTCTTCTTCTCTTTTTAGCATACTCAGAAGATCATAGAAACAGGCTCCGTGCATGAGATCTTCCTCTTTTACTTCCTTTGCACTTATATAAGTACAGTATTTAGCAGAATTGCCTCCGTGGAAATACTCACTAGTCACTATTTCCGGATCTACTATTATCTTCTGACGAACCACTTCCTCAGTCATTGCTACGGTTCTCCTTCTACGACACCTTTTCTACTTTCACCTCTTGCTCTTTTTCTTCTTCTTCGATGAAAGTTATTTCCTGAACCATTCTCGCTGGTATCAGTTTGAAGATGGGAGTCTCTTTGTTAAGCTCATTGACCAATTTGATAAGATAGCCTGACTCATCCCTATGGTTTATAACCTGTAAACCATCTCTCTTGAAAGCTATCTGCATAATTTCCAGATCATCAGCTATCTGATCACCAAGCCTATATTGACTATCGCCACTAAATGACTCAGTCATAGATATAGCTATTATTTTTCTCTCCATTGTTTGCTCCTCCTTATATTATCTGTTTGAGAAAACTTGCTTGAAATTTTAAAAAATCTTGGTGCCTAGAAAGTCTCTCAAACATTTCGTTTAGAAATCCTTTATAGCTGTCAAACTTTTTACCTCTGCCGATATGCCATTCTTTTTTTATGTTGCTGGAAACTAAGCTGTTTATCCCGTTTTCGACCATGTATTCAAAGACTGCTAATGAAAACACCGTATTACTACTATTCTCAACGTAAGGAATCTTACCGTCTCTTCCTGTCCAATCACGATCTATTGGAGCGTTTGAACGGACTGATCTTATGTGTAATGGATTGGTAATCTGTTTACCTATAACAGCGATATGCGGCCCCATTTTTTTCCATATTTTTAGAGCCTCTTCTCTATCGCTCTCATCGATAATCCCTCTTATATCCTCCGGCTCGCACCCTATGAGTTCAAACAGCTTAAGGTCTTGAGAAAATCCTACAACTGTCCACGAAAGCCTTGCTAAGCCTAGTGCAAGAGAGACGGTTGTTGGAGATTTGATCCACCAACAACTTGGTGTTCGATATTCAACCCCATATGGCGTCGGCCTAAAGCACCCAGCTTTTCCATATTCGACTCTTCTTCTCCTTGCCTCTTCGCTGTCATCCAATAGAACACATGGGATGCCTAATATTAGATCCAGCAATCGAATGATACGGAGGTGGCCTTCTTCAGTTTTTGCCATCTTTCCCTCTCCAG
>Ga0114925_10000742_pt1 | contig 15214 bp, 12 predicted proteins | sample SumtaG_2_FD_87287 | JGI IMG/M metagenome (GOLD analysis project Ga0114925, IMG submission 87287) | Deep subsurface microbial communities from Indian Ocean to uncover new lineages of life (NeLLi) - Sumatra_00607 metaG | ecosystem: Environmental > Aquatic > Marine > Oceanic > Sediment | place... | reverse complement strand
TCAAAACAATCAATTACCAAACTATCTTTACCAAAAACAGGAACACTCAAAGGAGGATCAACTTTTAAATGCAACCCATCTAAATCTGCTAAACCCTCTCTACCTGTCTGCCTGTAGATATTGAATCTTAGTGCCTCAATCTTTGTCATCCCTTCTTGTTCTCTAAGGTATTGCTGGGTTCCAAACTGATAATTCCTTGGTTCAACCTTGTCAAAATCAACTAAAACGAGATTATCCTCTCGCCTATCAAAAGCAAGATTCATAGCAATATTTGATCCCAATGCTCCACAACCTAGTATATATATTTTCATTGTAGTTTCAACTGGATTTGTTGGAAATTTACTAGGTATGGTTCTTGCGCTTTCATACAATATTGGAGGGTCCTACAAGGATTATCAAATATTATTTATATTTAGTATGATTTTTACAGTAATCTCATTAATTTGCTATATAAGTTTAATAATTATACGCAGAAATTATAATAAAATTAAGAAGATACTTCCTCCTTAAGGAGATAATAACTCACTATTATAAGCGAGCGGGCATAATATATTACAGATGAAAATGTGAAATTAAGGTTATAATTTTTACTTTTTTATTAAAAATAATTATCTTGATAATGTATCAGTAAGATTTCCCAATTCTAGATTTGTAATTTGTAGGATACAATATTTAGCCCATCAACACTTTAACATCATGTTTTTTGCCATCTTTGAATACTGGTAAGAGATTATTTTCTAATATTAAAGTGAATAAGAAAACATATTAATCTTCATATTTCACGAAATGTATTTTATTAGTAATAATCTTAAAATTTACTAAGAGAAATATTGAATTGTATCATACATATTTATTGTTATTATCTAATGCTTTTCTTTAAAAAAAATTATGCAAGATTTAAAAGAATTCAAGAAAAGATGCAAAAAGACACACTGTAAATACAACAAGGTTGATCGGTGAGTTATTACAATTCAAACCAAAATTAAGTACCAATAAATTCAAACTATCTCCAATAGACTACATGGAGCATCACGTTCCCCCTCCAACATCTCCAATCAAACTCTCTTAAGGTAAGAATAATGTCGGATTAGAAAAGAATAAAAATTAATAGAAAATAATTACTTCCTTAGATACTGAACATATAAAAAATACAATATGATAAATCATATATAAAAAAGGTGAAATTATGGATTTATTTGAAGCAATAAAGAACAGATATTCTTATCGAGGAGATTATAATGAAATAGACATTCCAATAAAACACTTAAAACAGATTGTTGAGGCTGGTTTACAAGCTCCTTCTGGTTCGAATAAACAAACAACTACTTTTGTCATAGTAAATGATGTGATAATTCTTAATAAAATCAGAGAAGTACTTCCTAAAGTAAAAACAATCCAGACAACCTCAGCCATTATTGTATGTATTATGGATAAAAATCCAGAGCAAATTCATGGAAATCCACATTATGAGATAGAAGATTGTTCTGCGGCGACAGAAAATATGCTTCTTGCTATAGTCGCACTTGGATATGCTTCTGTTTGGTTTGATGGAAGTTTAAGGGTTGATCAAATTGCCGAAAAATTAGGAGAAATAATAAATCTCCCTAAAACAAAAATTGTTAGAATATTATTACCTGTCGGTATTCCTACCACAGAAGGTCCTAGAGCTGATAAACTACCATTTGATCAACGAGCATGGTTTAATCAATATAACAGTGAATAAAAGACTCAATATAATCTTGGTTCTCGAATCTTTAACAAAATAATGTTTACTAATAATTTTACCATTCAATAAATTAATAACCCAATTTGGTAATTTCTCAGTCATTTTTAAGACATCTTGAACTCTATCCTCATTAAAAACATATGGATTATTTTTGATATAAATTTCTACGCCTTTTAGTAAACCTATAAATGATTTGGGTAACTTACATTTATTTTTTTAAGAAAGCAGCTCCGATTATAGCTGCTTTTTCTTTTAATTTACTTATAACTTTAGGTGTCTTATTATTTGCTGTTTTTAACATTTCATTTTTAAATAAATTGTATGAATTACTGATTGAACCGCCGAGTATAAAGATTTCTGGGTCAATTACACGTTTAATTATACTAATTAACCATCCAAGTTTTTTACCATATTCTTTCCAAGAAAGTATTGCATTTTTATTTCCCTTCTGTGCAAGATATGCGGCCTCTTCCGCATTTGAAGTACCGGCATTTCTGGAAATAAATCTGGCGCTTAATGTATCTTCAAGTATCCCATCACAGGTAGTTATATCTAATATCTCCCCGCATTGATTATATGCTCCGTGTCTTATTTTATTATCTATAATTATCCCACATCCGATTCCAGAACCAAGTGTTAATCCCACGCAGTCACTATATCCTTTTGCGGAACCATATTTATGTTCACCTATTATAAAGCAATTAGCATCATTTTCAAGATAAACGGATTTTAAATTTTTTTTTTTAAAATATTCCTTAATATCCATTCGTTCAAGTAATTCCAAATTAGGACTATATTCTGATGTAAACTTGTCCGAAACAGTGGTAGCAATTGCCGGGATACCTATCCCTATACTTTTTACTTTCTTAGTCATCAGCGAATTAATGCAGCTTTCAATAATTAAAAGTATTTCTCTATCATTTTTGTTATTAAACTTTTTTCTTTTATATCTCACTACACTTCCGTTACAATGTACTAATCCTACAGATACTTTTGATCCTCCAAGATCAACGCCTATATAATATTTTCTTTTCATTCTATTCAACTTTCGTTATTTTATCTATCCTTAAGAATTTACCTAGAACAAGTCCCTTATCTTCAGCCATTTGTGCGAGTAACAATTCCTGAGGTACGGCAGTTGCAACAGAAAAAGTTAATTCTTCTTCTGGTTTTACTTGAATTACCATCATATTGTTAGATGATTTCATGTTCCTCCCAGAAAAAACCAAGACTTTGCTGCCCAACCCGGATATCTCTCTTGCAGTTTTCTCTATAAGTGCTCCACCTTCTCCTTCGGGGGCATAAAAAATAGCTTTATGATTTACACCTACCATTTCAAATGGACCATGTCTGAATCCTCCACCGGCAAATGCGGTGGTGTTTGTACGCATGCCCTCCATCCATGTAAGTGATGCCTGTTCAGCAGCTACTACTGTGGGACCACGTGCAATAAAATGAAGAGCATTCACCCCTTTCAGAAATTCCGCAGCTTTCTTTATTTCGCCTTTCCTCTTCATATTGAAAATTTCCATTTCTTCAGCACATCTTTTTAAATTATTGACTAATTTTTCAGTCGATTCATTAATAATACTATATCCCAGCATAAGCAGAATAGCCATTAAGTTTGAATAAGTCTTGTTTGAGATCCATTCCTCACTGCCAGCTAGCATTGGAAGATTTAACCTCGATAATTTTGCCATTGTACTATTTTCATTATTAGTTATTGTGATTAAATATTTATGTTCCTTAAGTTGCTCCACGCATTTTCTCGTTTCGATACTTTCACCTGACTGTGAAATTGCTATTACCACATCCTTGTCCGTAACCGAATCTATAGCATAATGTAAAAATTCTCCCGCGTTATATATCAACGGTAAAACTTTTGACTTATTTATCAATAAATCTCTTATAATTTGTGGAGTTATGCAGGATGTCCCCATACCAAGGAATATAATCGCACGTGAATTACTTTTATTTATCATACTGGCTGCCTTAGAAAGTATATCTTTTCCTTCATTGTTTATATAATATTCAAGAATTTTATTAAGTGCTTTCGATTGTTGTTCTATTTCCGTTAGAAACGACATTTTAGTATTTCCCTCTATCTTATAATAGCCTTAACTATTCCACAGGCAGGTATTGTAAGACTGCAACTGTTTGCGTTAGTTAATTTTATTTCTATATCATCCAGACAATTAATATTCTTTATTTCTGACCTAGAAATAATTTTAGTAGATATTGACCTATCACTGTGATTTATAAGGATTATTAATTTTTCATTTTCCTTCTTAAATAAAGCTAACTCTATTTCAGGATTCTGACAATATATATCAGGTTCACCTGAAGCATCACAGAAAATCTTGTAATATAGGTTGTGAAGGTTGGATTCATACAAATCCTTTCCATCATATGTGCTAATTGCTGATTCAAGTGGATATGTAAGCAAATAAGACTTACCTTTACCGAGATTATTTACAAGAATGAGTGGATCATTGTCTTCTGAAAATGCAATTATTTTAGCGTTATATGGTTTTACGACAATCATAGTTTTGCCTGCAGGATAATCCTTTATAGATATATTTTTATAGTTCTTGTTTTCGAATTTACTTTTTAAATCTTTATATATTGTTTTATGACCTTCAACCTTAACGCCAAATAATTCATTAAAAGTAGCTCCAAGTTGTTGTATTCCTCCATATGAACAATAAAGTGTCCCACCATTTTTAACAAAATCAAGCATTGAGTACCATGATTTATTATAATAATTTTCTATTGTGGGAATAAACACCGGATTTTTTCCTTTTGATAAATCATCTCCTTCCCAGATATAATTAACATAAAGCCCCGCTGACCTAGCTAAAATATATGAATGATAAACTGGAAGGAAGGCTTTATCTATCTGCTTGTAGTAATTATCAGGTAAAAATACATCAATTTCATTTTTCATATATTGCCATTCATGTATGGAGATATTTTTAATAAATTCCGTAAATTTTACAAGTTCCATCCCTGCGGGTTTAAGTGATCCATCCTTTCTGCTTATTCCAAAATATGGTTCATGTATATTAATATTTAGGATTCCTGAGGTATGTAATGATGAATCATAATCATTCCAAACCCACGGAAGTGTACCCATTGAACCATTAATTAAATTACTATACAGAGTAACTTTATAATATTTTCCCATGCTTTCTTCACTAGCATAGGAATTGCTTCCACCCGGAGCTTCCGCAGAAAATACTCCCTTGCCGTATATATCATTAATCCTTACATTCCATCCTATAAAATAATTATTTCTTATTGAATGAAATAATTCTTTTGACATAAAAGGAGGGTAACACGTCACAGTCATACAATCAAGAATATCTGCTATTTCCCTAATATCTATTCCCCAATTATTATTATTTATGTGACTAAATCCGACATTCACACAGTGATCTTTATCAATTTCTTTTACTGTATTATATAATTTTTGTGTCCATCTCTTTATCAAACCGTCTTTATATGGAAGTTTATCGGTATCCGGGAAGAAACTATAGTACTCTGGCTCATCACATAAATCCCAACATAAAATATTTGGTCTATTCTTAAATCTACTAACATATTCCTTAATATTATTTGCTGCATATGTGAGCATTGGCTCCTCAAAAAATGAACGGCTGTTCCTCCATGATACATCATAATTTGCTGTGCAAATTCCTACAAGGAAAAAGGGCATAACAAATAATCCATTATCTTCCGCGATGTTTAATATCCAATCAAATTTTTTAAAATTATTTTTATTATATTCACCGGGCTGTGGTTCAGAATATTCCCAGTGAACTGGAATTCTTATTGCATTAAGCCCATAATTACTTATTTTTTCCAGATCTTTTTTAATTACTTCAGGTCTCCAATCCTCCCAGAAATTTGTACAAACATATCTTGTAACATAATTAACACCAGTTATATATATAGGGTTGCCATCAAACTCAAATCCTTTACCCGGAATCCATTTACATATTTGATCCTGTTTAAAACTTATTTTCATATTCTCTCGCTTTTTAGTCAATATTTTTGTCAAGTCTTTTTTTTACATTTTATATCATCGTCTTGGGGATTTCCTCTATCTAATAAATAATTCTCTAAATCTATTTTTAAAAACCTTGACATTAGTAATTATATAGTTTAAACATTGATATCTCTTTAAAATTTTTCCTTATCTTTCTTAATTAATATATCTTTTTGAAGTGGTCTACGTAAAATTAAATGTTAGTTATTTTATGATTATTTACTAATAAGGGAGAAATACCGAAAAAGATTTGTAGTAATCAGAATATACTTTTATAATTTATGTGAAATGAACCTTTAAATTTGTTTGCAAAAATGATTTCATTCCAAGGGAACCAGTTGCATATAATTCGTCAATGAAAAGAACATTCTTCATAAATCTCTTTCTCAGTATCTAAAAAACAAAAAGAGATATTTTTATAATTTGTCAAATAATCTCGGGCGTCTCCTTCAATTAGTTCGATTTCATCCTCTAAATTAGTTACATGGAATGTTTCTCTTGCTATTTCTGCTTTTTCTTTTAAAATTTCAAATGTGATTAGTTTATTTCGATTCAGTCGACAAGAAAGAGCAATCCAAAGTGTAGAATAACCCGCACTTGTTCCAATTTCTGTAAATTGACCTTTTGGGGAGCATGCTGCTAATAAAGATATAAATTTCACTGTTTCAGGAGGTATTTGACGAAGCCTTTTCAACCTAGGTGTTCCATCAATTCTGTCACGATGGTCTTTTTGTTCTAAATATTCCATTCTTTTTTTTATATCTTCTGGAATTTCATGAAACATTTGAGAACCAATTTTATATTGTTAAAGATAATATAAGTATCAATTTGGAGGGAATTCAAGTATTTTTAATAAGGGATTAAAGAATGACATTATAGTTTTTTTATTATTTTGCATGGATTTCCAGCTGCATATACTCGTGCAGGTATATTTTTAGTAACAATAGAGCCCGCTCCAATCACGGAATCATCTCCTATTGAAATACCTGGACATATTATTACTCCACCTCCAATCCATACATTATTACCAATTGTAATTGGTAATCCTAATTCATCTCCAGTTTTACGTAATTCTGGATCTAATGGATGAGTTGCGCTGTATAGTTGTACATAAGGTCCGAATTTCGTATAATCTCCAATTTTCACTCTATTTACATCTAAAATAACACAATTAGTATTCATATAAACATTTTTTCCTAATTGTATATTTTTTCCATAATCGCAATAAAACGGTGGTTCAATCGTTAATGGCTCCTTAAATGATGCGAGTAATTCTGTTAATATTCGTTTTCGTCCACTATAATCTAAAAAATTTAATTGATTATATTGTTGACATAAAATATGAGCATGATTGCGCTCTTTAGTTAGTTGTGGATCTCCTGCATTATATAATTGACCCGCCAACATTTTTTCTTTTTCTGATAATGAATTCATCTTTAATTGATAGGAATTTTCTCTTTAAAAAAAAGTTTGTACCTTTTAATCCATATTTGCTAGAAATATCATTTTCAAAGAATATTATAAAGAAAAGAAAATGAAAAGTATTAAAAAATATTATAAATAATGAATATGAATAGTGATTTATTATGCAATATAGAAAATTAGGTTTGGTAAAGTCCTTATCAGGATACGTGTGCATTGACGTTCAATTTTAATAGATTGTCTCAATGAGTTAAATAGGATCATAAGAAGAATCGTCGAGGATATCCATATCTCCAAGATGGTTAGCGAATTGGAGCAAATTTTTGCGGTTTTTCAGGAGATTAGAAAGATTCTCGGGCAAACGGAAAAAAAAGGAAAAGAAATTAAAAACGAGATAGAAACTTTCATTATATCGCTTCAATCTACATGTTCTCTTATGGATGTCTACAAGATCGTGGAAAAACGATTTAGAATGTATAAAAAGGAGCTTTACATTTCTTACGATAATAAATTTGTGCCTCGAACGAATAACGACCTTGAAGATTTCAATAATTGTTTGAAAAGACCCATTAGAAAAGGACAAGGCAGGAAAAAATCGTGGTTTTACGTGGAACATCAAGGAGAGTCGGTTGCTTATTATCATAACCTTTTAAACGCCCCGCACGTAGTAGGGGGTGCCGAGATCTCGTGGAGTTCGGAAAAAACCCCTCTCGAGCGAATTGGTGTGTTAGATGCCATTTCTCTCACCAGTGTCATGAATTTAATTAATAGAGAATATTTCTACAAGAGTCTGGTTAAAAATGATAAGCTTTACTCGGTCCATCGTTGGACAAGAAAGATTTTCAAGCAGGGGTTAGAAAAGTGCTTGAAGTCGCTTGATTTAGAATTAACAGCACTAATAAAAACTATTATTTCAAAAAATAAAAGTATTATAGTAGGTGATACTAGTTCATCGTAATAATATTGAATTAAACTATATTTATAATTTCCATAAACCTACTTTACTTTAAGGAAGTTTTGATTTATATTCAAAGAATCATTAAGTTTACTAAAGTAATTAAAAATTACAAAGAAACTAATGTAAGTATAAGAAGGAAAAATAAATGCATTACAGAAAAATTGGAAAATACGGTTTAAAAATCAGCGAAATTTCAATAGGATCTTGGCTTACTTATGGCGAATCTATTGAAAATAAAATTGCATTTGATTGTATTGATACAGCAATAGAACATGGCATTAATTTCATTGATTCAGCTGAAGGTTACGCTAATGGTGGAGCAGAATCATTAATTGGAGATTATCTTTCTCAAGAAGTTATATCTCGAGATGATTTAGTCATTTCTTCTAAAACTTTTTGGCCGATGGGTGAAAATATAAACCGCTGGGGGTTATCTCGAAAGAATATTATAACAGCAGTTGAAGGAACATTAAAACGTTTGAAAACTGACCATTTAGATCTTTATTTCATGCATAGATTTGATCACACAACACCTCTAGAAGAAACTATTTTAACAATTGATGATTTGATAAAAGCAGGAAAGATAAGATATTGGGGAACATCGTCTTGGTCAGCAGCTCAAATTGAAAGAGCTAATGCCATGGCAAAAGAATTAAATGCCCACCCACCTATTGTGGAACAACCACTATATAATATGTTTAGAAGACATATAGAATTAGAAATAATGGAAGTAGCTAAAGGAAATGGGATGGGATTAACAGCTTATTCACCTCTCGCTCAGGGAATTTTAACAGGGAAATATAATAATGGAATTCCTAAAGATAGTCGTGCGGCCCATGAAGAAAACTTAAAAAACGATTTAATTGAAGAAAATATAGAAAAAGTAAGAAAATTAGCTAAAGTTGCAGAAAGAATAGAAATTTCAGTTGGTAATTTAGCATTAGCATGGATTCTAAGAAAACCTGAAATTTCATGTGCTATAATTGGAGCTTCAAAACCTCATCATATAATCGAAAACGTTAAAGCATCAGATATCAAATTAACTAATGATGATTTGGCTGAAATTAATAATATTTTAGACAATGAACCAAGTTGGCCACCAACATATGAACCATTTTTATTTTATGAGGATAAAATGCACTAAAATTCCTAATTCATTTAAGCAAAATTAACATTTCTTTTTTAAAAATTATATTATTTATTTGAGATTTTAAAATATTAAAACCAAATTTCTTTTTTTTAAGATATTAATTATTATTAAAAGGTGTTTAAAATAAACTTACTTAAAAACTTATCAAAAGGCAATTTGGGTAATTTTAAATGGGATAATAAACCAGATAGATGGAATTTTCTTCCTGAAGGAGGATTAGAAATTTTTGCCTCCAATAAGACGGACTTTTTTCAAGATCCTACTAATAATTCTGGAGTAGCAACTGCCCCTTTATTCTATTTAGATATAAATGGTGATTTTATAGCAAAAGTGAAACTCAAACCTAATTTTAATTGTATTTATGATGGAGGAGGAATAATGGTTTATGAAAATGAAAAATCTTGGATAAAACTCTGCTACGAAAATACAGATCTAGGCTGTCCTGCAATTGTAAGTGTTGTTACTAATGAAGTTTCAGATGACGCAAATGGTGTTGAAATTAATCTTGAACAACTTCATCTACAAATAGTTAGGAAAGGCGAATATTTTTGTCTTTTTTATTCCAAAGATGGAGATAATTGGCGCATGGTACGGTACTTTAAAATTAAAATGCCTAAAACAGTTAGGGTTGGTTTGGAAGCCCAATCTCCTTTAGGAGAAGGAACAACTATAATATTTAATAGTTTCATAATTGAAGAAAAAACTGTTAATAATCTACGGAAGGGCAAATAATAAAAATGAGCTATTACGCAAGATAAATAGTTAATATCATCAAAATTGCACCTGAAGTATTTAAAAGAATGTGAGTTAAAATTCCAAATCTAATATCTTTTTTTCGCCAAACAATATATACAATTGGAATTAAACCAATAATACGTATTAAGTTCTCCCATGGTGAAAAGAAATGATAGAGTGAAAATAGTATTGCACTAGCAAAGGGGGCTCCTTTACCCATATTTTCTTCCATTCTTGGAAGAAGATAACCTCTAAAATATAACTCCTCTACAAGAGGGCCAAGAATAGCCGCCAAAATGACATAAAGGATTAAAAGAACAAAATCACCCTTATAATCCTTAAGTTGAGCAGGATCTTGCATAACATCTTGAAAATTATATTCTTGAGGATACCACCAAAATAATGTATCAATTTCAATATATCAGAGAAATAGAATGACAACAAATATTAAAATTACTGATTTTTAATGGTACTATTGAACAAATAAGCTTTAAAAGATTTATAAGGTGTTTTTTTTTGTCTAACTTTAATTATTGTTTTATAAATTAATAAGGTTATAAAGTGAACTTATCTTGAAAGAATCGATTATCTCACCAATAAGGATGTTTGGGTTTAGAGCTTTTACTCGTTTTATGAATATTAGTCGTTTTTCGTTTGGTTCTAACGAGAAAAAATTATCTGATGCAATAAAATCTACCAGTTCTGATTCGATAAATACATATAAAGCTATTTTTTTGGTGGTAATACTAAGTTCAAATATAAGTTTTTCATCGTTTACACTTTTAATTTCTTTTATGGTATAAAATATTTCTGGATTTTTAAGAGAAAAATTTTTTGGAGCATCAAATAAACGAAATCCATGATAAATCATTTTTCTCTCTTCACTGGTATCTTTAAGTTTGTAAAAAATGATAAAATTATGTAAATGTTTTTTATCTTTATTAATAGAACTCATATTTACAGTGTCAAGCATCAATGAAGTACAAGGTGCTATATTAGAAATATTACCCCCCTTCACGAGTAATTTCCCTTCCGAATTAAGAATTTTCCATTCAAATGTAATATCTTGAGAGATTTTCAAATCATTGGTAACCCAAAATTCGATTTTATCTGAATCTTCCTTTACACTCGCAATTATTGGTTGAAAAAATCGTTTAGTAAAATAATGAAGTGCTTTCCATCGTCCAAAATAGTCTAATGAAGCCCAACTCGCCACTGGCCAGCAATCATTTAACTGCCAATAAAGAGAACCCATACAATGATAATTCTTGCGATTTTGACGCCAGTATTCCACACCATATTCAATTGCTTCAGCTTGAGTAAGTTGTGATAAAATCACTTGTTGTTCGAACTGTTGAGGAATTGAAAACCTCTTCTCCATATAATCCATTATCTTTTTATTTCCCGCTGAATTTTTCTGATGGTTTTCCATTATGGGAGAATAAAATTCAAACTGGTCTTGCGGGCAAAATTCCTTAAGAGTTTTTGTTGAAGGAAAAGATTCAAAACCAAATTCAGACATAAAACGAGAATTAAATTTTCGGTAAGCTTTGAAGGGTTTTCCACCATGCCATACTGACCAAAAATGCGAATCTCCACGATCAGGATTGTTTGAGTTACTTTTTCCCAAATCATTACCAATAAAACCGTTAGATGGCGAACTTGGCCAATATGGGTGAATAGAATCAAATTCTTTGATAAGTTGTGGAATTAGATTCTCAAAAATGTCAACATACGTATTCTTGAATTCTGTTATTATATCAGGGTTGTTAATAATAGGATGTCTTTTTAATAAATAGTTCCATAACCACTCAATTTCATTATTCCCACACCATAAGGCTAAACTTGGATGATGCCTTATTCTTTTTAAATTTTGAATCACTTCTTGCTTAACATTTTCAGTGAATTCATTATAAAAATAGTAAAATGCACATGCAAATGGAAAATCTTGCCACACCAATATTCCTAACTCATCACAAAGTTCATAAAATAGATCATCTTCGTAAATACCACCCCCCCAAACTCGGATCATGTTCATATTTGCATCCTTAGCATAATTCAAATTCATAGAATATAGTCCAAGTTTTCTTCCTCTTGGAATAGAACTATCTACTGGAATCCAGTTCGCACCTTTTGCAAAAACAGGAATTCCATTTAATAAAAAATAAAAAGTTTCACCCCATTTATCGGGTTCTGTAATAAGTCTAATCTCTCTTAATCCGATCTTTTGCTGGACTGAATCTATGATTCCTCCCTTTTCAAGCGAAATTTCTATTCTATACAAATTTGGAACACCAAGATCATGAGTCCACCATAAAATGGGATTTTTTATATTAAAATCGATTTTTTCTTTTTTGTTTCTTAATGGAACTTCTTTTGATACAACTTCATTATTGGGTGAACATATTTTTACAATAACTTTATAACCTAATTTAGAAAAATCATCGATATCCGAGGCTAAATCAATTTCTATGAATAATATAACGGATGTAGGTTCTAATGTCGGGATTTCATATGTATCTTTAAGTTTTAAAGGATCTTTGTTGTATTTAAATTTTGTATATGGGTATACTGAAGCAATTTTTATCTCATCATATCCTACCAACTGAACTGATTTCCAAACTCCTATGTCAGGTAGTTTTGGTCCCCAATCCCATCCAAAACTGTATTGAGCTTTCCTTAGATATGGAACTCCGGGAATTGCAGCATAACCTGTGTTTAATCTTATATTAAATTTTTCAATATCTTCTTGGGCTTTCTTAGTTGGACTCTTAAAGTTAATTAGTATTTTATTTCCAGTTTTTTGTACCTTTGATTTCACATCGAAAGTATACCTTAAAAACATATTCTCTGTACTTCCAATAATCTCTCCGTTTAAATAAATATCCGCAATGGTATCTAACCCATTAAAGCATAGTAAAATATTTTTATAGTCAAGATATTTTTGAACAATATCAAATTCTAATTCATAATACCAATCAGAATCGTAAACCCATTTCATCTCATGCTCATTTACTCCATAAAAAGGATCCTCAATAATATGATTTTCCAATAGAGATTCAAATACAGTGCCAGGAACTTGAGCAGGAATTTCAATTGATCTTTCATCATTTCTTAGAATCCAAATTCCATCTAGAGAGATTAATTCAGCTTTTCTGAAAATATTAATAACCTTTTAGAATTAGTTTTATCTTTATTATAGATTCTAATTTAAAATGAAATAACTCTTTTATAAGTTACATAAACCTGAATGAAAGTCAATTGAGAATTATAAATCAATAAATCTTAAAAAAGTTGATAATAAGTAATAAATTAATCTAAACAACAAATATAATGAAAAGAATTAAAATGAGTTTCTATATTTTCTTTGTTACAGTTCCTAGTTTAGAAGAAGGAAAAAAATAGCGAGAGTTTTAGTTGACAATAAACTCGTTGCCTGTGTAAACATCATTCAAAATGTCTTTTCTGTTTACAGATGGAAAGGAAAAATAGCAGAAGATAATGAATATTTATTACTTATAAAAACCACCGAAGGAAACAGTGAATTAATAATCCAGAAAATCAATGAAATACATTCCTACGAGATTGCTGAATGCATTGGCCTGAAGATTGAGAAGGGTTCTGAAAAGTATTTAAAATGGATAGAAGATGCATTATGAACTAATTTTAATCCTAAGCTTCTACTAATTTTAATGTAGTTTACTTACTTGAACCTTTTATCAGAATGACATTTTCCATAAAAATATAGTTGTTTATGCAATTGTTTCAAAGCTTTTCCTTTCATTCTACGTAAATCCCCTAATTTATGGAAAGATCCCATAAATGAACTTAAAATTCACTAAACCACACACCAGCTTTTATTTATGTTCCCAAAACGCTTCTTATTTCTTACTTTAAAATTCCAAAAAGGAGGAAATTAAAAAAATGAATCAAAAAATTATTGGAAGAACGACATATGAACAAATTTATGAAAAATTAAGTAAAATCATCAATCTTGATGAGTTAATAAAAAAGAAAGCTCTAAAGTTCAAATCAACAGGTTTTATGGATCTTAATTTCGATTTCTTAAGATTTGACGAGCAAAAAAGAATTATCATCGTTATTTCACACTATTTTAAACAAAACGGGGATATGGTCGCTGATCCAGATATGGAAATCAGAATCGATAAATCATGGGTAGAATATGGTGGGGCAACATGTGAAGCATTAACATTTCAAGACGCTTACAAATATCAAGAAGTTTATTCCCGAAGCAAAAGCAACGAAATTATAAACTCCCGATTGAAGACAGCATTGAATAAATTTCTCTTACAATGGTTAAAAAATAACTTATTTCTAAAAAATCTAAAAAATTTTGTCCCCTATGTGGAAGTTGTCCATCCTGTTTACACAAATGATCCTCTTAATATGTATTTAATTTTAGGATCTCACAATGCTCTTTTACTTGATACTGGATGTGGGCTCTATCCTCTAAAGCTACTTGTAGATGATTTGATTGGAAAAAGAAATCTACTAGTTTTCAAATCTCATTCTCATTGGGATCATCCCTTAGGTAATGTTGAATTCGGAGAGGTTTATATTCATGAAAACGAAGTTGATATTATATCAAAACCTTATGATGATTCATACTTTAAAGATTCTCCTAATGAAATTGTAAAAATATATGCAGAAAAAAACTTTTTAATTCCTACAGCAAAAACAATCAAGCCATTAAAAGATGGAGATGCTTTTGATTTGGGAGAAATTAAAATAAAAGTTATTCATTGCCCAGGACATTCTCCTGGTTCAATATGCTTATTAACAAACACGGGTGAACTTTTTACGAGTAATGTCGCTTATTATGGAGATCAGTTTTTGCCTAAGAGAGACGACTTTCCTGTAGTTCTCAAATCTCTTTCAAAATTAATAGAATTATGTGAAAAACAAGAAAAACTTGAGCTGTATCCATCACATAGAAGTTATCCATGTGATATCACTCTTATAACCGATCTTTACAAAGGTATTGAGAATATAGAGAATCTATGGGATACTAAAAAACCATTTGATTTTTTTGAAGCATGGCAGATTGATGATGAAAGTGGTAAATTCAGATATTACATTTCTAGAATATAAAAAATCTCAAAATAGCTATAAAACACTATTTTCAATACTACATTGTAAATGAAGTGAAAT
>Ga0114925_10000741_pt1 | contig 15220 bp, 18 predicted proteins | sample SumtaG_2_FD_87287 | JGI IMG/M metagenome (GOLD analysis project Ga0114925, IMG submission 87287) | Deep subsurface microbial communities from Indian Ocean to uncover new lineages of life (NeLLi) - Sumatra_00607 metaG | ecosystem: Environmental > Aquatic > Marine > Oceanic > Sediment | place... | reverse complement strand
TCAACAGGTTAGCGAGAAGCTATGCCCCGTATGCAGGACTCCAATCTGAATTTGTTATGTTAATATAATAACAAATTCACTTGCTTAGGCGCGATAATTCATCTGCTCCTTGATCGATTTGTTCATTAATGATTTGTTAGTACTGCCAATATTCCTGAAATTGTTCACCTTGTTTACTACAGGCATATTTCCTTTAGCATCAAATCCACCAGGCCTAACCTTTGGAGCCAGTCTAACCTGTCTGCTTGTAATTTGATCTTTTAAGGCAGAAGCATTATTTAAGTTTGACGATGCAAACGTCTGGGGTATTGTTCGTTGATAGTTTAATTCGTTTTCGTGTTCAACTTTGACATAAGTGGTTGAATCGTTTATATTAGAACGAGAGTGGTAGTTGGGCATAGTTTTTTCTAATTCAATGTTGTCGTGAATATAATTCTGTTTTCGGTTTCCCTTTACATTTGTAGAGTACTTACCTCCAAGGACGTGTTTTGTTTTTATGTTTGATTTGTCGAACACTTCTTCTATCGTCGACAGTTGTAGATAATCGACAGAACTGTTAGTTATTGCAGCAGTGTTTATAGAGTCGTCGACAATGAATTTGCCGGTATTAACTTTGTTATTGTTTACGTATTTGTCACCTTTAAGATTAGACATTGCATAAGGATATATGATGTTGTTATCGATTTCTTTTGTAGGGGTTTTAACTACTTGTTGTGTAATGTCCATAGTTTTAAGACCAGAATTGGCTGCAACTTGTACTGGGTTCTGTATAACGTATTTGACATCCACTGGTTTTGATGCTTGTGTACTAAGGTTGTATACAGCTGTGGGTCTCACACATGTCTGAACGATTTCATTATGTACTTCACGAGTTTGTTCTGCGGTACCACAGGTCCTTAGTTTCTTTGAAAAGTCGATAAACTCAGGTTTTGTTGCGACGCAAGTAGTTTCTCTGGGTAATCTAGATAAAGGAAGTAAATCACGCTGCGTTCTTATTGGCGGTCTGAATGCACCATCCTTCATTATTGTATACGGAAGTTTAGACGAAGTACCGTCAGAATTAGTATACGAAACTGATACCATAGGGTTCTGCCCTCGCGCATAAGGTCTGATTGCTTCACATGCTCTATTTGAAGAGTCATCTATCATTTGAGTTATAGATGATGTTTCTCCTACTTTGTCTATTCTTCTAGTATGAACAGATTTGTAGGGATCCTTTACTATATTGTTGTTTGTCCCCCAACTGTCTACCGATGGTAAAGTAACAGTACCCCCTCTGTTTTTCAATGCTGAATAAGATAAACTCATTTATTATAATATTTTTATTTCTAAATATATTTTGTATAATAAATGGCTACTAAAAAATGTCCTAAAGAGAAAGAGATCAGTAAGGTAAGCGGTAACTGTGTAAAGAAATGTAAGCCTGGACAATATAGAAGCGAGAAAACTGGAAGGTGTCGAAAAAAATCTACTAACAACAAACGAAGAACAAAACTACCTACAGAAGCATACAAATGTCCAGAAGGCAAAGAAGTTAGCCCTGTAAGCGGCAAATGCGTAAAAAAATGCAAAGCAAATCAAAGAAGAAATAGATCTACAGGAAGGTGCAGAAAAATAAAGTCAAAACCAGATGTAGATTCTAGTTCTATTCCTTACGGTAAGTATATTACAAAATCAGGTGATATAGAAACTAGAGTAAATACAGGAAGAAGCGTTGAATTTGAATCAACCAAAGATATGTGTCAAAAGACAAACAAAAAAATCTGTAAGCTAGCACAAAAGTATAACCTGCTTCCGGAAGATTATTTCATAGCCAAGAAATTAGGAGAGGGAGTGAACGGTAAGACTTATCTTTTGTGTAACAGGAATACGAAGAAGTGTGACCGTGTGATAAAACACAGTAAGAAAGTAACTTTAGAAGACTTTGAGAATGAAGCTAAGATGAATAAGTATTTTTACAAGGCAGGTATTGCACCACGGTACTTAGGAGGTACATATCTTAGCCGAGAAAAAGAGTTTGTCATAATAATGGGACGAATAGATACCACATTAGAAGACTACTTGGCACAGAAATTAACTCAAAAGGAAATTAAAAAAGTTTTTACCAAGATTGAAGCAGTACTTGAAAAAATGAGAAAAAATGACTTACTTCACGGAGATTTTCATCTCGGTAATATAGGACTAGTACAAAAGAAAAATTCCATTGAACCGCTGTTGATTGATTTCGGATACTCGAAGAAGATACCTGGTCTTGGTGGTCTCAGTGAATTGGATTACATACAGTTGTACAGAACTATAAGATTCAACAAGTCTTTCAAGGGCAAGAAGATACATTCATCTAACTTTGATTATGTAAAGAATTTAGCTAAAAAGATATATATTAACCGATTTGGCAAACAGCACTTTAGCCAGTACATAGACAAAAAAAGTTTCAATACTATCGACAAGAGATTCAAGGAATTCTACAAAACTGATCAATACCTCTACTCAGATGAAGCCCCCTCTGGTATTCCAGAACAACTATATTCAATATATAATATGATATTCGGACAGAAGTAATCCACAATTTAACCTTTAAATTTTTTAAATTTGAAGGTCTAATACAAATATATCTCATACTTCAACCGCTACACGTTAAACATCCTTCTTCCATTGTGCAAAATTCTCCGGTTGGTTTCGCTTCAATATCAAAAGCACTTTTCTTTTTATTTTCAACTGTAAAGGATACTGCATCTGCTTTCGGTTTACTTCGCAAATAATACATTCCCGTCTTCAAGCCTTTCTTCCAACCATAAAAGTGCATAGAAGTTAATTTAGGATATGTTGGTTCGGCAATATGAACATTGAAACTCTGGCTTTGACATATGTATACGCCTCTATCAGCTGCCATGTCAATCAATTTCTTCTGTTTAATTTCCCATACTGTTTTGTACAATTTTTTGACATCTGCAGGTATTTCTTCTATTTCTTGTATACTGCCTTTATTCGCCATCAATTTGTATCTCATATCTTCATTCCATAAACCTCTCTGTATTAAATCATATATCAAGTGTTTATTTATCACCGCAAATTCACCAGATAAAACTCTTCTAGTATAAAGATTACTGGTATATGGTTCTATAGATTCGTTATTACCTAATATTTGAGCAGTAGAAGCAGTAGGCATGGGAGCCAAAAGCAAACTATTTCTAATTCCATGTCTAACCATCTTGTGTCTTAACTCTTCCCAGTCATAATTTCCGCTGTGTTCTACTGGACTATTCCACAAGTCGAACTGGAACAAACCTTTGCTAGCTGGACTGCCTTCAAACGAAGAATATGGACCTTCTGCTTTTGCAAGTTCAATACTCTCTTCTAAAGCATTGTAATAAATACACTCAAATATTTCTCGATTTAGAGAAGCAGCTTCTTCACTCTCAAATGGATATCCCATCAATATAAAGGCGTCTGCCAAACCTTGAACTCCAATTCCGATAGGTCTATGCTTCATGTTACTGTTTTTTGCTTCTGGTATGGGATAAAAATTCAGATCTATTATTCTATTCAAATTTCTGGTTACAACACGAGTTACTTCTGACAACATTTTAAAATCAAAATACGTCTTACCTGGGAATTTCGGATTTACAAATTTGGACAAATTAATAGAAGCCAAATTACATACAGCTGTTTCCTCCGGAGAAGTATACTCAATGATTTCACAACAAAGGTTGGAGCTTTTGATTGTTCCTAAATTTTTTTGATTTGATTTTGAGTTTGCAGAATCTTTATACAGCATATAAGGCGTTCCAGTCTCAATCTGACTTTCTAGTATTTTGAACCACAAATCTTGCGCTTTTACTTTTCTAACGTATTTGCCTTCATTTTCGTACTTAATATATAATTTTTCATAATCCTCGCCATACACCTCAGACAAACCCTTGCTAACATTAGGACACATCAAACTCCACTCGCCTTCTTCTTCTACTCTTTTCATAAAAAGATCTGATATCCATAGAGCATAAAATAAGTCTCTTGCCCTTGATTCATCCTTTCCATGATTCTTCTTCAGATCCAAGAATTCGTAAATATCAGCATGATGAGGCTCTATATACAATGCAAAACTACCTTTACGTCTGCCACTTTGATTAATATATCTGGCAGTCTGGTTAAATACTTTTGCCATTGGAATGATACCATCTGATTTACCACCAGTACCCTTAATATAACTATCCTTAGACCGCACATCATGTATAGACAAACCAATACCTCCTGCATACTTTGATATTTGAGCACAATCGGATAGTGTGTCGTAAATACCTACCACTGAATCATCTTTAATTGTCAACAAGAAGCAACTACTCATCTGAGGTCTGGGAGTTCCGGCGTTAAACAAAGTAGGAGTGGCATGTGTAAAATATTTATTAGATAACAAATGATAAGTCTCTTCAACTTTCTCCAGTTCACCTCCATGTATACCTATGGACACTCTCATTAACATGTATTGTGGAGTTTCAATTATTTTCTTTGTACTATCTCGTAACAGATACGCCTTTTCCAAAGTTTTATACGCAAAATAATCAAAAGTATAGTCATTATTCTTGTTTATCATTCTTTCAATAACGTCTGCATATTTCTTAGAAATGGTCATTACCTTTTCGCTAACCAAAGGTGCATGTTCACCTTCATGACGGTTATTATACAAGATTGACATTGCTTCTCTAAAAGTATTCGGAGTGTTTTTATGTAAATTGCTTGCACAAATCCTTCCAGCTAGTATAGAAAAATCAGGATGGTGTGTGCACATATAAGCAGCAGTTTGCGCAGCCAACTCGTCCAGTTCTTGTGTATTCACTCCTTTATACACACCACTTACTACCTTTTGTGATATTAAAACCGGGTCAACTTCTTTGCTTAACCCGTAGGTCAACTTGTCCAGTCTAGAAGTAATCTTGTCGAACATAACAGGTTCGTGTTTTCCATTTCTCTTTACAACATACATTTTGTTAGTAATAATGCAATCAAAATCTTAAATCATTTTTGTAATAAATAAATGTCAATTATTGAAGAACATTCTTTTGCATCTGAATATTTTGTCTCTTCGTGTGAAGATATACTGCTATCTACTACTCCACAGGAAACGTTTTACGAAATGAACAAGTATATTCAAATACATGGATACGAAAGACAAATACATGAACTCCAATACAAACTAGTTCAGAAAGATGTACTACTACACTATGTTCTGAAACAGAATGAGTTACTAAAATCAAAATTGGAAGATTACGAGTTGGGATATATGGTATGGAAAGATTTAACAAAATGATATTTTATTTTCTATATATAAATGTCAATCAACAGCTTTAAAATTGATTCGTTCGGAACACCGAGCGCATTCGATCCTAATTCTATTCATAATGCAAACTCTTCAAGTGGAGAGGGTCCAGTAGGACCTACCGGTCCTCCAGGAACAGGAGGCATATCTGCAACTGGTAATTGTTACTCCGATTATTTATATTGGGATCCTAACACAACTCAGTGGGAAGCCGGAAGTGAAGATGTTCACATAGGTTGCGAAGCAGGTTTCGCAAATCAAGGAAGCAACTCTATTGCTGTAGGGTCATCAGCGGCCAATAGCAACCAGGGAAGCAACGCTATTGCAATTGGTACTATTGCTGGTACCGAGCAACAGGGGTCGCACTCCGTAGCGATTGGATTTGAGGCAGCTGCTACAAGCCAAGCAGACTTTGCAGTTGCTATTGGTTACGGTGCAGGATTGAGCAATCAAGGCACCCAATCAATAGCTATAGGTTTCGGTGCTGGTGCTCCGTCTCCTCAGGCTGCTAACTCTATAGCCATTAATGCTGCAGCAGCACCCTTAGAGGCAACTACTGCAAACGCACTTTTTGTTAAACCAATAAGACAAAGTACCAACTTAGGGCTACCATTTCTAAGATACAATCCAACAACAGGTGAGATAGTGTTTATAGAAGGTCCTTAGATTGAACCACGATATTTTAACTTATTAAAAAATAATATTTTTTAATAAATAAATGAGGAAGTTAGCACTATTAATAGGTATAAACTACACAGGATCTAATATGGCTCTTAGAGGCTGTATAAACGATGTAAAGAGTATTAAGGAAAAACTCGTTGAAAATTTTGGTTACGAAGACACGAATATAGTAACATTAACTGATGATACGCATATCAAGCCGACTGGCAATAACATTGTAATGCAATTGTACGAAATGGTAATAAAAGCCAATAATAATTCAGACATAAAGGAACTATGGTTCTCATACAGCGGGCATGGTACGGCAATTGTTGACTCAAACTCAGATGAAGATGATGGTAAAGACGAATGCTTAGTTCCCCTTGACTACGCCAGATCAGGTGTGGTTACAGACGATCTTTTACACCATATAATATCAATGTTAAATGCAGATAAAAAGATGACATGTGTAATAGACGCATGTCACAGTGGAACTTCGTTCGATCTTCCTTTCAGGTATGTATTCAACGACGATGAAAATGTGACGGAGAACAACCACAGTAGGGTCAAGGCGGATGTGATATCAATATCTGGGTGTCTCGATAGACAAACCAGCGCTGATGCTTATGGTCTTCAGAATAGTTCGTCATTTAGCGGTGCAATGACATCGTCTCTTTTACATAGTCTAGAAAAGAATTCGTACAGTATCACTTGTATAGAGTTACTAAGAGATATGAGGGAGTATCTTAAGTCTAAAAACTTCAATCAAGTTCCTCAACTATGTTCCAGCAAGAACATCGTGTCCTCTACCTTCTTTTGTGTCAACAAAAACAATGTATTCATTTCGTAATTCATATGTTAAATGTAAGCATTTAACATACCTAAATTGGGTTTTATTCTGTATCACTATCAGAGGAATAAGAAGAATCGGTATCTAACTTTTCCTCTATCAATGGTCTAGCGTCTCTTATTATCTCAATAAACTCTTCGTAAGGTTGCTTCATATATTTCTCATGCAATCCACTCTCTATAGCACGTCCGCTGTGAAATAAAAGAAATGTGGTATACCTGTTTTTGTTCTTCTTCTTCAACTTTTCTTTTTCGGGGTACGTATTTAAATACTCTTCGTATGGCACACTGCTTTCAACCCACTTGTTTGCGGACTTTTCAACTATTTTCTTTATCATCAACTTAGTTATGTCTTCTTTCATTGGAAACTTTATATTAACTCCAGTATAACCGAATGAAGCTTCCAACATTGAGTTATACTTCGTATGTTCATTAATATACCTGGATAACTTCTCTCTATCTATCAAGAAGCCAAGATTGAAGTCAATATTTCTCATTGCCGGGGCAAAGAGGACACTCAACTTAGTTTCTTCTCCTTCCTTAAAGTCATAATAGAAACCAACGCCCTCTCTTATCATTTCCCACAGTTTCTTTACACACTTTTCTGCTTGCAAATCTGATTTACACCCTGTCATTTGGAACTTTCCATTCCTGCTTAGTTTAAAGTTTATTTTTTTGTTGTCTACTATCATCACCACAGTTAGAGAGTTTCTGAAGTAAGTTTTGCTCCTTTTCTTTTGTTTGCTTTTCTGTTTACTTTTTTTTGTTTCAACCCCTCTTATTTTTTGTTCGTTTTTCAAAGTAATAATCGAACCATCATCAAGCACCGCAGGTTTTTTAACCACTTCACTTTTTTTCTTTCTTCCTCTTTTCTTCGGAACCACAACGAATTCTGTTATTTCCAAATTGTTAAAAAGGTTTTCTATATTAAACGACAGATTAGTGTATGCTATAATTGTTTTAGTGGAAACCTTATTATCTTCAAATTTAGGATACGACTGCATGTTTAACTGGGACTGAGGTACGCAAGACATTTTAATATTTAAAGAATATTTTTTCTTTAAATATCATATTCATTTTTTAATAATGTCGTCTAGTATGAAACCTCTTATTATGTTATCATAGTCATTAAGAAATGATATGCTTTCCTCGTCAAGTTCACTGAAGTCATAGACTCTTGTCTTTTCTCGTATTCCATCTAGTATTAGCAGCTTTGTGCTCTTGTCAAAGCTACATTTACTTGGAATGTTGACCTCCAGTATCTTGTATATGTCTTCCATGGATTCAAATGGTAGATCGTCGTAGTACTCATTTTTTTTCAATAAGGTACTTTGAGTAATGTCAAAGAATATGCCTTCGAATGAATTCGCGAGTACATATAAGGAACATAGCAATATTTCAAAGTTTATTGACTTAGGATTGCAGAAGCTTGTCACTTCGTCTATTACACTGTATACACTTCTTTTGAACTCCTTCACGGCCTTATCTCTGGTATTTAAACTTAAGTAATCCGCTCTCACTAACCTTGCACAATTTACAATGCTTTTTAGTATATACAAGTTATAGTAAACACTAGCGATATTAGACTCTATCTTGTTCCATTCTTTTATAAACGACCTGTATGCTTTCTCCATGTTCGAATAGCTACGTCGTTCTAGAGGGAGTATAATAAGGCTCTGTATAAGATCAATACAATAGAATTCGTATTCATCGAATAATTTCGATTTCACATCGAACGATTTGATTAATCTACCAATGTAATCTGAAGCACTTTCGTTTTCAAAGCCATCCCAGCCCGACTTCCAGTCTATTTTCAAACGCTTGAACATGTTGTAAACAACTCTTTTCAGCTTCTTAGATTCCTTGCTGTGTCTTTTCTCAAAAATTTCGTCTGCCACAGTAACGAGAAAGAGCTTCGCGTCAGAGAACATATCGTATGTGAAGCTATTGAAACCCACTTTCGTGTGACCTAAGCTAGGATACAACGGTCCATTCTGCATGTTCTTTACGTACGAAAATCCATAATCTATTATCACAGGGTAATAACCGTAAGTTGGAACCACATACGCATTGTCTTCATCTATTCTATACATGATTACTAGGTCTTTTGAACACTTCTTCATAATAACGTTGCATGAATGCAAGTCATAATGCGTAAAGTGAAGCTTGTTTTGAGCAATAATCAAAGAGAGTATTACTTGTTTTATCGTTGAGTACAATATATCCTCGGATATATCACTTTTTATGTAGTTGTACAGCTTGTAGCAGTTCTTCAAATATTCCATCAACAAAAGCTTTTTTCTCACTGGATATTTACTCTTAATGCTAAAAGGATTCTGATCCTTCTTATATTTTGGTTCAACAGCTGCCTCTATCATACCTATCGACTTGCAGAAATGAGGATTGTAACCCGATATATCGTTTAAGCTTTCCATGACTATAGACTCGTGTTCAATCCCGTAGTTTATATCCTGAGATATCTTGAAGACGACGCTATTGCTTTTGTCTTTTGTTGTCATGGTACCTACTATGCCTTGTTTTCCCTGATTAGGAAATATGTTTTCGTAGTTTAACCAAGATTTAAACGGTTTATTCCTGTTTTCTTGATATTTTTTTCTTACACGATCAATTTCTTTTAACATTTAATAAAAAGTTTATTTTTTTAAATGTGATTATGACTACATCAGCTACTGCTGTCGCTACTGTTTTCATCATCTTCATCATCATCGCTTTTGTTAACCAGATCATCCATGTCCTTATATTCCGATTCTTTGCTATTTTTGATGTCTTGTTCGTAGTCTTCCAATGGAACTCTATTTTCAATTGTTTCGATTAGAGTAGTAATATCGCAACGGAATTTCAAGTCATCTGTGTATGTCTCTTGTATGTTTGTGAGACCAATTCGTGCTTTGTATAAGTCTTTTATTATATTTCGAACATGTTGCTCGTCTCTTCTTTTCGACTTTTTGTATCTTTCTAGGATCTGAAAAGTGTTGTTCACTGTTCTTTGAAGGAAAGTGAGTGTGTTGTACCTATTATCTGGGTTTATAAAGGTACGAGCGAAACGCGTGAAAATGCTATTTTTCTGTATGTACATAAATTGCGTGTTTATTTTCTCGTTCTTTTTAACCATACTGATGAATTTCAAGTTGGATATAACTTCTTGTTCTGCGTCCATTACTGATTTCTTGTGTTCCACATTTTTTTAAACTATATTAACTTTAAGATTAGTGTAAAAAAATTAAGCTGAAACGTAGAAGTATTCACCAGTTTCAGGTTTGAAATAGACTTGATATGCACCTTCGGGGACTTGGGCAGCTTTTTCTACTGTTTTCTTAATGTTTTTTGCGCTATCAATTTGAGCTGGGTCAAAAGCGCTAGCGGTAGAGAATGAAACAATTTTAAAAGAGTTCGGTTCAGGCATTTTTATTTAAGGAGAATTTTTTTTTTCTTTTTTTTTATAATAAATGTATTATTATGATGGTAGGATGATGTGCCCTCGAGGTTATATCATGAGGAGTGGTTATACCACTCGAAACGACGTTGTTGTGAAGCCGACGTGTATCAAAGACAGAGGAAAAAAGGGAAAGGGTCCTAAACTAATTCCACCTCTGAAAAAAGGACTGTTGACCAAATACGGATACTCATCGAAAGAGTCAACACAGAAAAGACACGCCGCACTAAAAAAGGCGGCAAGAGAGTATGGAGCTGGAAATTTAGTTCAAAAGCTTAACGCGATTTACGTATTGAATAGAAACACTAACCCAAAAGTAGCAGCTATTTTCAATCGAGATAAGAAATGGGTAATGAGAAACTTGGAGTACGACGGTGCTGCGCATTCACACAAAAAGAGAAAGAGATCAAAATCAAAGAGAAGAAGCAAGAAACGGTCAAAGTCAAAGAAAAGAAAATCTAGAAGAAAGCGTTCAAAGAGCAAGTCACGAAAACGACGATCTATGAAACAAGGTTATACAGATCGTAAAGATGAGTCTATCGCAATGCGTAGAAGAAAGAAGAGAAGCAAAAAACAGTTAAGAGATAGTGCAAACGAATCTTACGGAAAGTGGGGAAGCAAAGCTGTAAAATCAGGTAAGATCAACAGAAGCAGGTCTAGAAGAAGAAGTTCAAAGAGAAAATCGCGTAAGAGAAGATCTCCAAGGAGTATGCTAAAATACAGAAACTTGTATTAAACTTGTTCATATATCCAGCGGTAGTAGCATGTCTCAATATCATTGTTATCGTATGTTAATTTTTCCGGCTCTGTCTTGAATCGTTGTTCATAGAGGAATACCAGATCCTTAGCATTTTCTTTCAAATAATTTGGGGTCTTGCTCAGTTTCCAACAGATCGAGCAGTTACCGGTATCATTATCATTATTCTCCAGAATATACTTATATTTCTTGCCGTTTTTCTTTACTCTATAGAAATGACCGCACTTTTTGTGACAAGCAAAAACATCCGATATATTATACCTTTGGAAGAACTTGCTTCTAGTGTCACTCAGTTCGTTTTGAGAGTATGGTCGTGTCGGCTTCACGTAGTCAGATTCTAAAACAGATGTCATTTTATTTGTCTTTTCAGCTTTTAAATGATATTTAAATTATGTTTTACAAAAACATAATTTTACATATAATAAAATGACTTACTCGTTTTACAAAACAGGAAGAATAAGCTTGTATGATAGCATTAGAAAGAAGCAGGGTTTAGACACACAGTCAATTGCAAATTTGTCAATAAGCTGTAGTAATTGTGACTGCTGTTACGACGATAATTGCTTTTACCCTTTCTATTCAGTAAGATGGGATTATGACTGTAAGAAAAATCCTAACGACTGCTCCTATTGTACTAGATATGTACAACCAGCATAACTAACGCCTCCTACGTGCGCAAGATGCACAACCACCTCTTCTTTTAGTCGTTGTGGACGACTCATGACTTCGTTTTACTTCCTCGTTGCTTCTAACTGACTGATAGGGACGAATAAAAGCTCCTTTACGTTTTTTTGTGTTTCCCCCGTTGACGTTGGGGAATATATTATGTGAAATTATCTTCAACTGCATTTATTAATAGAAAAATAATTTTTGTTTGCTTACAATAAAATGAAAGCATATTGTGTAGCATGTAGAAAAAAGGTTACTCCTGAAAATCCTTGTGTAGAAATTACAAAAAATAAGAGATACCTACTACGAGGTACTTGTCCCAATACAGGGTACACTGTTACTCGGTTTCTAAGTGATAAGGACGGTAAGAAGATGATGAAAAGAAAGCCTTGCAAGAAGACAAGAGCTAGGAGAAAAAGCAAGAAACGTTCCCGTTCAAGAAAGAGAAGTAAGAAACGATCATCCAGTAAGAAACGAAGATCTAGACGTAAACGCTCAAAAAGTAAATCTAAGAAACGATCTAAGAAACGATCTATGAAACAAGGTTACAAAGATCGAAAAGACGAATCTATCGCTATGCGTAGGAGAAAAAAGCGCAGTAAAAGGCAACTTCGAGATAGCGCCAATGAATCCTACGGTAGATGGGGAAGCAAAGCAGTCAAGTCTGGTAAAATAAACAGATAAATTAGTTATTAAAATCATAGATGTTCAATGAAGGTTTCCAAACCGCTGCAATCATCGTTTTTAATAAATGCCTTTAGGTGTTCTAGTAAACTATGTACGTATGACTTCTCAAATTCTAGTTGCTCGCAGCAATATCTAAGATTAGGAGTCTTCTCATCATCCAGGACGCTATACATTGTGTAGAAGTACAGTAGTGAAACTATACCAATTCCAAATAGAAATTTGTTTTTCTTTATAATGTCGTTCATTCTTTGTCTTTTTTCTTTTTTCTTTTAAAGCTCTTTTTACCTATGTAATACATAAGGAAAACTAGAAGAGAGAAGTACTTGTCTGTATTGTCAGGGTCGCTGTAAAACATCTGGACAAAGAGAAACAAAAGAATAATAATCATATAAAAGTTTTGAAATAAGAAGCGCTGATATTTGATTGTATTGAGTTTAATTGATCTGTTTTCTTCGCTCATTTCACTATCCGAACTGTCTATACTTAGATTTGAGTAAGACACGTTTTGTATTAATTGGTTTTCAATGTCTTTCATTTTATTATACCCAAACTTAAAATTGAATATTAAATAACATAGTATCATTATTGGTAATGACTACTGCACTGGTAATAGGAGATCAACATTTTCAGGTTTCTAATATAAAAGAGGTTGAACTATTTATTGAGAAAACCGAATATACTGTGAAACAGAAAAAGCCTGACATTATAGTATGTCTTGGTGACTTACTACATACACACGAGCGCTTACACACAGTTGCAATGAACAAAGCACTTGACTTTCTAGATATGCTGAGGCAGTATGCTCCTGTGTACAGCTTAGTAGGAAATCATGACATGACTTCCCACCACAATTTCCTAACGGACAATCACTGGCAGAATTCCATAAAAAAGTGGGATAATATAACAGTTGTTGATGATATCCACTATGAAACAGTAAACGGAATCAAATTAGTTTTTGTGCCGTATGTTTATCCAGGGCGTTTTGAAGAAGCTCTATTAACAACCGGAGAAGACTGGAAGCACGCAAAATGTATTTTCGCACATCAGGAGTTCTTTGGTTGTAAAATGGGAGCAATCATATCCGAAGAAGGTGACAAGTGGCCTACTGATTATCCCGAGATAATATCTGGTCATATTCACATGAAACAGCGTCCACAACCCAATATATACTATACTGGTTCAGCTATGCAGCACGCATTTGGAGAAAGCACTAAGAACACTATTGCATTGGTTGAATTCAAAAGTCAAGGGAAGTACACAATCGAGGAAATCGACCTTTGTCTGCCTAGGAAAAGAATTCTTTATAAGAACTTCGCGAATATCAAAGACTTTGTTATTCCTGAGACCGATGATAAGATCAAAATATCCTTGAAAGGAACGTACTCAGAGTTCAAGACTTTCAAGAAATCATCGCAGTATAAAAAAATTATTAAAAGTGGTATACAAGTAGTGTATAGTTGTGACGTTGATGAAATCAAAGAAGAACACGAAAGTATGTCTTCACTCTCTTTTGATGAAGTGCTAAAAAGCATGATAGAGGGTAATAGCAAACTGGAAGAGTTGTATAACCATATATCAAAGTTTTAATAAAAAAAAATATATAAATATATAAATGGATTATAACGTAACTATGTTGGAGGATTTACCAGATATAGACGAAATAGAATCGCAAGCTAATCATATGTATACTCAAAATTCTATTATACCCAATGATATGTATAATAAATTTAAAGGGAATTTAAGAGCTGCAAGAGAAATTCCGAGTGAAGCAGGAATGAATACAGTCAAGTACATGGGTAACTATACTCCAGTTCCAGTTAGTCAACCCGTCTTGAATTCAAATTTCCCAGTAACTCAAGTGCCTCAACAGATAACCTTACCTATCCACACAACACAATTTACGCAAAACCAAGTGCCTACATATTACATGCAGCCTCCAATTACGACGATTTCTCAACCGATAAGTACACCAACAGTTGTCCAAGAGAGTTTCACTAGTAGACCTCCACAATTCGAAAAACCACAAATGGCAGAGATAACAATGTCTACGGAGCGATACGATTCTCCGAGTTGTGATTGTACTAGTACATTAAAAGGTTACTTGGTAGCTATAATCATACTCCTTATAATTTTCATATTATTGCTTCTGTACTTCTTAAGAGTTTTAAATAATTTGACTGTTAGGTAAAGACAAAAGTGAAAAAATCATACTTGCATAACGAATAGTGTAAATGCTTATATACACAGACGGCTCTTGTGTCAAGAATAGAAAAGGAGGTTGGTGTTTTTTGATTGTGGATTACAGTGAGGACGAACACCTTGTGTGTTCTGGTGGAGAAACAGATACTACAAATAACAGAATGGAATTACAAGCTGTCATAGAAGCATTGAAATACATAGTTGAAGAATCGTTAACGGTTAACTGTTGTATACACACTGATAGCAAGTTGACAATGTATTGTGGAATGAAAAAGTGGAAACGAAACAAAAATCTAGACTTGTGGAGTGTATTTGACCATTATAACAAATCAGTTAATATTGACTGGAAATGGGTGAAGGCTCACAACGGAAACCATTATAACGAAATGGTTGACACTTACGCAAGAACAGAAGCAGAGAATGTATAGAGTTTTTAGTTGTAGAATTTCTTAACAATAATGTTAAGAAATGTGAAATCAAACATTTAAATGAATTTAAACAAAGAATTCATTACTAAAATGACCGTACAATTCGATACCTTAGTTTTAGCAGGTGGTTCGGGCAAAGGCATAGTTGTTTTGGGGGCATTACAATACGCCTTCGAACAAAACTTTTTCAAAAAAATAGACACCTA
>Ga0114925_10000740_pt1 | contig 15220 bp, 17 predicted proteins | sample SumtaG_2_FD_87287 | JGI IMG/M metagenome (GOLD analysis project Ga0114925, IMG submission 87287) | Deep subsurface microbial communities from Indian Ocean to uncover new lineages of life (NeLLi) - Sumatra_00607 metaG | ecosystem: Environmental > Aquatic > Marine > Oceanic > Sediment | place... | reverse complement strand
TTGTATACGGATAAAATGCTTCCATAGATACGCCCAGAGGCATTTTCACACTGTATGCCCTAGCTGGAACAACTAAATTTTCCAAACAAAATAAATCTAACCCAGCATCACCTTCATGAAATGTACCATGAGACGTGTAATATTCTTTCACTACTTCTTCATATCCTTCCACGGGCTTAATATGCAATGTCATCATATTATAATTTCCCGGATTCATCATATTTATAATTGTTATTAGTCTTAATAACAATTCAATATATACAAACAATTCATTCTAGCTTTGGAGAATACCGTTTTCGTGGTGAAGAACGGTTACGGATATTATAACGTTCTTTCTTTGTTTCTGGAGATTTACTCACTCTCGAAGTTTTCTTGGACCGTGTTTTCCCCGAAGATTTTTTGGTTACTTTTCGTGAAGTCATTTGCTTTTTTGAAAGTATAAATTTTCTATTATGACATTATCGTTTACATGTTCTATCGTTTACATGTTCTATCGTTTACGTTTTCTATTGCATGTTGTTCTATTGTATACCCGTCTATGATTGCATCTACCATGTCTAACATTTGTTCGGAACGTGATAGCCATGGAAGAATTTTTACCAAAAGTAAGTCTTTTCCGGAACACAGATGTTAAATCCATCATCACAGACCAGCCCCAATCTCGGAGACAGCCCCAACACATATATAAAGTTGGTTTACAAAAATCCCATAGGGTTAGTGACATTTATTTTTGTAATAATATGTGATGTGTATATAATTATATTTATCAATATAATTGAAGTATCAGTTAATATTTTTAAACATAAGCAATCAAGCAAGCGTATCTAGCGTCTCGTGCCCCCATTTCTGGGTTGTGATCTGCTTCGTAGAGACAGTCGTTATTCGTATGAGTCTTAATTCGAATAGGAGATGTATATTTGACAGAGGAGAAAGCCCTTGGAGCATCTTTTCTTCCATATTCCTGGACTACTACTTCGATATTTCCTTTGGAATCTTGTATTTTGTGAAGTTTTTCGATAAGTTCGTTGAGCTTCATAGCTTTTTTTGTAAATTTTTTGAAATTTAAATTCAATTTCGGTTGTCAGATATATGTCAATATATGTAAGGAATGAAGCGGTAAGGAACACGTTTACAATATTCATCCCATTTTTCATCCCCATATTTTCCTCGGCATCTTGTCTCATCTCTAAAGGTTCGAGTGACCAACAGAGCAATAATATAGAAGGTGTAAAAATGCGGAAGCAAATGAGTTAATCCGCAGCACATACACCACATCGTAGACAGTATAATATCTCCTACATAGTTCATATGTCTTGCAAGTCCCCAAAATCCAGAAGTTAGTAGATAACTTGTTCGCATTTTCTTGTCTGTAGTTTCATAACGGCATGTGATATAAGACGCCGGTTTATTCCATATCAATACATATTGTTGCATGTAGAATTCTTCAGTGATGTCTGTAAGTCTATCTTTGTAAGCCATCATTTTCCTGAAAAAGACTTTTTGATTATTCGCTGACCGAAAGATTGTATAACCGAGCATTCCAATAGTAAAAATTGCTACTGCAGCAAGAGGGTGCAATACTACTGGGTGATGAGCTAAGTAATAACCCTGAAGTGTATACATAAACGGCAACCACACACAATCACCCCAAGCCAAGTAAAATCCAAAATGTTCATGAGCAATATCAATAGTTTTTAAATACCAACTTTCGTACCAAAAGAAATCTAAGATGTATACTCCTTGCAAAAAAGTTAACAATACCATAGCATTAGTCACCATACCAAAACGTTCATATTGTACCAACATAAAACATAAATTTAAAATGCTCCAACCAATAATTCCTGGTCTACCATTGAAGAATAACTTGAAATCAAACCCAAAAAATCGCGGATTGAACTCAATGCCCATAATCATATCATACCACGAATATCCAGTCTCCTTATTATCCTTAGGGTGAGTAGGAAGTATTTTAGCTTTAATATAAGCCAGTAAGGTTAATGTATAGCCGATCATATTAGCTGCAAAGAATATAGCCAGCCAGTGATATACAACCCATGTAAATTGATAACCTCTGTATATACCCAATAAAAACAGAACATGTGTAATAATCCATGCTTGTAAACCGTTGATATTATATTTTAGTATTCTTCCTGAAGGTGTACGTTGTCCCCATTGTTCTCCTCCGATATAATTTGGTATATATCGAGAGCATATATCAGGTAATAATGCTAAAACCCATTGGAAGCTAAACCACCCAAATAAAATTTTAGCGGCAATCCATTTATCTTTGGTGAGAACTGCAAAATCCCCCCAAGTAAAATCATTCCATAACTTTTCAAAACTTCCATCATGTTTAATATTTGTTACAGCAAATATCATGCAAATTGCTGGTGCAAATAGAAATAGTCCGGACATCACCGTTCTAGATACAATATTCGGGGTTGTTGTTCTTCCCCAAACCATTTTTCCTTACTATTGGTACCCATTAAACTTATTCAATCTCAGTTATAAATAAAAATATTGATTTTAAATTTTTATATCACACGTGTACACCAAGGACGAGAACTCACGGCTTTTGGAACAAGTTATATCGGTTTGTAAAGATATGTTGGACTGTCAACATCGAATCTTTACTTACAAAATGTATGTTATGTATAATACAATTATATAATTCCTAGAGTCACGCTTTTCTGTTTCTCATTATAAGGGAATATTAATCTCTTATTCGTGAGAATGTTGGTTGCACTTACGTGTTTAAAAGAAGAATCAACTAACTCAATTGAAGGGTTATCTGCGTATGAAGTTATTTCAAATTTCTCTCTAATAGACTCCGGATCAGAATCTATAGAGGTTTCCATTAACGTTATATTTTATGTAAAAATATAACTTATAGATTATTTAGCATTTGTCACGGTTATCATACAGAGGACGCACGTCCTTTCCTTGCAGAGTATTTCGTTTCTTTTGTTCCATCAATTTAATACCCATATCAATGAACGCAGGAATATGCGCGGCATCCAGTAACTTAAGAACCTTTACCGCATCTTTAGATGCATTAACCTGTACCTTTGTCTTTTTGCCATCCTTCACACGCGTAGTTTTACGCTTGTGAACCAACTCCTTGATAGCTTGCTCGCTCATTTTATTTCCCGATTCTTCAGGACCGGTTCTGCAATATTCGATCAATTTTAAAGCTACATCTACACTATATGGCTGAATCGTGGTTGCTGCACCGTTTGAGGGCCTAAGACTCACGGTAATATCCTTCGCAATTTGAAAAGCGAGAGCTCTATCATCAAGTTCTCCGTTTTCACTCGAAGAAAGCATCTTTCGAACATTAGCAGATACACGAAGATTGTCGGCCGTAGCCTGTCTTTTCATTTCTGCTTGAGAAAATCTCTTTTTGCCAGTTGACATTTTTCTCTTTGATTCCTCATTTTAAGCCCTTTTCGTGGCTTCACTAAACTTTGGTAAGGAATTTACAACATTTTCTAAATCTCTAAAAGTTTTAATTTCCGACTGAACATCGCGGATAAGGTAGCTTGAGAAGGTTTTATCCATCTTATATTTATTTCGTCCCCATTCTGTAAAAAACCACCCTCTTCTCCATAAGTCTTCTGTATATCTTTCTATAGCACCTATAATTGCTCCACCTTTCTTTCCTTTTGGTATAGGAATGGAGAAAAGATCAAAAGATCGTTTTGGATCCAAAGCAACATTTACAAATAAACGTTGCCCTGAATCAAAAATTTGAATAAACCCTTCATCAATATCCATGGACTCTTCTTTCTTTTCAACAGCACCTTTAATATCTCCTAAATCGAAGAAACCTTGGACTTCTGGAGTGTATGGATCTACATCCTCGAGATCTTTAGCTTCTTCTGGGAAATCGCTGGGCTTCTTGACCAACGCTAGATTTGAATTTGAGACCAATACAACTTGATCGTTGATAGTAATAGAAAAGGGTATACTATTAGGAATGTCTTCAATGGTTTGTGCTCGAGAAGCTACACATTCTTCTAATGTCTTACATATCACAGCTTGGATGTGTTGAGGTGAAGCTAATACACTTTTCATGGTTTCTTGAACCAATTTCAAGTCTTCCAAACTATAAATGGGTAAAGATACAGAGAAATCGGGGTAAATATGAATCATGTTACTAAACGTGGCATAATCTAAGTTTTTCTGTAAAATCTCAGCAAATCCTCTATAAGCTGCATAAGCTACTTTGGCTAAATTCTCAGAGGTAAGAGTCAATTGTGTTAAGAAACTCCAATCTCCTTCAATAGTAAGTATTGGAGGCAACTCCGCATAAATGTTTGTTCGTGTGTCCTCTAACCACGTTTTTGCATCAAAACCAAAAGCATATCTATATTTTGCTGGGGGACTCAAAATTACTTCACCTGGACTTTCGACGATACTACGTTTATGAAACTGAAAGGTTCTAGCAATTTCATCGTATACTTTCATAGCATTTTCTGACAGGCTCACTTCGGGAACTCGAAACACAAACCATCCTTCTTCTTCTTTTACTAAAGATCTTGACCGTAAGTCCCAAAAAATACTCTCAGGATCTTTATACACCAATTCATTGTTTATTAATACCACATCTCTTTCAACTCCCACGCGTTTCATATTAGCTAAAATGGTTTCTTGATCATAATCGTGGGCAATACTCCAGTCTTTCATGATATGAAAGGGCATTGGCGTACCATGCAATAATGTATAACCGATAAGTTCTTTAATGTTGATTTTTGATCGTACATCTGCAAATACTTCTTCAGATACATAAATTGGCGAAACTGAGTATGTACCGTCGTCTGTAGATGGATAGTAGGAATAAGTGCTTATCGTTCCTAAAGGGTTGGGAAGGGTAGCTCGATACTCTTTAAGTATATCATATTGATTGCCCAAGAGTTGACGCTGCAAGGGTTGAAAGTTAATGTATGCAGGATTTTTATAACGTTCAAAGACTACGCGGTCTATATCCATGCTCGAAATTTCTGTATCACCATTTTCTCCAAATAAAGCTTTTCTTACCATTGTCTTCAGAATAGGCAAAAGTCCATATAGTTCTTCTTCAGTAATATCTTTTCCTGGATTAGGAAGAATATAGGTTAATGTTAATGGAAGAAAATTGAGTTTTCTTGCATCTGAACACAATTCCTCAAGTTTTTCGGTCAACCCCTCAACTTCATAAAAATACTCTGTGGTAGTTCCTCGAGAAAATATGTACTTCTTATGCACTGTTATAGGAGATTCACCTATAATTTCTACTACATAGGGCGTAACGAATGTATCGGCTCCAGTTTCAATACCATTTAATCTATTTAGAAGTTTTTGATTAGATCTTAAAAGGGGATTGGTAACCCACCGTAATGTAACTCGCGAAACGGCAGGACTTAGATCCTCTTTAACTCGGCTCATTTTATGATGAAGGTCATTATGTTTTATTACAAAACATAATGCTTATAAATTGTAATGTTTATAAATATTACAATTTATAAATTGTAATGTTTATAAATTGTAATATTTATAAATTATAATATTAACTACAACACAAACAATCATCACTTGTCACGTAAAAGTTGAATTCTCTGGATTTTAAATCCTTTTCTTTGAGAAGACTCTTGATTTTCTTCCGAACTAGCGTGAAACTTGATGTCCACTTGTCATACAAACGCGGAATCCTATCCACTTTCCATCTGCATATGGGACATTGCCAAAATTCACTATGTCCAACATCAAAATAACAATGCGTACACAGACGTTGCTTTGGAATTATATAATTATGAGTTGCAATAGCTTCAATATTTCGATACCAGCGCCGATTAGTTTGTCCACAGCAATTCTTACAATATCCTTTTCCTTTACATTTTCCACATGATGCACTATGATCACGGTATATTGTATGCAAAACTATTCCCAACATAAATTCCTCCCTGTCACATTCTGGTCCTAAGATTTGATAGCGCCATCCATCTTGGACTAAATCCAATTTCTCATCTTCTTCAAGATGAGAAGTCAGTCTATTTTTTTCTTCTACAGTGATACTTACTCCATATACAATTAATAATTTGTCATACATGATTCACTAAAATGTATTGAGGTAGATTTTTCTCACAAAATCCTTACATACCTTTTCATTTTTTGAGAATTTTAAGCGCATCTACAGCCATTCCAGTAGGCAACAAAAACGAAGCAACGTAATTGGGTATATCTATGGTTCTGTATAATATGATATCTTCTCCTGGTATAAGAGTTTTATACTTATTTGTGAGATTGGAAACTGTTTGTTCGTATTTTTCTGGGTTTTCAAGGGCAATAATCTCAATCTTGCCTTCACTTTGACTTTGTGCACTTATAACAATATCAGTAATTTCGAAAGCCTCGAGTAACGTTATTGCAGGAACATATACGTATTTACCTGCAAAAGTAGGAATGTAATCTTGCAAGGCTTCGTAGGTTGCAAATTTACGGTGTGCCAATTTTGTCAAAGCAACAGCTACGTAATGTCGACGAACAAAATTGTCTCCGACTAAGATTTTCAGATCTTCATTACCTTGAAGACGGTCGTATAAAAATTGTACAGGATTGGGTGCAAAATATTGGTTTCTCCAACTAGGTTCATATAACTTGAGTTCACCAGGGAGATCTTCTTCTCCTGGTGAAACATATTGTTGATGAATCATATCTAATTTGAAATCCTTGATGATTTGTGAATGGAATCTTGTTGATAGAGGAACGACACCACGTTCATAGTACTCAAATATGGTATTTACTACTTGCGTATACATTCTCTCATAACGATCTACATATTCTAAATCATTCACTAACGATATATAGATTTTTCCATTTTCAATAATAGCGTGAAAACGTTCCTCAAAGGCAAAGAATGGGATTAAGGATGCGACCCAAGCCTTGGATAATATCTTATTCCCTCTTTCGAGTTGAACTCTTGCGTCAAACAATAATACATGAGCGGGGTATATCACTACACTTTTATCAACGTAATCTTGAATAATAGATGCGGTTGATTCATTTAAGGGTACAAATGTATCTCCTTTGAAGAGTTCAATAGTAACCCGCATCATATTCTCCAACTCCTTCTTCACAAAAGCGAAATGGTAGGTTGGGTTGAATTGGTATAAGAAGCGTTCAAATTTTGAGCGAAAAGCAAATAGGTCGTATGGCAAATAACTAGTTTCTGGAGCTGGAACACCGTCTGCTATATCTTGTGTGCTAATAACGGGTCGAAAATAAGGTGTTAGGATTGGTGTAGTCTCAATATATTCCGAAGTTTTCATACAATCAAAACATCCTGTGCGCATACAACATCGTGGACCTGAAGAATTCATTTTAAGATCAAGACATAAAAGCCTTTAACTTCAAAAATAGACATCTCAAGATTTATTATAATTGTTTGTTTGATTGACATTAGATCAATCCATTTACAAGACATCCTTGTAAATGGCTTAAAAAGAAATTTATCACCGTATTATTGTATATTATGATATATACAGATGTACGAAATAAGATTCTCATAGTTAGAGAAAAAGAAGTCTTCACATCATGAGTATACGTTACGATGAAGCAAATGTCGCGCAGTCAATAAATCATGATTATCAAGAAGATACGTTGCTAAGTCAAATATATTATCTTGAAAATCAACGTGTTGAACCTATTCCGCATACAGAACTTGAAGCTTATAACCGTGCTAAAAATGGATTCAAGTTTCCATCACATTTTGAGATTGGGAGCTTGACCTATTTGGATCTGATTGAAATTTCACAAGAGCAACCCAGTGTTGATCTCAAGACTTACAAGGAACTTCAACTTCTTGATCGAGAACAATTGCTTAAGAAAGCAGCAGGTATTGAGCATTTTCATCCTACAATTTCCAAAGCAGATCTCTTCTTCTATCTTACTAGAGGATGGTTCCCCAAAGATGTGAATATTGCTGAGAAAATTAAGAGGTGGAATCAATTCGAAAAATTATTGCCGTTATCTCAAGAATTGATCTTGTTAATGTACAAGAATCAGAAGCACTTTGCTGAAGCCCCGCTGGCAGCTCAATATAAAAACATCGAAAGTCTAGTATTTCTATACGATGAACTTCTTGGTTTGAGAAATACCCCTGGTCTTATTTCTAAGATGGCAGGTATGGATGTAGCCATTCGCTCTAAAGATGTTGACAATTACATATATGGTAAACTATCGTCGTATATTAATGCAGCTGCAACTCAGACACCATATTCTGAAAATAGAACAGAGGTACTTACTTTTGATGAAGTAATCAACTTTAACAAAGACGAATGGGTAGATTTTATAAAGAGAAATTACTTTAACCAAGATATTCCTTTTGGAACACGTTCAGATTTCGTGATGCAAATGTATTATCATATGGATATATTGTAAATATTCATACTTGAGATTTCATAAATTAATCGCCTTCCTTTTTCTGGCTGAAAAGGGATATTAAATACCTTGTTCCTTAAGACGTTTCCTTCTCTCTGCTTCTTCGTGTTCTGATTCTTTCCCCTTATAGAAGGCTTTTACTTTCTCGTAATTTTCAAAAATCGTTTTCTGTACTAACAGTAGCTTATCTTGATCTAATAACTCTAATACCTCATCATCGCAATAATAGGACCGACCCAATTTATACTTCACACTTTCTCGCCGTACCCAATCAGAGAGATTGTTCATATATTTCTGTCCAGACGCTACTCTGGGTGGTGGTTCGACAATACATACAAACCAAGTCTCAAGTTTAGTGAGTTTATTAACAATTTCTTTCTTAGGTATTTCGTCGGTTTTATATTTTTCCAGATAATAAGATTGGTTGTTCTCATAACGTTCTAGTTGTCTCTCAAAAATACTGCACGGGCGTTTACTATTTATCCAACCTGTTAAATCTTGATTAATCTTCATCAATCTTATGGGCGTAGCAGGATCTACAGCTATAATGTCCTCTCTCTCTATACCTAAAGTACCCCGTTCACGAAAACAACATGTTTCTACGGATTCAACAATCTCAACCAATTCTGAAAGTTCTTTATCTTTCTCAGAAACAATGTTTAACTTCATATGCATTGATAAAATCCTTTTTAAAAAGGATTTTATTATTAGTCTTCATTTTTTATTGGATTTAAAGGCGTGTGTGAAAATGAGTGTCTTACTTTGAGGAGGATTGCTTTTATCTGTAAAGTTGATTTTGGTTGTCATAATTAGAGCAAATTGAGCATCTCTAGATAACGGATCGAATTCTACAAAGCATAGTTTATTCTTTTTATTTATAGAAACGATCGGATAGCTCAATTCAATAATACCCCGTTTTCCATGTTTCTTTACTTTTTTCTTTTTGTCATGTATGAAAGGGCGAAACCTCCTATACACATCTGCTGAATCTAACCATTCCGGAATATCACGTGTGCACAGGATATTTGTAGCATATTTTGCTTGTACAGGCTTAACTAAGCCAGGCTGTAATTGAATCGTACAACATTTTTCATCAAATTGATTGGGGTCCAAATGTTGTTTTTCGGATGAACGTATCTTTTGAAGTAACTTTTGTAGAAGAAGAATCTGGTCTGGAGTATAATTAAAACTTGGTAAAGTCAATAACGGTGGTAATTGGCGAATTTCAATATCTTCTACAGCATCTGCCCAATCAAACCACGGGATTTCCTCTTCTATAGGCACTGAAAAAAAATCCAAGGATTTTTCTATAATCTCCGTTCTTTCACTTCCATCTGGATTTTTTCCCAAGAGCATATGATAAACTTGAGGATTCGATACGTATAAATAGCCAAACCCGTATGGTATTCCCTCACGATCGTAAATAAGATTGGGAATTACTTCACATGGATATCGGATCTTATTTTTCTTCTCAAATCTTGCCAATGCTCGGTAGACGCATTGTTTGAGATCTTCATTTCTAGCTGCTCCTGAAATAACATACAGTGTGTGCTCATCCGAATAACGTGAAACACTGGACATCCCAATCTATTTAAAAATACTTTCAAAACTTTTAAAGAACCTTGTTTTAAATTGTGTAAAATGAAAAAAATATCAATATATTTCTTGGGCAAGAAGTATGTCCAATCTTAGATTACCCAAAGAACTTTGGCAAGAGATTTTTTGTAAGATTCCTGCAGAGAAGTTAAGTAGTGTTGATAAGGTATGTAGAGCATTTCATACATATATTAACGAGGACTATTTTTGGAAGCTAAACTTTGAAAGGACTTATGTACCTGTAGATTCTCGGATTAATCTTCATGGATACGATACGTGGGAGAAAAAATACAAAAAATGTTGGCATGTAGTTCCAACATTACCAAAATTGGGTATAAAATGCACTTATCTTAAAACGACAGGCAATTATTGCTGGATTGATTGTATGCCAGGTAAAAATTACGATATAAATATTAATAATCATTCAACACTTCCACGATTTCTTCCATTGTAAGTGGTGTTCCACAATTCTCGGTATCGCGAAGATCTATTTCGATGTAATAGAATATAAAAGCAGTTGCGGTTAACGAAATACCCACTAATCCAATAATTTCCCAAAACATTTTTACCTTTAGATTTATGATGAAGATATTTTAATTAATTTATGTTTTTATACAGTTTCGATATACCAATTTTCAGCAAACCTTCCGGATTTTCAGTACATTTTTGGAAGTATTTGGCTTTGCCAAAAACCATTAATTTCTTCATCATCAATAATTCTGGAGCATTCGTGTTGACAGAAAATATGCCAGTACATATATTTAATGCCGATTGTCTTTTACCAAATGCCAATCGGTCATCTTGGCTATATCTCTCAAATAGAATAACAACAAATGGCATACTGCGTGCACCAGTATGGTGGTAAAATCGTATAGCAAAAAACTTTCTGTCCCCCGAAAGTATACCTCTTATGAGGTATTCATCATTTTCATCCAGAAAATGATGAAAACTGATATGATCCGGATAATCGAGAGAGCCAATACCTGCATAAGGCATATTACTATAATCTACCTCTCGAACATGATCGTTGCTCCAATCTCTAAAATATGTGAAAAGGTTTTCCGTCTTCATTACTTTATATCCACATTCCTTAACTAAAGCATTATAACGATAAGCATTCTCGTAAATATCTCTCAGGTAAGGTAGACATCCTGTATCTATGTAGTACCTATGCACATAGGCAAAATCTTTTTGTCTATCATCTGATAGTCTAGCCCGAGTTATAAACATTCTTATAAATCTTTTTTCCATGGCACTATGATAAACAACTCGTGAAAACTCATCGCAAAGAAACTTCTCACGAATAATTTGAGCGTAAGCTTTATACGTCATCTCCTCAGGTTTATCGTCAAAAACGATGGACTTATCAAGGATTTTTTTCCATATACGTTCCTTGTCCATTATCTGAAGCCAAGATACTGAAGTTTGTTTTAATGAGAAAATAGTGTTTACATCGCATAATATACTGATATCCATCATAATATCGGGAGATAAGTGAGTAGGAGTTGTAGGAATTATAAATTTATCTCCTAAAAGAGATTCTTCGCCAATAATCATACGAAGAACCGCTTTAATAATAAACATTTTAAGTAAATATTCGTAGGGAGTTTAAATATTCAATAGAATAGTATAAAATGCATCCACGAAAATCAAGACACCCCAAACGCTTCTCAGAGACTAAAGGTATTGTTATTGCGGTGGAACCCCCATCAAAATCTCTATCCAACCAGAAAACATCTGTACCCATTAGACCCGTCACCATCAATAATGGATCAAGACGATCTAATAAGCATTTTGACCGCTTTGATGCAAAATCATCTCCCATAACAGTAACTAGACTTGTCCCTGAAGAATCATCTCACAGTGATACATCATCAGATCTTGTTCATCTTTTACACCAGTTTGAAAAGAGGATAAAGACTATGCTAATTGAACATAAGGAAGAAACTGTAAAAGCTGTTATAGAAGCTATAAAACATCATGATATAAAACATCATGATATAAAACATCATGATATAAAACATCATGATATAAAACATCATGATATAAAACATCATGATATAAAATGTAATGATGAATTTCCTTCTAGCGTTATACATCCAGTAGAAAACAAAACGGACTACATACCATTCTTTAATTCTCCAGAAACTATATCGCCCCATAATACAACACACTTATCAAAAGACAATTATTTAGAATTTCAAGTGGAATTACTTACACCACTCGAAGATGAGCCTATAATTTATCCTTTTGGAGATAAAACGTTGTCTATAGTATATAATGTGCACGAACTTAATATGAGTTTTAAAACTGAGAGTGGACAGAAAGGTCATATTGAAGGTATGTTAAGAAGCACTAGTTTGGAATCTTTTCCCCATCCTTTGATCCAAAATTTACAGTGGTTCCTTGAAGATGGAACACCACTTGAATTCTCGGATATCGACACACCTTTAACAGTTACTTTCTATGGAGGATTATTGTAATCCCATAAATGTAATTCTATAATTGTAATTCTAGATAAATATAGTATTGATCTCCTCTGAAATATGTATTTGTCGTTAAACTATGATTTATCTTATCAAAGATAAATGATAACAGATTGCTGTAATGGATGAAAGATGTTAAGAGATAAATGGAATTACCAACTTATGATTCGAAATATTTCCCGGTGATGATTGATGCCTACAAAAGAACTGGACATACATTCACAGAGAATGATGACTATATTATTCCTAGAGATAAAATTTGGTCACATCCAGATTTAGATGCGGATATAGAGTCAAAACTAGAGTATCAGTGTTAAAATCTATACAATATGGAATCAACAGTAGCAGCATTAATAGTTATCTTATCGTTTCCCAAGATAAAAACATGAGTATTGGCAACATACTTAGTTCTTTTTGTATTATAATCATAGTAACGAAAATCGTCTTGATGAAACATTTGATGATATTTAAGATATTTAGAGGCGTGGATTTTCTTTACTGCAGGAAATGGTGTAATATGTTTGGGAATATATACCCTTTTTCTAGTTTGATTCTTTAATTTAAATAAACTTTCTTTATCCCATATCGGGATCGTAAGGAAAAACCCTAATGGTTCTGTTGAATTTTCTAAGGATTCAAGAAGTCTATCTAAGGTGTGGTTTATTATAAAGGTGTCAAACGGTGGGTTAACCGAATAAAATCCTTTTATTGGAACAAATCCAAAAAAGGATCCCCTACTACCAAAATTTATTTCAATATCTTGGAATAAGCTACAATAATGCTTAAAAAATTTGTTGATTCCAGACGCAAACATTTCAAATTGAACACCCAATTCATCCTGCAATTTTTTATAGAGAGAAGGATGTATTGCTAGTTGTAGATTATAAATATTTAATGATATATACCTAGCAACCAAAATCCATATCAGTGTATCTAAACTCGTATATACACTAGAAAACTCATTATAAGCTTCTCTTAGAGACTCATATGTTGAAAGTGGTAAATAAACTGAACGAATCTTTTCAGGAATTATTACACCATTCATGTCTAACGTGAGTTTAACAGATCTTTCTACAAATTCTTTATTGATTTCGTAAGGAATATGATGATATTCCTCACTTTCAATGAATGCTTCCACTTCTTCTACAGCTTCATTGCACAATTCTGTTAAATTTAGAGCATCATCAAGTTTTATGATATTTCTTGGTGACAAAGGTTTCCCGCTTTGATATTCCACGTCTTCATAGATAGTATTATAGTTTGTAGCATTGTAAGGTATATAATAGTTTCTTTCACATTTGTCATGTATAAATTGTGAAAAATACCATCTTGCAAACATACTATCAATAATTCTTCTTACCGATTTTTTCCGGGGTTTAATATTTACCATTTCCCGTATTACACGACGGAAATGGGACATTATCTCGTCTAATAATTCAATACTTTTGAGTTCAATTTGTGGATGCAGAACATAACTTCCACAATTTAGATATGAATAAGCCATACTATCAGTATGATACTTTTTAAATTCAGATATAGCAGATATTACAGGAATGTCGGTAAATGTAACTTGCAATTTAGACATGGCAAATATTACAGGAATATTGTTAAATTCTAATAATTCATATTTATTTGTCATTTTAATAAATATATATTTAACATTCCATATTCTCAATTGAGACTTGCTTTAAACGTTCAATAAGATCATCTGTCTCTTTACGTTTAGCTTTGGCAAGTTCACGTAAAATCACGTCAGCACTAGGATGTTCGTCCTTATCTCTTCGAGATTTAGGCTTAACAATTACTAATTTATGCACTCGAATATTTTGTTTTGAAGGGGGAAGATGGGAGTGCGATTTATAGCGTGCTGCACGCCCAATAATCTGATTTTCAGCATTAACATTCCATACACTTTCAAAGATGATTACGTGCCTAACCCCAACAAGATCTAATCCTTCCGCTCCAGCTTTGGTAATGAATAATACGTTAGGACCTTCAGGATCATTAAAGGCTTCTATATTAACTTTACGTTGTTTTTCTTTGACATTTCCACTAATTACTAAGAAAGGAATTTTATTTTCCTTAAGTCTTCTTTCCAAGACATCAACACCTTTCGATTTAAAAGCGGAATAAATTAGTGTCTTTTCTCCACGATCGATGATATCCATTACGTAATCACACTTTATACATTCTTTGATCACATTACTGCCTTGTCTCAGTCCAACATAGAAAGTCCAAGGATTTACATCTATATCTTTCATACGTTCCAGTTTCATATATTCCTTGTAATACTTTGGTGACATTTCGATTTCCACTTTACCATGTTGTACGTTTATTACTCGAGGATAGTCTTCAGATTTTTCGGGACTATAGAAGCTAAACAAACATTTAAAGTATCTCTTGAAAGCAGCATCATCACTCATTAAATAATCCAATTCTCCTTTCTTCAAAGGTAATTCTCCACGCACGATAGCCACCAGATTCAAAATATCAAAAGCTCTGTTAGGTACCGGCGTAGCAGTTAATAATAACACTTTCCAAGCTCTCAAAGCGCAGGCAATTACAGATAAAGCGATGGTGCTTGCAACTTGGCTACGCATATATTGTTTAAGCACTTTAGCAGTAATGAACTTTTTCATGTTGTGCGCTTCGTCAACGATTAAAAACGTATTGGAGCAGTCAATCTCACCACGTTTGGATGCATAGTAAAATTGTGTGGA
>Ga0114925_10000739_pt1 | contig 15220 bp, 12 predicted proteins | sample SumtaG_2_FD_87287 | JGI IMG/M metagenome (GOLD analysis project Ga0114925, IMG submission 87287) | Deep subsurface microbial communities from Indian Ocean to uncover new lineages of life (NeLLi) - Sumatra_00607 metaG | ecosystem: Environmental > Aquatic > Marine > Oceanic > Sediment | place... | reverse complement strand
TAGCGGGGGATGTTCTTGGGTTCATTCCCTCGATCAGATTTTCCCGGGCTCATTTTCTTAAGATTCGCTATAGAAAATGAGCTACATCTCTTTCTTTATCCTCGTCTTGGAGATAGGTGTTAAGATTAAAGAACCGATTGAGACTTTCTTTGCTTTTGAAGCCCCACATTTGTTTATACCTTATCTTGCCACATAGACCTATCAGCCTTTCTGTGGTATTGTTGGTTCTGTCCCCTCCTACCTTTTTGTATAGATCTAATTCATCAGCCCTTTGCCACAGTCTTAAGGTGAACATGCGCATCCTATAGAATATATCTGCATTTTCTCCTTTTTTAGGAGTGTGGGCAAAACTATATCGAAGATGAAATAATTGAAAGTATATTCAGAGTGTGTCAGGATGCGGTAGATTTATATAAACCTATTAGAGATGCTCATATGATACCTTTTGATGAGAAGGAGCTCCAGAAAAGTATCTGCTTTGAACTGAATATGCTCGAGATAGAGGAGAAGGCAATATTGAAATTGAATAAGAAGATACAATCGGTTGATACTGAGCTCGATCCTCAGAGGGTCCTCCCATCCCTTGCAGGGATAGGTGATATTCTGGCCGCTGGTATTAGAAGTGTTATTGGAGATATTGACCGATTTGATAGTATCACCAAACATCGGGGATATGGAGGATTATGCCCTTGCGTAAGAAAGAGCGGTAATAGAGAAGGGAGCGGCCTTGCCATATCGAAAATGAGCTCCAGTCGCTACAAGAGATACCTGTATCTAGCGGCTGATAATGCCAGGAAGTGGGATGTGGAGATGGCGGCCTTTTATCACAAGTGTCGTGCTGGAGGACATACCCATATCCAGGCTGTGTGTGCGGTAGCGAATGGGAAATTGGTTCCTCGTATCCACTGTCTACTTAAGAGAAATAGATGGGCAGAGAATAACAACCAACATCGTCCCTGCTATGTTTTTAAAGATCTAATGGGTAACCCAATTAGCAAGCGAGAAGCAAAAGCAATTATTGAGGCAAAATGGGGAAACGTATCCTATAACTGAGACCTCATTCTTAAAAAAATGTGTTGACGCGGCTTAGGAAATGTTAAGTGAGGTAGCGCTGCCTCCTTATCAACATGTCAGCCAAAAGATCTATTCTTTCGCTGATCCCAATATTACCCAATTCAGCTCAGATTGAGTGCCTCCTGACGTTTGTTGAGTAGCATGTCAATGGCGGCGATATCTTCTCTGGAGAGCATCCACTCTCCAGCGACAGCAGTTTCCTCGATCTGAAATGGGTGTCTTGCACCTACAATGGCGCTCGTTACTTCAGAACGCCGCAATACCCATGCTATTGCTAACTGCGCGACAGTCCTACCACTCTTTTCGGCAATAGAGCACAGGCCTTCCACCAATTTAAGATTAGCGCCCAACTCAAGTTCCTGAAAGTGTGGGTCTTCACGGCGGAGATCATCCTCGGGCAAGTGCTGTACGCGTTCTCTGGTAAATTTTCCTGTTAAAAGGCCTCTTTGCAGAGGACTATATGCCATTACTCCGATGTTGTTTGCCGAGCAGTAATCAAGGAGTTCTTCTTCGATATCACGCTCGAGAATACTGTAAGGTGATTGAAGAAAGGTTACTGGATGAATCGGTTGGACACGTTTGAGTTGTTCTACACTGAAATTGGAAACCCCGGCATAGCGAACTTTGCCCTCTTTTGTCAAATCTGCCATGGTACTCCAGGCCTCCTCAATGTCTTCATCAGGGTCTGGCCAGTGAATCTGGTAGAGGTCAATAACATCTATTCTGAGCCTCCTTAGGCTTGCCTCGACCTCGGATCGGATACTCGCTCTCTTCAGGTAACCAGATACACTCCCATCTTTATCCCAGACCTGGCCGCACTTGGTAACAATGATCGGCTTATCCCTTAACTTTTTGATCGCTTTGCCCACAACTTCTTCACACTCGCCAAGTCCATAAACTGGGCCTGTATCTATCCAGTTGATTCCCAGTTCCAGAGCGTACCGGATGGTAGTAATCGACTCTCTGGCATCCCAGGGACCCCAACGGTACTTCCAGCCACCACCTCCAATTGCCCACGTGCCCAATCCCATAGTCGATAAGTCAAGACCTGTGCAGCCTAATTTTCTGGTTCGCATAGTCTTACTCCTTTCGTAGACGTTGCGAGAATCTCCTCGTTCTAATAGACTTTCCAGTTTATCGTCGGGAATTTTATCTATATCGGGAAGACGAAGTGATAGAAGTTCTCTAGGGCAAAGAAGTTGGTAACTTAATGCTTTTACCTTTCTTCGAGGAACATCTCCATGTCGTCGTAGTATTTTTTGGCCCCGTGTTTCTCAGCAAACTTTCGAGCTTTGGTCAAATTACGACGCATAATGGGGCCCTGACCTTTTTCTTCCTCGACTCCGGTTGCTTATCCAAACGGTAAGATTTCCTCGTTCTTTTCTTCTTGTCGGGACATTCTTCCTTCCTGAAGGTATCCCACGTCTCACCCAAAGCTAATCTAGGGGGATATTGAGGCTATCGAGCAACGATTTTTGAGAAAGCTCAAAGATATTCCTTGGGAAACTCAGCTCCGACTGTATACTGGAGTTTGCCTAAGGCGACCATTTGATAGATGTTAATTCTGAATCCAGGGTTGATAGCAATCTGAATGTAGGCGTCCCGTGCATCCATACCATATTCGTCTACTAACCATTCCAACAGGTGAGTTATGGCCTTATTCACCGCATCTTCTAGAGGCTTGCCCGCATACAGAGAAATTATGGATTGATTTTTTTCTACTCGAGCATAAGGAATTTTCTTGTTTTTGATGATATTACAGCTTAAGGTAACCTCGGCTTGAACTTCGTTAGCTATACCCGACCACTCACCGTCTCCCTGTGTCCCATGAACGTCGCCTACATACAGCAGCCCACCCTTATGGAAGCAGTTCAAGTAGACAAGCGAATCTTCTTTTATATCTCGACAGTCCCAGTTTCCTCCCCATACACCCTGGCCGACTCCACTGGTTTCCACCTCGACATCAGGAGCAACCCCAATCGTCCCAATGAAAGGGGTTAAGTTCCATGAAATCTTATCCGTGTAAAAAACTTTTCCGTCTCTGGTGGTGCCAGTTGGTCCAGGTTTATTCCTGGTAATATGAGTGTAGTATTCGCGAAAAATTTCCGACCATTTGTGAGAATCTGATAAAGCTCCCTGCCCCGGTTTTATAGCGGTCGCCCCCCGTTCAGTGGGGATTATTTTCTCAATCTTTACTACTAGAAGATCCCCCTTTTCTACTCCCTTGACATAAACAGGTCCCGCCAAGGGATTTGCGAGTTCTGGTTCATAATCGAAAAGTGGATGTTGATGTTCGGGTGTAAGAAGGTCTTTCTCTGACTTAATACGTCCGGAAAAAGCATCTTCTGTCTCCAGGACAAATCTCTCTTCTGGCTCAACTCTGATTACAGGAGCTGTATCTTTACTGAGCACATAGTTGAGAGCCTTCTCTCGAGGTATTCGTTGCACGGTTCATCCTCCTATGACAAGGTATGTGGTTAATCGTTCCCTGGCAACTCCAAAAAAGAGTTGCCTATGTGGTAATTTTTGACAAAAAATACCAGAATGCAGACTATAGATAACCTTTAAAAAATATTTTGTTCACAATCGAACCCGGTTGTTCAATGAATTCCTTTGCCACGTAAATAATCAACCGCTTTTTTATAGAATTCACCATACTGTTCATCTAAGCACATCGGCTCTATCACAAAAAAACCGTCATATCCATCTTCTTGCATCCTTTGTAGCAGGGCCTCGTAGTTTATGGCTCCCTCACCGAGGGGCACGGAAAGATATTTTGCCCTGGCACCGTCACTGAACACATAGTATTTTTTTTCTTGCATAAGACGTTCGGAGTAGCTTCTCACATCCTTTAAGTGAACGTAAGCTATATGGTCTTTTAGCAGCTCGTAGGCATAAGGATATGGTTCCCCCCCAGCATAATAGAAATTAGCAGGGTCAAAAGTTATCTTAAAATAAGGGGAATCTACAGTCTCAATGAGATTCAAAATTCCCTCGGCTGTCCTGGTAACGTCACTTTGAGTTGGATCCTCATTAAGGTGATCAAATTCGTTCTCCATAAGCACAGTCACCCCCATACGCGCTGCTTTCTCCAGACAGGGGGCAATATTCTTCTGGTAGGTCTCTATCGCGGTTTTCTCATCCCTGAAACGATTGGGGCCAAAGTAGGTAGCGATGAATCTGGTGTCCAATCTTTGAGCTAGGTCCATAGTTTTCATAATTATCCTCTGTGCAGGCCCAACGTCACCGGGAAGATTTAATCTGGTCCAACTCGAAACCGCTGATACTCCTAATTTGTATTTCTCCAATATTTCTTGTACCTCGGATACTCCGTCTTCGGGTATATTGTGATAAGGTCCTAAATACCACAACTGTAAAAACTCAATTCCCTGTTCTTTTGCCACTTTTGAGACCTTTTCAATCGAAATACTTTGGTAGACTTTTTCTCCACCCTGAATAGCCAATTTGATCTTATTCTCCATCAAAATCCTCCCGATCCTTGTTTATCACCAGCATGACGCAAAGAGAGAAGATCTTCTCTCTTTGCGTCATTTACTCAACTACTCGACTTACTTGCGGTATTCAGGAGGAACATCCTCAAGTTCAAATCTACCACTTCCCACGAATACTTGCCATATTGCAGCTTGAGCGTCATCCAAAGCTTGCTTGATAGATTTTCTCTCCATAAGAATATCAACGAGCTCTTTACCCATGATCTGTTCGGCTTGAATAAATTCTGGATCGGTAGGCCTTACTCCAGCTGTTTCAAGTGAGTCTGCCAGTACCTGAAAATACGGCTTGCCCAGTTCTACGGCTTTGGGACTGAGCAATGCAGAAATTCGGCAAGGCTGACCTCCATACTCTATGCGTTTTTCATTGTTCTCTCTGCTCATCTCGAACTTTAGGAAATTCCACGCTTCATCTTTGAAACGCGACCTGGCACTCATAATCCAGAAAAATCCTGCCATCGCCGGTCTTGCATTACCATCCAGCTTAGGAACAACTCTCGCAACCGTCACCTCAGCAAAGGCAGAAAGGTTAGGATCAGTAGGCACAGGATTCGCCCAAGCAACAGGAGACATTGCTATGGTACCACTTTTTGCAAGAGCTTCGTGGAGAAGTTCTTCTCCCCAATTTAGACAATCTTTTGGTACCCATTTGAAGGTCTCTTTGTATACTTCGGCAGCTCTGATAGCAGCTTTATCGTTTATTCTAGGTATTTTGGTTTCCGGATCCCACAGTCTACCACCCGCACTATAAAGATATGTCATAAAAGTATCCCAGGCCCAGAAGCGTCGGTAAGTATTAGCAATGGCAAACATCTTAGGTGGTCGATGAACTTTTTCAGCGGCTTCAAATACTTCATCCCAGGTCTCCGGCGCCTTAGCAATTCCTGCTTCCGCTAAAACATCTTTCCGGTAGTAAAACACCGCAGTATTAGAATCACCTGATGGTAAGCCGTACCAGTGACCTTTGTAGAGGCATCTGTATTGGTTTTGGGGGCCGTACAGTACATTCCGATAAACATCACCCTTAAAGTCCTCCCACCAGGCCGTGTCTTCCAAGAGGTATCTATCTAAGGGTTCTACATATCCTGCGTTTACAAATCCACCAAGATATTTTGGATCCAGCCAGACCAAATCGTAGGCATTCGTGCCGGAAACTACATCAAAAGCCACTCTGGTGGTATAATCTTCATAGGGACCGGCTTCGATGTTAAACTTAACATGGGGATTAAGTTTTTGATAATCTTTTGCCAAACCCCTGGTAGGCCCTTCGGCTCTGATGCCTCCCCAAACAATTATATTTAGAGGGACCGATTCTTTTTTTTGAGCCTGAACAAAGTTCCCCATAACCAACATTCCCATCGTAAAAACCCCCACCATTGTCACACTCTTCCATTTTTTTAACATTTTTAAATCTCCTTTTTAAGTCTTTTCCCAACTCAAAATCCCCTTTTCTTGTTTCTTGCTGCTATTTCTACATTTTTACCACCTCCCTTTGGGTAAGTTTGCACCTTTCACAAAACCATAAAAGGGTTATCAATATAAGATTTTTAGAGGTATAAGTCAAATTCTCATAGAGTTTGATCGTTTTCATTTCCAAGGATTTATCACTACTTTTATTACTTCTTGCTTCTTTTCTTCAATTAATCGAAAGGCATCATTGATTTTATCTAGGGAGAACTCGTGGGTAACCATATTCTCTAACGGGAATTTTCCCCCTTCTATTATTCTAACGGCCTCTTTATAGGTCCCCGGGCTTAAAAAAGTTCCAATTAAGGACATTTCTTTAAATATTAGTTTGTCAGGAACTAGAGGCAGTTTCCTATAGCCGTTGACCCCGATAAATACACAACTTCCCCCCTTTCTTACCATTTCTAATGCAGTAAGTTGTGCTTCCCAAGAACCACTAGCTTCTAAACAAACATCAACCCCTTCCCCCTTCGTTAATTCTCTCACTTCCTCCCTTGCAGATTTTCTATGCGAAGAATAAATAGTGTAATCAGCGCCTCGATCCCGGCCTATTTCCAATCTTTGGCCATCATATTTTTCATCTTTGCCAATTAAGATTATAGGATGTGCCCCTAAAAGTTTAGCTGAAACTACACAGCAAATTCCAATTGGGCCAGGTCCTATTATCGCACAAGAGCTACCTCTCTTGAGCCTCGATAGTTTGGTAGCATGGAGTGCGGTTGCCAAAGGTTCTGCAAAAACAGCCCTTTTCTCCAGGGTCCTCTTTTCGTATTTATGGATAAGGGCTTGTTTCGGTACATAAAGAACCTGAGAAAATCCACCCCACAAAGGTGTAGGAGGTCGCGTAAGTGGAATATTACACCCATACTGACGTCCGTATCCATTCCCAAATTTCAGATCGTCCTTCAGACAGAGATTATATTTTCCTTTCTTGCACCATGAGCAGTGGTGACAAGGTATAATAATCTCTACTGCTATTTGATCACCTATTTTAAGACCACGCTCATCAAGAATCTTTTTACTCCCTCCTTCGGCAACCTCACCAATGAACTCGTGTCCCATCACATAAGGCTCCGAAATCCCCTGTAAGCCCTTCCAAAAGTGAACATCGGTCCCACAGATTCCACATAGCTTTATTTTCATTAAAATATCATTTTGCCCTAGTTGAGGTTTGACAAATTCCTTGGTTTGGAAACCCTTCCCTTTCTGATAGACCGCAGCCTTCACTACCATGCACCTTTCTTCGCTTGTCCTTATCAATTATTACTCTCCTCTAAGCAGTCATAAGCTTAAATTAACCTTGACTTTTTAGTCATTCTTTAACCGCTCCGAGAGTAAGTCCTCTCACAACGAACCGGTGCAACAGAACTACCATTGCTAGAAGCGGACCCAATGTGACTACCGATGCGGCAGCCATTGCTCCCCAATCCATTCGCAGATGTTGCCTAAAAGCTGCGAACCCTACGGTAACAGGGGGGACATTGGTCCTGGTAAGTACTAAGGGTATAAAAAACTCGTTCCATGAGAACAAAAATACAAATAAAGCGGTAACCGCGATAGCAGGTTTTGCGATCGGGAAAATAACTCGCCACAATAGGTTCCAGTCAGTACACCCATCAACTTTTGCTGCCTCCTCTATTTCAGGAGGGATTTCAGAGAAGAAGCTGTCCAGTAACCAAATACTAAAGGCTAAATTAGGAACAGTAATGGATAGAATAACACTTACATAAGTATCGATAAGCTGAAGGCGTTTAAAAAACATGAATAAAGGAAATAGAATAGCTACCAATGGAAGAAAACGATGGCTTAATATCCACAAAAGAATATACTTTTTCCCCCTGATCTTAAACCGGGACAAAGCATAAGCACTGATACTACCTACTACAATACAAATAGCGGTAGTCCCTGAAGCTATGACCAAACTGTGATACATCTTTGTGAAAAAATCCCATTGGAAATGAAGTCGTAAGAAATGATCCCCCGTGGGCTTAAAAAACAAAAGTGGTGGCATGCTCGAGATTATCGTTTCTGGTTTTATAGAAGTCAAGCAGACCCAAAAGAAAGGTATGAGGTACACCAGAAGTAAAAAACCAAATCCCAGGGTTATCTTTACTATGGCGATCTTTTTTTGTTTAGTTAGAGAGACTTTGGATTTCATGCTTTTATTTCCTTGGCTAAAAAGGGCAAAAATCCTATAACTACCGCGTTTACTACTAGTAATATCAAGTATGCGTAGGCTGATCCGGCACCTATCTCAAAATACTTGAAACCCAAATAATAGGCATTAAAGGCAACCAAGGCAGTATCAATTCCTGGTCCGCCCCCGGTTAATACCCAAACCAAATCAAAAGTCCTAATGAGGTCTATACTCCTTATTAAGCAAATCACTAACACGGCGCTTTTAATCAGGGGCAAGGTTATAAAGCGAAATTCGTGCCAAGACGATGCACCATCCACTTTACTGGCCTCATAATATTCCACCGGAATAGCATACATAGCCGCTAAAATAACGAGGAAAGAAAAGGGTGTCCACTCCCAAACACTAGTGATGATTAGCGACACTAGAGCCCATTCTGTTAACCAAGCTGGAGGAGTAACTTTGGCCGCAAGAAACGGAAAGTTAAGCAGACCAAAAGGAAACGCATAGATTAGTTTAAATATGTTTCCGACCACAACTGGTGCTAAAAGCATAGGTATCATCACTAGTACTCTGGCAACCTTTGTAGCACCTGTTTTTGCTGAGAACAGCAAGGCCAACCCCATACCTATCAGAAGCTCCAGAAGCAAGCACGAGATAGCGAAAATGCCCGTTAAACACAAGCTTCTTAGAAAAGTTATCCGGAGTACGCCTTCTCTAAAAAGAAGCTCACCGTAATTACCGAAACCGGTAAATCTGAACCCTCGGGCAGGGTCAGCAAGACTAAAACTGTGGAAAGAGAGCCACAGGGAGTAGAGCAAAGGATATATACCAATAACCACAAAAATAGCGCATGCTGGTATTAGCCAAAGTAACCCTCGCTTCACCATTCCATTCATTCTCTATTCATTTTTGTTATTGATGAATTTATGAGGCTTTCACGAACTGATTAAAACCTCCTTAAGGCTATCCTTAAATACTTTGAGCATTTGGTTAATTTCCTCTTCCGAGATAATGAGCGGAGGAGCAAATGCCACCCACTCAGTTGCATATCGAATTAAAAGTCCCTTTTTTAAAGCGATTTTGCCTACTTTTATTCCAAATTTAATTTTTTTTCCAAAAGGCTCTTTAGTCTTAGGATTTTTAACAAATTCCACACCGATTAGAAGACCTTTTCCTCTAATGTCACCGATGACTCCAAATTCTCTAAGCTCTTCCAGTTCATTACGTAGATAACCTCCTAATTTTTGAGCACGCTCGCATAGTCGTCTTTCCCGGATCTCATTAATACAAGCAATGCCTACAGCACTTGACAAGGCATTACCGGCGTAGGTATGTCCTTCGCAAAATTCACGTCCTTTTTCTCCCCAGAAGGCCTCTGCATGCTTGTTTTGAAAGGCAATAGCAGCCAAGGGAGTATATCCGCTTCCCATACCCTTACCCATACAGAGAATATCCGGGGTAACATCAAATGTCTGAGCAGCGAACATATTTCCGGTGCGTCCAAACCCAGTAATTATTTCATCGAAGATAAGAAATACATTATATTGATTGCATATTTCCCTGAGAAGAGGAAGATACTCAGGAGGGGGAGTGATTATACCTCCTGTATTACCAATGGGTTCAACAATTAAAGAAGACACTGTCTCGGGGCCTTCCATCTCAATAACGTCTCCTATAATGGTGGCACACCGAATCCCGCAATCGGGATATTTCTTGTGATAAGGACAGCGATAGCAATAAGGGGGGAAAACATGGATAAACCCTGGTAGGCTAGGCTCAAAGAATTTTTTTCTCTCTTTAAGGCCGGTGGCGCTCAAACTGCCCATGGTGGTACCATGAAAACCTTCGTACAGACTTATAACTTTGTATTTGGTGGGGTTTCCTGTTTGATAATGGTATTGACGCGCAAGTTTTATGGCAGCTTCGGTGGCCTCCGATCCCCCGCTTAATAATTTGACAGCATTCAACTCCCCTGGGGTTATTTCGGAAATAAGTTTGGCCAGTCTTATAGCAGGAAGGGTGGTAGAATGTAAAGGGGGTGCGAAAGTGATTGCCTCTGTTTGTTTTCTTATGGCCTCTTTGATACGGGGATTATTGTGCCCCAGGTTGACTACATATATACCCGAGAGTCCATCTAAAATTCTATTCTCCTTGATATCTTTGTACCACACCCCATCAGCTTCCGTTATTATCAGGGGCTCCTCTGCAAAATCACTCATTTGCATAAAATCAAGAAAAATCCGCCTTAAGTTATCCCGGCAAACCAGACTATCCTGGTCATTTTTCTGCATTTCATCCTCCTATGAACACAAATCGTGGCTATTTCGAAGCTTCAATAGATATACATATATTTCCATACTCATCGACGTGGGCACTTTGCCGGGGCAAAACCAATGTTGTAGAAAAGGGCTCCTCGATGACCGCCGGTCCCTCAATTGAAAAGCCAGAAAATAAATGCGCCCGTTCGAAAATAGGTGCATTCACAAACCCAATGTTTTTATTAACATACAATTTTCGCCTTTCTTTTGGTTGTATATTTTGTTTTTTTATAGGGATTCTCTTTAATTTTAGTGGCTTAGTTGATCCTACTAACGTCCCTGAAATCTCTACGATCTCTATGGGATTCTCAGGCATATTGAAACCGTAAAACTCTTTGTGATCTTGGTGAAACGCCTCATAACATCTAGTGAGGTCCTCTTGACTCAGGCTTTCCTTGGCAGGAACTGCAATAGGTCGAGAATAGTTCTGCCAGTAATACCTCATTTCCAGGGTCTGTATGATTTGGGGCACGCCGGAAAATCCTTCTCTGCGTAGTTCCTCGAAAGCTTGTTTTCTTAATTCATATAGGGATTCATTTATTCTTTCAAGTACATCAGGTCTATCTGACCTTAATAGAATGCTCTTGGCGAAATCTGCACGCAAATCTGCTGTTAAAAGACCTAGTGCAGAAGTATTGCCAGGATAAATTGGTATGACTACCTTCGGGATATCTAATACGCTGGCTATTTGGGTAGCATGAAGCCCTCCAGCTCCCCCAAAGGCAATCAGAGCGAATTCTCTAGGATCAATGCCTCTTTGGGTGGAAACAAGCGAAAGAGCATCGACCATGTTGTGAACCGCTATGGTAAGTATTGCCTCCGCCGTTTCCTCCACCTTCGTGTCTGCTTTCTCAGAAAGTTTTGCGATAGCTCGTTTAGCGAGATCCACGCTTAGTTTCATTTTCCCGCCACAAAAATAGTCAGAACTTAACCGTCCCAATAATAAATTGGCATCCGTGACCGTTGGCTCCTTTTCCCCTTTCCCATAACAGGCCGGTCCAGGATCGGCTCCGGCACTATAGGGACCTACATGAAGAAGACCTCCTTTGTCTATCCAACCTATGGATCCACCACCGGCACCAATTGTATGTACGTCGACCATGGGAATTCTAATAGGAATTCCAAAATCAATTTCACAATCTGAGGTGTAGGGTAGATTACCATCTTGAATAAGACTGACATCACAACTTGTGCCACCCATATCCAAGGTGAGGACGGAATCATGGCCTGTGAGTTGTCCAAAAAAGATACCGGCTAATACCCCGGCCACCGGACCGGACATTATGGAGTGAATTGGTTGTTCAGGGGCAGTTTCAAGCCTGGTAATGCCCCCGTTTGATTTGCTAAGAAGAAGAGGGCAATTCATTCCAATCTTTTTTAATCCATCCATAAGATTTTTGGCATAGGGCATAAACATCGGTTTAACGTAGGCATCGCAGATAGTGGTACTTGCCCGGTCATATTCCCTCCACTTTGGATAGCTCTCGTGAGATAACGAAATGTGCAGTTCTGGACAAAGGCTCTTAAGTCGCTGTCCTACAGCTTTTTCATGCACTGGATTCAAATAGGAAAATAGAAAACACACGGCAACGGCTTCGATTTTTCGATCTTTTAATTCCCTTGCTAGATTCTCTATTTCTTCTTGATCAAGATCCTTTACAACATTGCCGTTCTTATCAATCCGACAGAAAAGTTCAAAGCAATCTCTTCGTTTAACCAAGGGTTTTGGTTTTACCCACTCCAAGTTATAACGATATTTTCGATTTGCGTATTGGATAAAAATGATATCCTTAAATCCTTTGTTAGTGACAAATCCTACTTGCCCTCCTTTTCGCTCGATTAGCACATTGGTAGCCACTGTAGTGCCATGGATAAATAAATCTACTTCATCCGCGCTAATCCCACCTTCAAAGACAGCTTCTACAATACTCTCCACCGGATTTGCAGGATTAGTAGGAGACTTAAAGACCTCAATTTCTCCAGTTCCCGAATCAACTACTGCTAAATCGGTGAAGGTCCCCCCGATATCCGCACCTAGTCTATAGGCCATTGATTCTCCTCTCCTAATCGTCTCTTTATGTCAGAAACCATGTCCTGCAGCGAGCTTAAGTATCTTTTGAATCTCTCTTCTGGTTTCTTTATTAAGGATTTTTGGGGTATGCTCTTTCAAAATTTTTATAGTGGCTTCCCGTGCGTTGTCTACTACTCCCTTGCTACCTTTACTTATCCAAGTATGCCTGGACTCTGTGCTGGAAAGCACAGGTTGATAATATTCATCCTTAAAATATTTAAGGGTGTGGTCACTGTCTAGAAAGTGGCCTCCCGGACCAATATCCTTTATGACGTTAACAGCCAGTCTCTCTTCGTCCACCCTGACACCTCTTAAAATTCTAAAGACCATTCCCATCAAGTCATTATCTATTACTAACTCGATAAAGCTAGTTGAAAGTGTTCTTTCCAATAAGCCTGCTCCGGCTATTATGTTGGCTCCTGCCAAGCCTCCAAGTATTGCCTGAAGAGTTTTCTCCATAGTTATTTGAACACCTGTCGTTATAGCATCGCCTTGAATAAAGGCATCGGCTATAAAACCGTTTTTTTTGGCTAATTGCACACCCATTGCGGTTATCATTCCTACTTCTACGCGCCCCATTGAATTAAGAGCTGTTCTCATGTCAAGGGCCTGATGGCGTATTTCGTACACGCCAGGGGAGCCTGGATAGGCACTCTGTAGAAGAGTATTAGCTGCAAGTATCTCGGCATTTAACAAAGCTAGTGTTCCAACAAGAGTTACCGGACCAGTAGCTCCACTAATTGGGCTAGAATTTAACATAACGGGTATCCCATGCTTACCACAAGTCATCAGCATCTCCACATCCTCTGTTCGATATCGCAGAGGTGTGAGACTAGAGATAAGCATACTTACAAGAGGTCTTTCGGTAACTCTTTTTTTACTACCACTTATAGCAGCCGCTATTTCAATTATCAGCTCAATGTTTCTCGCATTGTAAGGTTGTATTTGGACATGCTTTTCGGTGTTTTCCAGTAAAGTTGCCGCTACATATACATCTCGCACCCCTAAAGGGACATCACTTGGATAAACCCCCATGGAATAATGTAGGTTTTCTAATGCGTCGGTTAACACTGCCCAATCCTTCACATCAGAAATAGTTATTTTTCGGTATTCACCACTATGGAGATCATAGAGATATTCGGGTCCTCCAACTGGTCGAGCGTACGTTGGTCCATCGGGGGTTAAGACTACGTCCTTAGCTGGATTTCGGGCAGCCATTATTACCTTGCTCGGTAACTTTCTTATATACGATTCTATTATATCCGGTGGAAATTTGACTCTTTTGGCACGACGGTCAACTATTGCACCAGTCTCCTGTAATCTATCTAATGTATGAGGATGGTCGATTTCTATACCGGTTTTTTCTAGTATTTCAAGTGAGGCCAGGTTTATTCTTTCAACATCTTTCTCTGGAAGCATTTCCAAAAATGGCCATTTTTTCTTCATCATTTACTTACTTCTCAAAATTAGCTCAAGCTCTTCCTAGATGGTGATTTAAGCTTGCTCTCCTTTTATCTTGATATACCTGTTAATGGGTCTAGAATTTGCATCTCTTCTATCTCATCGAACTGAGGATAATTTGCGCGAATATTTTCTGCAGTATAGTACCCTTCTTTGATATCCTCAATTATTTTTTCTATTTCTCTTTCAGCGGGGTCTCCAAACCCTCCTCCACCTGGACTCACGATTTTAATACAATCGCCTTTGTGAAGAGTTATATTGGTAAATTTGCTGGCACAACGTACACCAAAAGCATCTTTAAAGGTTCGAAAGTCTTGTTCACCTACTCTTTTTACGAGAAAGGAGGCATTTAAAGCAGGCTTGCCCCCAAAAAGACCCCAAGGTTTCAATTTTTCACGTTCATGATAGCAAGAAATAGTCATCTCAGGCGCGGTAACTTCCATAATTCTAATACTTCCTAATCCTCCTCTATATTTTCCAGCTCCTCCAGAATTTACATGTAATCCATAGAAGAGGTGTTTTACAGGGTATCTCGTCTCATAAACTTCTATGGGTGTTACTACACAATTCGAATTCGCAACTGTCACAACATCATTTCCATCTTTCCCCTCTTTACCACCCCACCCTAGACCCTCGATTACTATATGGCTGTATCGTTCTTTTGTCTCTGGGTGTACCCCACCAAAAGTAACGAGCATACCAGTACCTCCTTCAGCAGCAGCTACTTTAGTAGGAAGAGCAGGGGCTAAAGCACGCCAAATAAGCCCTATTGTCTGAGGATGTGTTTCTGAGTTACCCCCTACAGTGGGAGCTGGAAAATAGGGATTAGTGATTGTCCCTTTTGGTGCAATCACATGAATAGGTCTGTAACGTCCAATGTTAGCAGGAATGGTTGGGTCAGTAAGGTGAAGTATGGCGTTGTAAACAGCAGAAATAGTGGCAGTAAGAGTTAAGTTTACTGGGCCCTTCCGTTGTTTGTCGGATCCTGTAAAATCCACAGTAATCTCATCATCTTTGACCATCACTTTAACCTTCATTTTGGCTGGCTCATCAGTCCATCCGTCGTTATCTATTATGAAATCCTCAGCTTCGTATACCCCGTCGGGTATCTCTCGAATGTTATTTCTCATTCTTATTTCAGCGTGGCGTTTCAGCTCTTCCTTGACTTTGGTGTAAGTCT
>Ga0114925_10000738_pt1 | contig 15223 bp, 8 predicted proteins | sample SumtaG_2_FD_87287 | JGI IMG/M metagenome (GOLD analysis project Ga0114925, IMG submission 87287) | Deep subsurface microbial communities from Indian Ocean to uncover new lineages of life (NeLLi) - Sumatra_00607 metaG | ecosystem: Environmental > Aquatic > Marine > Oceanic > Sediment | place... | reverse complement strand
CAGCATGCTGAACAGGCGGCATAATAAAAATGTTACTCGCTGAGCCACAGCCGACGCCCGCTGACTTTCACTTTCATATTGGTCAAATCCCTGTTCGGGTGACGGGTTGGTTTTGGCCAGCAGCGGGGTTGTTTGGATGGGGTCTCGCTCAGTCACTTGCCGGTGACGATACACGAACACTTCTAGTCTATTTGTTAGTGTGGGTCCTTGTTGTTTTCTGCTCCATTCTTATCCATGAGCTTGGGCATGCTCTGGCATTTGCCGCATGTGGCCAATCATCACGAATAGTCTTATATCACTTCGGGGGCTTGGCGGTACCAATCGGAATGCCTGCTCCGGCCCTGAGGACTCCCTCGCGCCGCTTGGTCGTTTCAGCGGCTGGCCCATGTGCTCAATTGTGCCTTGGAATTGCTGTTACAGCGACAGTCGTGACGCTTGGTTTTCAGGTGCCAGTCCCTGGTTTTATGAGTTCACTACCAGTTGTTGGAACTTGGTTGGAAAAATTTTCAATGACGGGTGATCCAATTCCTTCCATGCTTGGTCGGCTCATGGTCTATCACTTGTTGTTCGTCAATTTTGCATGGGCGTTTCTCAATTTATTACCTGTTCTTCCACTCGATGGCGGTCAGATTGTCCTGGAAGGCTTGAAGGCCTTCGGTGTTTCTGCTGCGGATCAGATCGCAAGTCTCTTTGGCCTTCTTATTGCCGGAATAGTTGCCGTTTGGGCATATCAACACCAAGAAACGTATCTCATGTTTCTGTTTGGTGTTCTTTGTGTCGGGTGTTACCAACGGCTTGCAGCAAGTGGTTTTCGGGGTTGAAGGAAACGTTGGCAGTGCACAGAGATTCTGAATCAATCGCTCACCGTGAAGAGAGAACATTAGTTGTCGCCTTAGGGGCAAGTAACCTTTCTCGAGGAATGTCTCGTCTTCTTCAAGCCTCTCGCTGTTGCTCATCGTCTGCTGTTGATCTTGTTGTTGCTGCTGGTCATGGACGTTCATACGGTGTAAACAGTTGCATATGGAAGCGGAGACTCCCATCAATCATAGAGAGTGGTCTCTGGAGATCGATTGACAAGATGCTGCATGGAGCTGTTTCCGAAAACAGTCCAAGGCTGGCCGTAATCACAGATATTGGAAATGACTTGCTCTATGGGTTTTCGGTGGAACAGATAGCGTTGTGGATTGAAGAAGTTGTTCATCGTCTTCATCAAAGGCAGTTCAATATTGTCATTACGAAACTTCCAATCGAGAGTATTCAGTCTGTTGGACCACGTCGCTTTCGATTGTTAAAGAAATTTTTTGTTCCCGGATGCCAGCAATCTCTGGAAGAGATAAAAGAGCAGTGTCGCCAAATGAATAACAATATTATTCGTCTGGCCAAAAAATATCAGCTCGCAATTATTGAGCAGCCAGGGTCTTGGTATGGGCTCGACGCTATACATATACGGCGTTCTTGTCTTAATAGCTTGTGGCGCCGTGTTCTTGAATGTTGGCCATTATCTTCAAGTAATAAAAAGGTGTGCCAAGGAACATCTCGTTGGAATTCTTTGAAGGAATGGTCGTATCTTTGCAAAGCATCTGCAGAGGTTCGATCACTAGCTGGCGTTACGATCTTTACTCCTCAGCCGGTTTTACAGTTGAGTGATACAACCCGTATATTTTTTTATTGATACGGTTGCATTTTTTGGACTGGTTAGACTGGTACTTCATGTAAGGGAGTGTAGCGCTTTTTAAACAGAGAGCTGGAAAGTTATTACTCCTCATCAGATTCATCGGGAACAGCATGGATTGTGAGATAAGTTTTCTCAAGAAAGAATTCACCCGACTGATCACGAGTCTCGATCTCAAGTAGAAATTGATCACAGGGACGAATGTCTGGTACATCCAGATGAATTGTTTGTGGGTCAATCAATGAAGCATCTAAAATTTGAACTTCATCTCGGCCCTCTTCCGCAGGGTGCAGGACTGAAAACTGATCAGAGCCATATTTTCTTGACCACAGATAGTCCCACATCTCAGCGTGCCAGTTTTTTTCGCTCTTGATACTCTCTGGGTCGATATCGAAGTTAAAGTGCAACTGAATCCCGTCGTGTTCTACAGCCACTGAATCAAGAAGCCGGCACGGCTTGCCGGTATAACGAAGTCGCTGAAAGCAACCATCTTTTCCACCTGCTGGACCCTGCCAGCCAGACAGGCCCGTGCCGTACAGTTGGCCATCAGCAGGATTCACTCGCAAACGCATTACACCGGCATCCCACTGGTGTGGCAGCGCAATAATACTAGCTTGTGTTGTGTCATCAACGTTCTGGAGTGTTAGATAGTAAAGCCAGCCCTTGCCAAAAGATGAATGCAGTAGCTTCTCAGAGAGTGGTCCGAAGCGAGGGTCATCGACCCAAACCTGACCACCGCATGAGCTGTCAAGTTCCTGTGGCATCCAAATGAATGGCTGATCAAATGATTCTGGTAATTCACCACCATATTTTTCTCGTAACCAATTATCCTGCTCAGCGTTAATTGGCATGTTTCCATAAAATCCGCCGGGCTCAATTGCGGATATTTTTCCAGCGGGCATCCAAGGTCCTTGGTTGTCTGAAACAGTAAATCGGCCATCGGCTAGTCGGCCCATGCCATTGGGTGTACGGACACCCCATGCAACAACTTCGGCCTCTCCACCCTGAGGGGGAACCTTCATGATGGATCCTGGCCGATGATGATTTGTGTGTTGCCCTGCTTTGGCTAAATAGAAGTTCCCTTCATCATCCACCTGTAAATTGAAATTGTATCCATGGAAAACACATGAGACGTCATCGTCATTCCAGAATGATTCAATAAAATCGGCTTCACCATCACTGTTGTAGTCATGGAGCCGTTTTATTCCATCACGGCATGTGACATAGATTAAATCGTTCAAGACTTTAACTCCAAAAGGTTCGAAGAGTCCTGCAGCAAATCGTTTCCATTGAATATTTGCAAGGGAGTCGTCAATTCCGGAAACGATGTAGACATCACCACCGTGGGTTGTTACGACAGCGCGTCCGTCTGGAAAGAAATCAAGAGCGCTCGTCCTCATCCATGCATTCCAGGGATTGTTGAATGGAATGGGGATAGTATCGAGGGCATAGCCGTTGATGTTAGCGCCTTGCCGACCGCGGACCTGCATGGTCTCAGGCCATCGCCGAGAGTTTCCAGACAGCTTCGTTGTGAGAGACGGAAGGCGTTGATTGCCAGACTTATTAATTTCCTTCAATAATTCATTGCATGTGGTTTGTGCTGAAATTACAGAAATTTTTATATCCCTGCTTTTTTCACCAGCAGGAATGTTCATCACAAGTCGTCCATCCTTCTGCACATCCCAAACCAAACCGTCAGTGTCACCACATGCACTTGCTGCCACACGGTTGATTGCTTTGGGTTGTTGATTCTGCTCTGTTGGCTCTCCTGAATTCCATTCAAAGAGAGGTTCAAAATGATTGTGTGCACCAGAAGTGAGCTCAAGAAGATCTTTGCCGTTAATGGCTTCTTCGTAAATTTGAACCCAACCAATATCACCTTCAAAGTCACCCCCAAAATCAGTCGCGGTCGAACCGATTTTAAAGACGTGGCCATCTACGGGCGGGCGATGAAATTCTTGACGCGTTGCTAGAAGTTTTCCGTCAACAAAGAGTTGTGTTTTATCATTCCCAACAACTACGCATGCAACATGCCATTCTCCGTCACGAACATCAGCTTTTCCACGAAGGGCACCAACCCATCCGATATCAAAGACCAGTTCGTCACCGCGAAGAAATAGCGTTTTTCCATCCGGTTTCCACTTTCCATTTTCAGGTGCTGAGGCGACCAAGGTTCCTGACTTGGTTGTCCTGAATTGAACGAGAATCGTTCTCTCTGTCGTGCCTAAGTCCAGTTCACGTGCACGTTTTGATTCAATGACAAGCCGCGATTGTGGCGAAACCTCGGTGATAATCGCTGAACATTCTTTTGTTTGTCCTCGTAAGCCCTCAAATGACAAGTCACTGAGTCTGTAAACTCCCGAGTCACCGCTGATCTTCTTGAATTTAGCTACAGATAATTCAAGTGGTTGTGATCCGGGACTAATATGAAGAGTGTGTTCAATACATGGCCCATGATTAGTGGGTGTGTTGTGCAATGATTCTAGAATGGATCGACCCTCGATCGTGTAGCGAAGAATAACATCGTTATCGTAGAGTGAGTATCCTTCGTACCGCATGAATTGTTCATCGAGTGGTCCACGGGGTGGTTTTATTGCATCAGGCTCGTCAAAAGAACCGGCATATGCCCAACGCCATTCATCAAGACCAGGTAGTAAGGTGCCTTCTATCTGCGGCATTTGTTCACCACGCTGACGATAGTGATGAGTGCCACTTAAATCCAGGAAGCCATCTTCCCAGATGCCGATAAGTTTCATGCGGTGAAGGTCATAGCTTGCCGTTGTTGTGTCATCGAGTTTGATCGTGAGCGCATTGTTTACGTGCGTTCCAATTTGAGAACCAAGGGCAGGGCCAAAGTCGCGGGGTTTGAAATCAGCAAATTTGCCAAGGCTTGTGCCTTTCGGCAAACCTGCCAAGTAGGAAGAATCAACGGCCTCGAAGTGTCGATTGCTCGGTTTCATCAGCGTTTCACGAATGTAGTAAATAACCTGATATCGCTCTTTTGGTGAAAGGTATTGCACCGATGCCATGAGCCCACTTCCCTTGGTAAGTGTCATGAACATGCTGTATGGATCAGAGCCATTTTTAAGAGGTTGAGTGCCAAATGCCCGAGCAAGGGCAAAAGTCGGATTGTTACCATCTTCTCCATGACAGTTTTTACAATGGCTGAGATAGATTCGTTTGCCTGCTTTTAGGTCCTTTTTTTCAAGTCGCTGAAGAATGCCTGCATGATCGAGTCCGATGGAGTCATCTTGGATAACCAAATCCTCAGGTGCTGGTCTCAGTTCACTGGCACGACGTGAACCGCCACGTACCACTTCTAAGACATATCGCATGAGATCATAAAATTCACCTTCACTTTGCAGGCTATCAATAAGTCCTTGTGGCATTATTGATACTGAAGTTTTTTCAATCTCATCAATCTGACTTTGTGGGATAGTTGTAGGGTGCAGAAGGTCTGTTAATTCACGGAGAACAATCTGTGTCTTGTTCTGTGATACGAGTATCCCAGTTTTTAGCTGGCCTTTTGTTGTAAGGACCGAAACGGTTTCATATCCCTTACGAATCACTTGAGATGGTTTCAGGACGGATTCGATGAGGTAAGCATCTGAAATCGAAGGATCGATATCGGTAAGCTTTGGCCCAAGAGGGGAGGGGGATTCTCCAGCAGAGTGACACTTGACGCACCCTGTAGTCGATGTGTGAAATAAAACCCCACCACGAATGGGATCACCCCTCATTTTTATTTGACTGATAAGAGAACCACTGTTCTGGTCCAGTAATTGATCCGTTAGGTTTTGGGAAAAAGCGATTGGTGCTTGACTCACAAAACATGGAAAGAAAATGAGAAAAAGAGCCGGCAAGAGATTTTTCATTTTAAATTTGGAGAAAAAAGAGTCTGTCTGCGATGTTGACTCGGGGTGTGAGAAAACTAAACGACATCTTCCGTGTACGGAATACAGGCCAACACAATCTAACTTCGTAAGTCTACGTGGTCTTGGCGAAAGCACCTACGCTTTTGGATGAATTGTATATTTTTAACTGAAGTCAGATCACGAGAACCATTTTAAAAAGACGAGGCACAGGTACAAAAAGAGGAGGCACAAGCAGTCTTTAAACATGAAGAAAGAGCCCAGTCTGCATATAATTTGTGTCGCTTTGCACGATTTTTTAGAGCCTACGTCCTGATCGGCGTGAAATTAGGGTAAGAAAGGAACAAAACAAGGATATCCTTCGTACATAAAGGTTTGGTCCCATGGCTCTATTTCACTCTAGAAAGCTATAAAAATGCCTTCCATTTGTCTGAAAACAGAGATACCAGGTCCTCGTTCAAGAGAACTGAATAAGGTGCGGCATGCACACGTTTCGCCGGGACCGTTCCATACTACTCCTGTTATCGCATCCCATGCGAAAGGGTCTGTGGTTACAGATGTCGACGGTAATTCATTCTTGGATTTTTCAAGTGGTATTGGTGTCACAAATCTTGGTCACCGTGATGAGTCAGTGATGCAAGCTGTTGCGGAACAGGCTGAAAAATTTGTTCATACGAGCATCAACGTTGTTGCGTACGAAGGGTATATACGTCTCGCGGAGCGGCTGAATGCACTGTTACCAAAAGCTGCTCCCTGCAAAACATTTTTGGCAAACTCTGGTGCGGAAGCTGTTGAGAACGCGATTAAGTTTGCCCGTGTGAAAACTGGTCGCCAGGCGGTTATTGCGTTTGAGCATGGATATCATGGCCGTACGTACATGGCGATGGCACTTACTGCAAAGGCTCATCCTTATAAAAGTGGATTTGCTCCATTTCCGGCCGAGGTATATCGAGCTCCATACCCTGATTTTTATCGATGGCCTGGAGTGCAAGGAGATCCGGGGCGGTGTCCACAGGAATCTGAATGTCCGCTCGAGCGGTGTTTCTGCCGAGAGGTGTTTAATTCGTTTGCTGAGATGGCACGAGCCCAGATTGGTGAACAAAATGTTGCGGCGGTCATTATTGAGCCTGTTGCTGGTGAGGGTGGATTTGTGCCGGCCCCGGCACCGTTTCTTGAGATGTTGCGTCAATGGTGTGATGAGCACGGGGTTGTTCTTATTTTCGATGAAGTCCAGACTGGGTTTGGAAGGACGGGTAGTCTGCTGGCATGTCATCAACTGAACGTTACCCCTGACCTTGTTGTGATGGCGAAGGGATTAGCAAACGGCCTTCCTCTTTCGGCCGTAACGGGTCGGGCAGAGGTGATTGATGCTGTTGGGCTCGGTGGTGTTGGGGGCACCTACTGCGGAAATCCGCTTGCGTGCGCTGCATCGCATGCGGTCCTTGATCGGTTTGAAGATCCATCGGTTCTCGCACATGCTCGCCAGATTGGAGAGGTCTTACGTCAAAAACTCGAAGTGTTTGCCAACCGCTTCAATTGTATCGGCCAAACACGAGGTCTTGGTCCAATGCGTGCTATTGAACTTGTGTCTGACCAAGAAACAAAGCAGCCCGACAAGGCTGCTGCTCAAGCAGTTGTTCAATATGCCTATGAACACGGATTAATCCTCATGGCTTGTGGCACCCACGGAAATGTCCTTCGTTTTCTTGTTCCACTAACGATCAGTGAAGAAGATTTAAACGAAGGACTTGTGGTTGTTGAAGATGCTTTAGCCAGTCTTGAGTGACAGTATTATAACGCACTTAACAATGTCAGATGTATCAAACGCTGTTTCCAGTAAGGTATGTATTTGATCGATTGTCGTTTGCTCATCTAGGCAGCAGTGTGTGGCCCAATCATTTGAGTCGGCTCATCTTAAGAGATGCTTTTTGAGTTGCGTGCGTGTAAAGTTGCTAGATTAGTTTCTGGGCACGGAAAGATATGACCGCATTGGAGAGCGTTTTGTTAAAATTTTTATGGACACTCCTCGTCCTCCTTTTTTTGATATGCGAATCTGCTCCTTGTGCAGAGTTGAAGCAGGTCTCGAAGCCCAATGTCCTGTTTATTGCTATAGATGACCTTGCATGCACACTCGGTTGCTACGGTGATCAAGTGGCGAAGACACCAAATATTGATCGGCTCGCAGCGACAGGGGTATGTTTTCAGCGGGCTTATAATCAGTTGCCACTATGCAATCCAACGAGGGCTTCTCTTCTAACTGGTCTCCGTCCAGATCAGATAAAAGTCTATGACCTCGATCGACACTTCAGGGAAGAAATTCCAGATGTCATCACGCTGCCTCAAGCATTTCAGCAGGCTGGATATTATGTTGCCCGTGTGGGCAAGATTTTTCACTACAACGTTCCAGCGTCAATAGGAACCAACGGCCTTGATGATCCGCCGTCTTGGATGTGTGTGGTCAACCCGAAAGGTCGAGATACCGCTGAAGAGGAACTGGTTTTTAATACAGAACCGCATAAGAAAATCTCAGCAGCACTCAGTTGGCTCGCGGCAGAAGGAAATGACGATGAGCAGACAGACGGCATGATCGCCACAGAAGCTATACAAATAATGAATACAAATAAGTCGAGCCCATTTTTCTTAGCTGTTGGATTTTTTCGTCCACATACACCATACATAGCTCCAAAGAAATATTTTGATCTTTATTCAAATGCAAACTTACAGATTCCGTATGCCCCACTGGATGATCGCGAGGATATACCGATCGCAGCCTTTGCTCATAATTGTTCAGAACCACATTACGGACTCGAGAAGGACATCTTGATCAAGGCAACACAGGCCTACTACGCCTGTGTTTCATTTGTTGATGCACAAGTTGGCCGTCTGCTCGATGCCCTCGATCATTTCAAACTCACTGATAATACGATTGTCGTGCTGTGGAGTGACCACGGATATCATCTTGGGGATCATCTTGGGGTTTGGCAGAAGCGCACTCTCTTTGAGCAGTCGGCACGTGCACCGTTGATTATCCGGGCTCCAGATAAGGCCGGAAACGGTCAGGTTTGTCGGCGAGTAGTTGAGTTTATTGACATGTATCCCTCCCTTACTTCTCTTGCAAAAGTAGACTCACCGAGCGGATTACCTGGTCGGGACTTGAGCCCACTTTTAGCTGACCCACTCATGCCATGGGATGGTTATGCGGTGACACAAGTTTTACGGCCTGCAGACGCACGTCTGCCACAACCAGTCATGGGATGCAGTATTCGCGATCGTCGTTGGCGGTATACAGAATGGGCTGAGGGAGAGGCCGGGGTAGAGCTCTATGATCATCACGCTGATCCAATGGAATTCCACAACTTAGCTGCTGATCCAGATCCGAGAAATTCTGCTGTAATAGAGCGACTCCGTAAGGCATTACATGAACGTGCATCTGGAAAAATTCCTCTGACGCCATTTCAACCAAAAAGATTGTGATGGTAAAGTTTATTCAAGACGGTACTTTTTTCGCTGTGGGGTCTTTCGAAAAAGGATACACAGATCAGTTTCAATAGAAGTGTTTAAAAAGGGCGCTATGAGATTTTTGACTGTCTTTCTACTACTGGCTAGTTTCCATGCGGTACGAGCCGAAGAGTCTCCAAATATTTTGCTAATAATTACAGATGAGCATAACTTTAGAACGCTTGGCTGTTATCGAGATCATTTGCCCAAAGAACAGGCTGAGATGTGGGGGCCTGGAGCCATTGTTAAGACACCTAATATCAACAGGCTTGCGAGCGAGGGGGTGATCTGCACTCGAGCCTATGCAACTGCGCCGGTCTGTTCACCCTGTCGGGCGGCGATGATTACCGGTCTCTATCCACAGAATACCGGGGTGCCAACAAATAATTGCAAACTTAGAACAGATATTCCAACACTTGCTTCAATACTGAATGAATCGGGATACGAAACAGGGTTTATTGGAAAATGGCATCTCGGAGGTGCAGGGAAGCCGGAATGGTCGCCTGAAATCGACGGTGGTTTTGTCGATAAACAGTTTATGTTCAATCGTGGACACTGGAAAAAATTTCAACTCACCAAGACCGGTGCCGAGGTGGCTTCTCGAGGTAAACAAGGCGATCCCTCATATAGTCTTGATAATGCTGATGAGAAAACATTCTCTACAGACTTTCTTACAGATCGCTGTATTGAGTTTATTAATAGAACCAAAGACAGCCCGTTTCTTGCTGTTGTGAGTTATCCCGATCCTCATGGTCCCAATACCGTACGTAGTCCATACGATGCGATGTTTGAGCATCTACGGTTCCTGCCGCCAAGGACGTATGGCCTGGATGATGTACCAGGGCCAAAGTGGTTGGGGGATGAAAAAGGGCATGCAACATTTCGTCCTGATCAGATGAGACAGTACTTTGGTATGGTGAAGTGCCTTGACGATAATATTGGCCGCTTATTTCAGGCTTTAGAAGCGAATGGTGAACTCGATTCAACAATAATTATGATGACCTCAGATCATGGTGATCTTTGTTATGAGCACGATCGACTCAATAAAGGAAATCCATATGAAGGGTCTGCACGAGTTCCAATGCTTATACGACTTCCTGATAGTTTGCCTGCCGGGCTCGTTTATAAGCAACCGGTTGGTACCGTTGACATTACACCGACGCTTCTTTGTTTAGCGGGCCACAATTCCCCAGCAATGGAACTTCAGGGAAGAGATTTATCAAAAGCACTAATCAATAGGAATTCTGAGAAGATAACGGAATATACCTTTCTCCGAAATGCAGGAACAAAGGCTAGTTGGATCTGTGTAGTTGATTCACGCTATAAGTTAGTGCTTTCTGTAGATGATCGCCCCTGGCTCTTTGATGGTCAACAAGATCCTGATGAACTGCATAATTTCTTTGGACGCCCGGGGAGTGAAGCCGTGACGCGTACGCTAGCCAAGGCGTTAAAAAAGTATTCTATTGAAAATAGTGATGCGTTTGCGGAACAACCAAATATTGCAAAGTCGCTAAACCTTTGCTTACAGGTGGGCATGTAGGTTTTTTTTGTTGTCGCACTGTAGGTTCGTGCAGCGTGCTTAAGGAAAGCCCACTCAGTGTCTCCACGATCAAGTAAGAATCTCATTTGTTCGATGCGGAGAAGAACTATGTATCGCTGCACTTTACTACTTGTCTGTTGTTTTTCTGGACTCATTTGGAATCACAATTCGTCTTGTAGTGCTGCGCAGCCGAATGTCGTAATGATTTGCATAGATGATCTGAATGACTGGACTGGTTTTCTTAGGGGACATCCAGACGTATCAACTCCAAACATGGATGAGCTCGCAAAGCGAGGAAGGAACTTCAGTAATGCACACTGTGCCGTGCCTGTTTGTTCTTCATCACGTGTCAGCGTCATGTCGGGGGTTACTCCAACAACGCATGGTAGTTACGAAATTGGGCCACGATATGACGAATTACCCGCGCTTGATGATGTTCCAACAGTGCAACGGTATTTTAAAGATCACGGATATTACACGTTGTCTGGTGGAAAAGTGCTTCATCACGGATTCACCGGTCGGCTCGCTGATGCGATTGATCAATCACTGGGACGAGAAAAGGGTCGACGTCCCCGAAATGTAATGAACAGGCCTTCGCAGTGGAGCGGTGCTTGGGATTGGGGTCAATACCCTGATGCAGATGCCGAAATGGCTGATTTCAAATTAGCGCAGAAGGCGGTTAGTTTTCTTCAGAGCGATTCGAAAAGCCCATTTTTTCTGTCAGTCGGTTTTTTTCGTCCACATGTGCCCCTTTTTGCTCCGCCCTGCTGGTTTCAGCAATATGACATTGAGTCGATCAGCCTGCCGCAAATTCCCAGCTGGGATCTTGATGATGTACCAAAAAATTTCTTGAATATTAATAGTTACGCAGTTGCTCCAACCCATAAGGAAGTTCTCAAGTACGGGAAGCAGCGAGGCTTAACTCAAGCTTATCTTGCTTCGATTAGTTTTGTGGATTCATGTGTCGGTCTTGTAGTTGATGCACTTCGAGCGAGCCCACACGCAGAGAACACCTATGTTGTACTGTGGAGTGATCATGGTTTTCACCTTGGTGAAAAACACCATTGGGCAAAACGTACCTTATGGGAAGAGTCAACACGGGTGCCACTTCTTATTTCTGGGCCGGGTATCGTACCTGATATCCCGTGTGAACAGTCGGTAAGTCTGATCGATATTTATCCAACGCTCATTGACTTATGTAGTCTTCCAGAGAATAAAAAACTTGAAGGAATTTCCCTGGTTCCCCAACTTGAGAATTCCAAAACAGTAAGAGACAGGCCAGCAATTACATCTTCATATTTTGGAAATCACGCTGTAAGGAGTCATTCTTGGCGGCTCATAACATATGAGGACGGTGCAGAAGAACTTTATGATCATCGGAGTGACCCAGATGAATTTCATAATCTCGCAGATGACCCTCGGTATAAGTCAATTAAAGATAAATTACGTAGATGGCTCCCAAGGTCAGAAGAGCCAGAATTTAAAAAAATATCAGAACGTAAGAAAAAGCTGAAGAAATAGCGGAATTGCATACATTGTTTGCTTTCAAATATTCTCAGAAAGTTCGGTGTATTTGCAAAGTTGAGATTTTCTAGAGTAATCTGCTTGGTTGGTGTGGGGGTTTGGAGGTTCCACTCAGATATTAGTTCCGGAATATAAAAATTGTTCTGCCTCTTTTGTCTGCAAGTTGATTTCAAGCAGCTCGGTAGTTCAATAAGTGAAAGAGTAGCAATTCGATGAGCAGCGTTACTCGTTCCGCTTGTACCAGCGACCTGATACCACTTGGTCAGAAAGTTGCTTATGCCGCAGGGATGCTAGTTAATAACCTGCAAGCAGCTGCAATGCCGGCCATGATGGTTGTGCTTAATTTGGGTATAGGTCTTGACCCAAGACTCGTTGGGATCATTGGGTTTATTCCAAGGATCTTTGATGCAGTTTCGGACCCACTGATGGGTTATGTGTCGGATAATACGCGTTCGCGATGGGGCCGCAGACGACCATATATTTTTCTTGGGGCTATTACGGCTGGTCTTGTCTTTGCAGGGATGTGGCAGTTCCCGGATGGACAGACAAAGGCATTCTATTTCTGGTTTTTTCTGCTTGGTTCGATTCTCTATTTTTTGACGTATACAGTGTACGCAACCCCGTTTGTAGCATTTGGGTACGAGATGACACCTGACTATCATGAGCGAACACGCCTTCATGCTTTTGCCAATACAGCGGGACAGTTGGCGTGGATTGGGGCTCCATGGATTTGGTGGATCATGTCGAGTTTTGAAAATAAGGTCCATGGTGCAAGTGTTTTAGGTATCTGGTTTGGAGGAGCAATAGTCATACTTGGTGTCGTACCAGCTTTATTCTGCCGAGAGCGGATTGCTGATATTCCAGAACCTAACCCAGTAGAGAGGCGGAGTGTCTTCAGTAACCTTTCTATTTTTTTTCAGGGCCTAGTGACGGCTGTGCGATGTAAGCCGTTCGCAAAGCTTTGTGCTGCAACGTTTCTTGTTTTTAATGGATATCAATTGGGCATCTCGTTTGCGCTGTATGTGATGATTTATTACCTGTTTAATGGTGATAATCAGGCAGCTGGGCAGTTAAATGGCCAATGGGGTTCACTGACGGCGATTTGCACTGTTGGAGTCATTCCATTGACGGCATTGATTTCAGAAAAAATTGGAAAGCGACGAACTTTTTTGGTCACAATTTCACTTTCTATTGTAGGGTATGCAATGAAATGGATTGGCTATAACCCAGAATATCCATATTGGCTACTTGCCTCGTGTCCGTTTGTTGCATTCGGTACAGGGTCGCTCTTTACGCTTATGGGTTCAATGATTTCAGATGTTTGTGATTACGATGAACTTGGTTCAAATAAGCGAAGGGAAGGTGTCTTTGGTGCAATCTATTGGTGGATGGTCAAAGTTGGTATGGCATTAGCGCTTTTAGTAAGCGGTTACCTGCTTGTTGCATCTGGTTTCATTACCCCACAGCCCGGATCAACAGAGATAGTCGTGCAGGGCGAAAAGACACTTTTCTATCTGCGAGTATTTGATGTATTTATTCCGATCATTACATCAACGATTGCACTGATGATTATGTCTACGTATGAGATTACGGAAGACAGTGCAAGGGAAACACGGCAACTTTTAGAGCACCGACGAGGTCATGTTTCATGACTGTCACGAAGAGAACCAGGTCGATTATCATGCTGAATTGATATAGATTTAGAACTCTCTTCGATCGTGTAATTTCTTCATGGGATGTTTATTGAGATATTTTCCATAAGAATATAAGGAAGAAGATTTCCTCCACTGATCGATTGAGGCGATATGTTCTGAAGACAACAAAACGACAGGCCTAAGCGTACGGAAAAAGATCAGAATCCAACTGTTTCAAAAGAGTTCTTAGCTGAGGTAACATTTTGCGAGTCGCAATAACACCTTGGTGCGCAATAGCAGATGCATTTTGGAAATCAGTCAGCTGAAAGGCTGAGACATCTGGTTCGATAGTAAGATCAGCATCTCCTGCACCCATTTTTCGAATGTTTCTATCTTGAGCAGCTCGTACTCGTCCTAAAGTCTGAAACATGTTCGGTATGTTCATTTCTTCAGTAGGAGTTTCAGGTGTATTTCCTACAAATGAATGTCCGATTTTTGCAGAAACATCGACAGCAACAATGAAAGTTGCTCCCTGATTTACCAGTACATCAGCTGGAACATTATTAAGTATTCCACCATCAACAAGCGCCATGCCATCCCGACAGATAGGTTGCGAAACACCAGGAAGATTAATACTTTCGAGAATTGCATTGGCGGCATCTCCATGGGAGCGATGCACTTGTTCTGCAGTCACAAGGTCGGCTGTAACTGAAGTAAACGGAAGAATCAGTTGCTCAAGAGTCCAGGTTGAAAGATGTGAACGAAGCATCTCCTCCCAGCCACCGCGACGAAATTTTCCAATCATATACCAGGCGTCACCGTAGGGGACAAAACCGTACTTTTTATTTGGTTTCAAATCCTGGGCAAATGTTTCAATCAACCATGCGCTATCGTACCCAGCAGCATATGGGATACCGGTAAGTGCACCGGCACTCGTACCAGAAAGAAAATCGACAGGGATACCCTCTTCATCGAGAACACTCAGAACACCGAGATGTGCCATGCCTCGTGCTGCGCCACCACCAAGTGCGAAGCCTATGCTCGAACCACGAAGGTGGCGAACAATTCGTTCAATGCCACTCTTTCGTGTAGTGTGTGGCGACTGTCCAAATCCATCCCAGTGAACTTTGAAGTCACCTCTGCAGATTGAACGAAGATTGCTTAAAGAGTCAGCCACTTGTTGCGTGTTTCGAAGAATTCGAACAAGTGAGGTCTTGTTTCTAATAGTAGGGTAGCATTCAGAAAGTTTGAAAAGAAGGCCCTCCGTTTCTCGGGAAATACTCGAATCAAAACAACAATAAATGGCGTCAGCGTCCTGAAGGACTTCGGCTAGATATTCAGTGTTTGTATTGAGATGAATATCAAGAATACATCGTTCAACACTGATCCACGCAGATGCTTCTGAGCGAATTTCATTTGGATTACGTATCTGTTCATGTTTATCAAGAAGATTAATCGTGCGATCCGCTGTAGCTAGCGTCGT
>Ga0114925_10000737_pt1 | contig 15223 bp, 16 predicted proteins | sample SumtaG_2_FD_87287 | JGI IMG/M metagenome (GOLD analysis project Ga0114925, IMG submission 87287) | Deep subsurface microbial communities from Indian Ocean to uncover new lineages of life (NeLLi) - Sumatra_00607 metaG | ecosystem: Environmental > Aquatic > Marine > Oceanic > Sediment | place... | reverse complement strand
TTCAGGGGCGAGGCATACCCTATGGGTGCATAAAGCACTCAAGGGGTACGCTGAGCCTCGCCCCATTCCCATTATTCTTGGCCCAACTTTTCCAGCTCGGCCTCGGAATCCTCGCAATACTCAACGGTATAGCGCAAATCGAAGCTCTGATCGTTCGTAGAATGAATGTTTTTAATCGTGATCATCACACCCGGATCGGTGATGCGATAGTCTGAGATTGGCTGTTCAACCCAGCCTTTTGGGGCGATCTCAGTTGCAATGCCGCCTGTTCCGATAAGTATCTTGCGTCCAAGGGTATAGGTCTGGTTTGAGCCGTGTACGTAGACCTCAAAATCCTTCTGGGGTAGGGCAGGTTCGGTTGTCGGATTGAAGAGCGCGATAGACTTCGGCCAGATGGGGTTAGGAATCTTCTGCTGATCCACTAATGCAGTCCCTTCGGAGACTATAGTGTCTTCCTCGATCGGATTGGTGAAGATTTTTCGGTTGCGTCGAAGCCCTACGCCGCCAGCCACTATGTAGGTGTCTTCGGGTTCCAGAATCTTGTTCCCGGTCGTACAGCGCATCACCATGCGGGTGCGGATCGCCCGGCATTTGACCCTGACCTTACGCCCCGGGGGAGCGTCTATCTTGAACTTGCGTTCCTTAACCCGGATGGTTGGATGCTCGGAGTTGGTAAACTCCGGTGCAGGGGGATCGGGGTTGGCTTCGGTACCGTAGGTGTAGCAGAGCTCGTAAGCTTCGGGGTCCTCGCCGGTATCCTTGGCCGGGATGGTGATCTCCACCCCGCCGTCAACCGGGATCACGTTGAGATTAGGACTTGCCGGATACCAACACACCACGAGATCTGATCCTACGATGAAGTCCTTGGTCGCCCAGTTGGTGTAGTTGTCGCTGGAGACAACGGACGCGACCTTGAGCTTGTACTTGCCGCCAAGGTTGAGGCCATCGAACCGCACCACCGGCGCGACAGGAGAAGCGATACGGTTGTACTGGAGCACGGTCTTGGGGCGGGTGAAGTCCAAGTCGGTATCAGTCTTGAACGGGAGAGCCTGCTCCTGGTAGCGTTCGGCATAGGGACAGACGTAGAAGGTGTGCGAATCCGCGTCCTTCAGGTCTTCTTCGCAGGTAACCCAGTTGGTTCCCTCAGTATACCCGGAGTCGGTGATTTTGGAATGCCAGCTCTCGTCACCGCGTACCAAGTAATAATAGCCGGGGCCAGACGGGTCGTCATCAGGGCCGGTAATCCAGAGCTTGTCGGCCCATTCGGCCCCGGATTTTACACTCGAAAAGTTGCATTTCTTAGGGTTACTTCCATCCTGCTGCCCTTGGCCCCAGTCGCCGATCCATACCAAAACGTCAGCAAGAGGGGTGCCCGATTTCAGGTTCACTCGCTCAAGGGTAAGCACATTTGTCACGGCAGGAACCCGGCCAAGCTCCTCGGGCATGACGGTTTCGATGCCTTCCCAGGAGGTGGTGCCTCGATTTCCATGAAGAATGATGGGCATGGGTACCTTTTTAGCCACACCCTTGCCCTTGGGATAGTCGGGCAGTTCGGGCTTCGAGCCTGGTGGCGGCGGTTTGGCTCCGGTGCCGGTCCCTTCCTCCTCAGCCACCTCGGGGATCGAGGAGTGAGGAATAAGCTTACAGGTTCGCACCAGGCGGTTAGGCCAGACATCGTCAAGGACGGTGATCGGCCCGGTGCCGGTCTGCTTGCAATTGGCTAAAACGATGTCGTTTATCCCGGGCGCGGAAGTGGAGACGGAGATGAGGAAGAAATCTTTTTTGCGAGTCTGGTATTCGGTACCGGTGCGATGGGCGTTGCGTGGGGTGTCGTAGTCGTCCTGGTGTGAAAGGATGATGTAGTTATTGCCGCCCGAGGTGTCTTCAAGCTCTGCCTCCCGGTTCTGGGCGGATTCTAAGGTGATGCGGTGCCCATTCAAATCGTAAGCCCAGCCAGTGGAAACCTCTACCTTGTGATCGCTTTCACTTTTTGAGGTAACGACGAGGCCGTTGCCGATGCAGGGCAGACAGCCGAAGTCCTTTGCTATCTGCAGCAGATCCTCATCCTGGCCGCCCTGATCTACCTGGAAGTCGGTCACGAATAATCTGTCGTCTTTTACGCTCGGGTCATCCCGATTAAACCTGGTAGACATCTATACCTCCTTTCGGGGTCCCTGCAAAAGCGCGCTTGCCCCCCGGTCGGGTGCAGCGATTTCATTGGGTGAAGCAACGTTGACATCGTTGCGGTTAAAACGTGAACTCATACAAATCCTCCTTTTCGTGGTGGTTGCATCCTTCCGTTCGCCTTCGGCGAGGATTGTGACCCGACAGGGTAAAAGATCGGGATAAATTTGGGTTCCCCGCGATGAAACTACATTAGGTGGGGAACTTGACATGCCTACTTTTTTTACTAAGATTTTATTATCTGGAGTTGAAGAATTAGGAATAAGCCAACTAAACAGGAGTGTTATAATGGCGAGACCAAGATCAGGGGAGCCAAGAAATAAGCTCCTTGCAATCCGGGTTACAGACGAGCTGTGGAACACACTCGACCGGACATGGCACGCGATCTGCGCCAAGGGAGAGCGAATCACAAAGGAAGAGTTCCTCTCTCGTCTCTTAAAAACCGGTCTTGAAAAGCACAAAGAAGAGGGTGGAGTCCTAGGATAAGGGCGTAAAGCAGTCTCCTTTAGATTCTTATTCAGTATGGGAGGGGTATATTCGTATGTGGGTGTGGGTGGGATGAGGGAGACGTGATTCCGCAATATCCTTAGAGCAAGTATGAAGTGGAAACACGTATATGGTTTCTGTATTCGCATCCCTATCCCACCAGCCTCACCAGATCATAGTACCCGCCCACATTCTCGGTGACTATAAGGCACCGCGCAGGTGCGAACTTGGTCTGTATAACCTTCTCAGCGATATCCTCCAGGGTCTCCCCGCCGGGCTCGGAGTCCAGCACCAAGAGGAGGTCCACCAGATCGTCCCAGTTGCACCAGGTGACATGCTCCGAGCCTACATTCTCCCACCACTCCAGGGGCCAGTCCGGGGCTAGGGTATGGATCTCGACGATATCCGGCCTATTGACCCCGGTGATTCCCTCGACCGCATCCTTGATGGCATCGGCTGTCAGGCAAGCGGTAAAGTCGCGCAGCTCGGTCAACAGCCTGGTGCGGTAGTCGGGATCCGTCTCACCTGAATTGCGGGGTAAGTCAAGCGTCTCGCCCCACTTGTCAAGGTCATCGCCCCACGCCTGCGTGATGAACCGCGCCTCGTAAGTTCTGTTGAGACCGTAGGAGACGAACTCGGTAAAGTAGGTGTAGTCGGCGTAGACCTTCTCGGTGGCTTTAGGAGCCAGATTGAAGGTAACGTCGAAATCGCCGTCGTTGTAGTCTATAGTGCCGCTGATGCCGTCCTTGTCAGAAGTCAGGGTGCCGTCGCCATTGTCAGTTAAGGTCTCGGTCGTGTCGTCGGTGACAACCGCATGGATCACAAGCGAGCCGGGCTTGATGCCGGGGTGTGCCAGAGTGCCCCTGAATCTCTTCTGGGTCCCGTCGCCCGTGCCTATCTGCTCATCTTCGATAGTCGTCTCCCGCTGGCTGAGCTCGGTGCGGATGGTCTCCAAAAGCTTGCGCAGAGGCGATGACTCCTTTAAGTCGCGGAAGGTCTTGCGATTGGTTAGGACATCGAATGTGTAGCGAAATCTACCCATAAGACACACTCCTTTCTGGAGTCCGCTACTTCTCGGGGTCCCCGCAAAGGAGCGGAGCTCTTTTGTGGGGTGATCAAGGTCTTGCGATTCGTGAGGATGTTGAAATTGAAGCGGAATCTGGACATGCTACCTCCAAATCCACCTCCCCCTCGATGGGGGAGGGTTGGGGTGGGGGTGATCCCCCTCACCTTTGTCCACTCCCACCAGGGGAGGGGAAAGCAACATTGAAAAGTGGGTCTTCATGCGGCCTCCACCGATTTAACCAGCACAACCGCTCTATCCTCCTTTTCGCCTGCGGCGAAAAGATCGGAGGAATAAAACATACACATGGTTACGCCTCTACTGATTTAACCAAGACTTCAGCGCCAACAACATTTTGTTCGTCGTCGTCAAAGAAGTTCTGGATCTCGGTTATGTGATCCTCGTAGACCGGGCCGCCGTTGTATGAAACGACGATATCCACCGTGTTCGGACCCCGCTGGCGCATGTAGACCGTCGCGTCGGTCACGTAGCCTTTGTACTCTGAAAGCACCACGCTGCGGTACCAGGCCTTTGTTCCCTTGCCTTTCTGGCGGTAGAGGGCCAAAACCGTCTCGCGTGCGGTCTCGGTCGCTATGTCTTCCGACCAGTCCAGGCCCCATAACTCGTAGTAACGCCGCAGGGTCGTGCGATCCGCATACTGCGCCCAGAGATCGAGGTATAGGATCTTAAGCCTATCCCACAGCAGGCTGATCGCCGCCGCGACCACAGCCAGTATGGAACGCACCACGCCTCGTGTGCGCCAGTTGGTGATCTGTGGGGCCTCGTTGGCAAGCTGGTCCTTCATGTCGTTAAAAACTTCACTAGCAGTCTTGAAATGAAGGCTCATGACAACCTCTCTGTCCAATTAAGGTTTTCGGTGTCCCCGCGAGGATGCAAAGCAGATTCGTGGGGTAAACTTAAGTGCATACAATCCTCCTTTCGCGCTTCGCGCGAAAGATCGGGACCCCCTCCCCCTTTATCCCCCTCCACTAGGGAGGGGGAACAATTTGCATTTTGCAATTTGAATTTTGAATTGTGAGCGAAGCTCACGACATCCTCCTTATCACAAGCGATATCTCGCGCGGGCGAATCCTGGATTTTGGAAAAACCCCGCAGATAAAGCCGTCCTCGGTCAACCGGATGTTATAACGACCCTCAAGAAGCCTGTCCTCGCGCTGCAGCGGCTCTCTTATGGCGTTGTATAGACCGGCAACAACGATCCCGGCCATCGGCATGTTAACAAACTCAGGCAGACGCGAGCCAACCGTATAGGCAAGCGCCCAGTCGTAGTACTGACACCAGAGCTCGTTCAATAAATCCTGCTTGAGGCAGTCCTCGCCTTCGCAGAGCGCAAAGTCGCCGTCTTCTATGAAAACATCGAGTATTCTTCCATCATCGTAATCGAGTTCCAGTTTTATATCTCTACCAAGATCAACCACTTAGGAACTCCTTTCCTGATTTCTCCTCCCCCTTGACCGGGGAGGGGTGGGGGTGAGAGCGGTTCTCACCCTCCCCTTTATCCCACTCCACCAGGGAGGGGGATGATTCAATCCGTGAAATCTGCGTTCCGAAAGGGAACCCTGCTGGAGTTGCAATCTGCGGATCACTTCCACTCCTAGTCTGTAAATACCGTTTTAGATAACAGGCCAGTGGGCGGTGGCACCGGAGGCCCGCTGGGATAACCTGGGGAGACACAGTTGTGGGTGTGAGAGGTAAGCCAGCTTATCAGCAAGTCGCCCAACGCAACCGGATGGGGGGCAGTCTTACCCAGTTTAATAAGAGGACACTTCACCTGTTTGGAGATCGCTATCTCCTCGGTCACGGTCTTTTTGACCTTTACCTCCACCGCACCTGCGGTCTGCACGAAGATGTTGTCGTCGGCGTCTATCTCTATCCACAGGTTATCACCCTTTTTAAGGATCATGCGTTCCCAGCGCTGGCACGCCTCGATTGTAGGCCTGCCGTCCACCCAGGTAACCAGAACCTCGGTGTCCTTCTCAGGAACCAGGATGAACCCCAGGTCCTTGTCGCCCTCCCTGTTGAGAACCCGCAACGGCATGGGAACGTGCTGCAGAAGCGTCTCGGACTCCTTCTCAGGCTGCACGTCACACCAGAATCCTGGGATGCGGTCAGCGAGCGCCCAGCCAGAAGGGGTGGTCTGCTGGACAGCCTCCACCGTGCCGATGATGGCGTCATCCAGGCCTTTGTCCGAGAGTTCCTGGAACAGCTTTCTTACGTCACTCATTAGACCCCCTGATATAAAACGAGCATACCGTACTCATAAAACCTCCAACATAAAGCGCCCGCGTCGCAACTCATTTTGTCTCCTTGACGTATGCACTCATTACTCCCTCTCACAACTCATCCGGCGGCTTGCGGACCTCGACGGTCATGCGAAAACCGCCTGAAGGCGAGTAGTTGAAGGTCACCGATTTGCAGTCGTAGTAGTCGTTGCGTTTGGGGTGCTCTGCCGATTCCAGCCAGATGCGGTGGGAGTGGGAGAGTAAAGGATTGCCGAAACTGGTGAAGCTTCCCTCGTACTGGGCAGCGTTCAGCTCGTGGTACTTCTTCTTTGCCAACCCCTTTGCGTACTCCTCGGCCTGCTCTTTCCCCTGATCAAACGAGTAGGACAGGGTGAAGCTCTTCTCCTGACCCTCGGTATCCTCCTCGTAGCCCTCAGCCTTCGCAGGATACTCCCCCTTTGCCGATGTATTTCGCTGTTCCCGGTCCACCAGGTTACAGATAACCTTGGCAAAGGGCTTGCGGGTTCTGTATTTCAGGCTGCCTGCAGAGATTACGTTCCCCCACGAGGGCGAGTACTGTCTGCCCGCGTCGTAGTTGGAGCGCTCTCTGCCCGAGCCGATGCGATATAAAAGCACCTTGGGGGAGCTTTCGCCTTCCTGGGGCAGAAGGTTGCGGTGATAGGGCCAATCCGGGCCGAAGTACACTACCTTTTTCCCGGGGATGCAGAAGTGAACCCACTGGATCTCTTCTGAAAGTTTGGCCATGGCCTGGGCCACGGTCTGCTTCTTAAACTCAAGGGTCAGCGGTTTGTAGTCGTTATCCTTCTCCTCCATCGGGATGTACGCACTGAGTCCGGCCTTGGCCAGAATGTCCCTGGCTATCTCGCTGTAGTAGAGGCACTCCCCGGCCTTGCAGTAAGTCTCGGTGAAATATTTGTGCTTTGCCGCCTCGAACGCGTCCTCGGCCTTTATTATCAAGGGAAGGTTGGGGGATACCCAGGAGATTACACCCACGAACACGGTGCGCATCTCCGACTTCTCACCCTCGTAACCGAAGGCTATCTCTATATCATTCCCCTTCTTGAAAAGCTCGAGCTGGGTCTTCTTGGCCCCGGGTACGTGCACCTCTGCGCTGTCAGCCGGCTTTTCCGCCGAGAGGTTCACCGTAATCTGGGATACCGCCCGAACGTAACGCACTTTCTCCCCCTCCTGGGTGATCTTTATCTCGAAGCGGGGAAGAAGAACCGCCATCCCTACCACCGGTAGAAGATCGCGCGCCAGCGTTCAGCCATACGCATCGCAGGCTTACGTGCACGCGCAAAGTAGAGAATCCTATCCCCGGCCTGTGCTGCGTGATCCGCATCCCAGCGGTTGTAGGCATAAAGATCAAAGCAAAGCGTCGGGTCGGCGTAGCGATTCAGAGCCAAAAGAACCATGGGATCGTAGGAGGGGTTGAGGGCAACCTGGGCCAGGAACCCCGGAACCTTCCCTTGCTGCTCGGAGACCTCAAGGTAAGGTATAAAGACATCAAGCCCGGGTGCCGTATACTCTGGATCGTCGCCGAAGCGATCAAGGTTAGCATGATAGATCACCCACCAAAGCGAGGCATCCCCGTAGTAAAGCTCGGCCAGGAGGAAGATGTCCTCGTCCTGGTTGAGGATATGGTAGAATCCGCGATCGGAGCTATCATGCATTTCCCGCCTCCCCGGTTGCCTGTTTGTATTCAGCTTCGGTTGGGAACAGCTCCACCCCCAGATCCATCTCCGCCACCGCGGTGAGTGTGACCTGGTAACGATGGTTCTTGACAGGATTCACCGCAATGGTTTGAAGCACGACCTTACTGATTCCAAGGTCAGAAAGCAGAGAAGTTCTTGGATCCAACAAGGACTCCTGTCCGCGAAACACCTGGCTGGCGCTCTCCGCCACGTCCTGAACCTTTTCCAGAAATGAACCACCCTTGTCGAAGTGCAGTCCTACGCCTTCGGTTATGGATACCGTGCCCTTATGGCTGCGTACGAGCAGTGCCAGCGCCGAGATTACCTTGTGGGCATTGACCACGCCGCCGCCCGAGATCAACGGCCTGCGGTAGTCCCCGGCCTCGAAGCTGATATTCAAGTTATAGCCTGAGAACCCCATGTCTTCCTTGACCGTATCAATTAAGCCGTCAACCTCGGTTATCACTATCTTGCATCTCCCGTTGACGGTGATCTGACAGGGGAAGGGGATTCGGATCTCATTCCCTCCACCTTCAAGAACCAGGTAATCGGTATAGGTGTAGAATGTTCCTGACCGGTGGGTGGTGAAGAAAAGGTCCTGAACCCCGCTTGCTAAATCCAGAACAGACATATGCTACCTCCTAGGCTACTGATTAGAGTACTCCGCAAAAATTTCGCAGAGCATCTCCTCTAGAACTCTTTCATCCAAAGGATGATCGTGGACACTTACGACTTCAACATCTATGTCTTCAGGTGCCAAATTGCTTTGACTCGGTATTGAATGGTTTATTGAACTCTGATTGTTCGTTAAACTATCAATAATCTCCTCAGGTGTTATTTTTCTTTCAGGAACATCATCGACTTCAAATCCGGGTAACACTTCATAATCAACTGTATCAACTTCGTAGTAGTAATATGAGCGATAGTATTCGTATAATAATTGCTGCTCCCGAGTGGCTTCGGGGGGTAAAGATTCGCCGCTCATAACTTTTTCGATTATTTGGTTCACACTTTCATATAACTGTTGATTGTGCTGGCGTACAACATCTTCAGAACTTGGTTCAATATAAAACGGATCCATTTTATTTCTTAAAGTTGTACGAATTTGTTTATTTTGAGCAGTCGCCTTGGGAATTTTTTCACCCGGACACAATCTTTGAAAATCCGTGACATTCGCCTTCCATTCGTTAACGTATCTAGATAACTCAGACCATTCATCGTCAGTCCATACAAAATTGTCATCCTTGTTATCAGTTACACGAGGTACATTGATTCTGCCTTCCAATACATCTTCTAAATATGCTATTGCCCCGGCATCTGTTGCCAGATCACGATACATATTGGGGGTAACATCCCAGTATTCAGCAGAAACCCGCAATTGATAAATCATCTGTAGAACAGTGGCAACCGCTTCCTTATCATATATATCAGGCAATGTTCCCGAAGCAACTGCACTAAGGGCAAATTTACTGGGGCGCACTTGGGTACGTAAATATTTCTTAACTTGTTTTTCTCTGCTTATTAAACTAAAACTCTGATCTTTTTTCCCAATAGAGGGTCCCGCGTGCATCTGTGATGCTTCCCATTGCCTAGTTCCTGGAACAGCTGCCTCAAATGCTTTCCATAATTCTTGGGTAGCCTCATCAAATACTGCCCTCCTGCTAGTTTCTCGTTCAGCCATTATCCTGTTCGCTTCCGCTTCACACCTGGTTGCCGATATATCGCTTGGAACTTCGGGAAGTACTATTCCTTCTCTTAAGGCTCCTAATTGTTCGTTCAATTCTGCTAAATATTCAGCAGGTACTTCATTCTCTTGTTCCTTTTCATCTTCCTCCTCAACTTCTAAGATACTTGGGGCCTGCGCCCAACCAAACCAATAATAGGGGCATCCCGGATTAAGCCAAGGATCAGGGTAACGCCTCCACTCTTTTTCTTGTTGGGATAATCTTTTGTAATACTCCCTATATTCCCTCGCAGGTTTTACGTAGTTTTCATCCCACCATTCTACACTAATAGACCTCGGTCTGTTGCTGGGATCAAAGTCGCTGTCAGTCCAATTTGAAAAGTTCTGTGGCTCTTTCATATACTCCTACCCCACGTTGCTGTGGCTTTGGAGCCAAGCTAAAACATACTGTTCAAGCTTTTCTTTGCTGATCTCCTCGTGCCTGTTGATTACCATTCTAACAAGCTGTTGCGGCTGTATACGCTGGGATACATCCCCGGCAGACTTGCCTGAACTACCGAGAGACCCAAGAGATTGTGGTTCGGCCATCGCGAGCATGTCCGGTATCTGCATGAGCCTTTCTACCAGCTTCTCAGCCCTGCTCAGGAACTGGCCCGCCTCTGGGGTCTCTGTGCCTGCAAAACCCTGGCTGCCCGCAATCATGGACTTCTGCGATCCGCCGAACAGGCTTGAAAAATCAAGCCTTGCACCACCACCGGAGGGGCCACCTTGAGCCTGCGCACTTACTGGAGTGGAAGGAACAGAGGAAGGTATAGCCGGCCCTCCGGGCATACCAATCGGAGAAACAGTTCCCATAGCAGGCATCGCGGCTCCATCCCAACCCAAGCCAGGCAAGCCGACCGATGGAGTACTGGGAACTCCACCGACAACCCCTCCAAGACCGACAGGAGAAGTTGATACCGATGGCCCACCCGCCATACTGGGTAGGCTCACCGAAGGAAACGAGGGCAAGCTGAGGCTTGAAGCTCCACCTACTGGCGAGGCCACAACACCATCCCCACCTGCCGGAGTCGTTGAAGTAAGCTCGGTTTGGGTCTCCTGTTCGGGAAGCGCCCCATACATGGCTAAGTTCAGTAAAGCCGCAGGCCCCCAAACGCCACCTCCAACTGATGTTATGGATGCCACCGCTTGCTGTTCTCCAATGGGAGGCACATAACTCTGAAGGGGGTGTTGTTGATCGTAAATAGATGGGAACCCTCTGTACTCGCCAGATGGTCCCAACTCAGGTGTTATTGGTGACTCTAGCGGTAATTGGTTAGTATTAAGTATTGCCCCGATGTATTTTTCTAGAACGCCCTTACGGTAATCGTAACCCCACCTTTCCCTGCCTGGCATGTCTCCACCTTCGTGCGGTGGGAGTTCAACGAATCTGCCAAGTCGCAGCAATGAATCATTCACCAGCACTGTTGAGGAAAACTTATCTCTCGGGACCAAATCAAGGTAATAATTCAATATCGCTTCAAGTTCCGCATCGGATAAGCCAGCGGCAAGAAATAACGTTCTTTCATTGACGAGATTTTTGTACCCCTTCCATGCTTTGTCCGCAAACACTACGTCTCGCCACAGTGCCCATCCCAAATCCGGTGGGAATTGATCCTGTTCTGTAGCTTTGCGTCTCAGCTCCGCCTCAATAGCTTCCAGGACTTTCTGATAAACAACCTTTATCCATCCCCGTTCCATAACATCAAGAATGGAAATATCTCTTTCCAATACTTCCGGTAAATCTAGTTTTAATTGTTCCAACTCTCCAACTGACATGAAAGCAAAAGGACGGGAAAAAGGGGAAGGAATAAATTGAGTGTTCCCCACAAATATATTGCGATTGCCGCTGGCACTTAACCACTTTTGCAGTACCGAAATTGCATAAGTACTTCCGGCATAGTATATCTCGCCTCCTGAACCTGAGACTTTGAGATGGCCTGTGTCATCCACGTCCCAGATTGTTCCAAGAAGTTTGATATATGTTTTGTGCTCGAGCCCCGTAATTGCATTGTCCAACAATTCGTGGTATGGTTTCTGTGCTTCAACCAGAGCAACTAAGTCACTAGCACCTGTTATTGTACCGACATCACCACTGGTTGCAGGAATCCTCCTCCGAATAATCCCCCTTCTGAGGCCTTTCTCAAGTAACTCCTCTGCGGCTCGGGAACCTTCAGTGTATACCTTCGAAGGATCAACTTTAATCCCATGTTGTTTAAGAAAATCAACTATGCATGGAACTTCTCCCCCATCGGGAGCAATAGTGGATCTCGCCAAATATGCATCAACCCACTTCTTATTGTATTTGATCTGCCAATCTGTTGTTCCTCCCCTCTCGTCATATGCAGCACCCAGTTCGTACTCAGGATTCTCAACTGCCCAACGGATGTAACCCTTTCTGTAGATTTCTTCATAATTGCATTGAATAACCCAATCAAATTGCTCTTCTCGCGCAGTTGGAGAATTATAATCTTCTTGTCCAAGCATCCTTTCTTGTTTCTCAGGAATTTCACTAAATTCTTTCTTACTCTCAATCATAAATTCTTCAGCCTTACTGATTTTATCCTCTGATTGACCTCCTGGTGAAGGTAAAGACATACGATCTGGATCTATGACCTTAATGATATTAAGGATATCCTTGGCATTCTCCGTCATGAATTTACGAAATGGACCTAGAGGACCAGGATATGGGTTATTATAGTTTTTAACCGCATTTTCGTATCGTCTCTTATATTTTTCAAGCAATGGTGAAGCGTATACTGCAGCTACAAATACTTCCTGAAATGTACTCCTCTCTTCTCCTACCTTCTTCCATTTGGTACCCGCCTCATCCATCTTAACCTGGTATATCCATTTCTCAGCCATTCTCAACCTCCGAGGAGTTTTGCGATAGCGGCGGCGAGGCGCCTGGAGGAGCGTTCCTCGAGCCACAGCGCCTCACCGTATCTTTGCCAGAATTCGCGCTCGTTTTCAGGAACCGAGCCGAAGTAGTGTCTCACCAGAGCCTCCGCCTGCAGCACCACGTTACGGTCTAGTTGCCTGCGGCGGGCTTGGGAAAATTTTCAAGCTTCACCTCCAGGCCGGTGCCGGCCACCCGCATCAGGTTTACCGCAATCTGAGGCACCAGCGCAGGCTTGGCGTCGATGAGTTTCTTGATCGCTTGCTTTTCCAGTGCGCACGTCATAACCAGGTTGCGCGACGCCTCGTATAAAGACTCCGAACCGGTATCGTAGTAGAACTTTATCTCTGCATGCCCCGGCACCCTGAAGCCATAACTCTCTTCACCCACTCGGATGGTGATTGGTGCTTCTTCCTGCTTGGTCATCTTTTTCTCCTTTCGCGTTTTAGGGGGCGGCCGCGCGGGCCGCCCCAGGTTTTGTTTGTTAAACGATCTTGCCGGCAACTGCGGTGTATTTACGCACGATCTTCTTCGTGCCTTCGTCCAGTGATTCGCTGATGTCGGTGATGTCCACATCCATAATATTGATCACCTTAAGGCCCCACTTCTGCTCGATGAGACCCGAGGAGTCAACCTTCTTGTCGGCGTAGGCTACGGTAATAAGGAAGGGCGCGTAGTCCAAGGCGTCCTTGCCCGCGGCGTGGGCGATGACCTCGAACTCGGCTGAGCTTTCGAGCGTCATGGTGAAGTCGCAGGTGTAGGAGCGGTGGCCGTAGCCGATGCCGTGCGGGGCCGACCCCGCGGCATACTGCAGTTCCTTCTCCTTCTTCGCGGACCAGTTGATTGAGGTGATGCCGGTGAACGTCAGACCGGCGATCTTTATGGTTACGTCGGTCCAGTCGTGGATCTTGCCGTTAATAAGGATGCTTTCTGCCATCTCTTACCTCCTTTCACCCGACGGGTCGGCAATCATGATGAGATGCAGTTTCTTGATCATGGTTACTCCTCTACCTTAGTTCTAAGCTGGAAGGTTGCCACGAGTTTCTTCTTGGTAGGCGTGGGTACTATCTCCACCTTACAGTGCATGATACCGTTGGACCAGATGTTTGCATCAGGACGCAGGGTCAGCACATAGTCCATGATGGGTTTGTCGGTGTCTTCCTCGGTGATCTTCATCGCCTCAAGCGGCCTGGAGAGGTCGGCCTTGTAGGCGGCCAGGTCCTTCTCGGTGATGCCTGGCGAGTTAACGTAGGGCACGTTGGCGATTCCGACCTGGCGCACAGCCTCGTCCACTATCCTGCGGTTGCGGATGCAGAAGTAGTCCGAGGTCGGCGGCGCCATCAGCCAGTCGTCGGTGAATCGGATACCGTATCCTATCCAAAGCCGCAGGGTGGTGAACCGGCCGTCGTTTAGAAGACTCATACGCACCTTGGTCATCACGTCCTTGGGATCGTGTTGGTAGGTAGCGCTACTTTCAGCCAGAGGCCCCGTATCAAGCGTCCATGCGCCGGTAGAGTAATTGATGGTTCCTTTTTGGTCTCCCCCTGAAGTCCAAAGTTTGCCGTCACCTCCGTCGGTGAACTCAACACCGTCGACGGTAAAGGTTACCGACCAGGGGATCACCGGATATTCGAAGGTGCCTGTGGTCTGTTCAATGGATATAGTCGCGCTGCCAGCCTTGGGCGGATGGTAGGGATAGATGGCGACCGCGTTGGGGATGGCCATGTACCGGACCCAGCCGATAGAGTGATGTAGTTTCGCGCCTGCCACCAGTCCTGCCAGACTGCCGCCTGCAGGGCGAACCTGGGGCTGAGTCCCGATGCTGGGCTGGACGGTGTCTTCTATCATGGAGCCGTAGTTGACCCCTGGGGCGCCCGTGAGGTAGGCGAAACCGGCGTTGACGCAGAGCCGCACGTGACGGTACTCGGCGGACACCGAGTTGAGAAGGTCAATCCACTCGTCTATGGTCTCGCAGCCATCGGCTTCCTCAAGCGAAGGCGCGTCAACTATCACCCAGCAGGGCCGGGTCTCCTGGGTCCACAGGGTTTCGACCTTGGTGGCTATCGCGGTCCAGAACGCCTTGATGTTGGCTTTGTTCTGGGTAACCTTGGGAAGCGCGGCCACGTAGAGGTACTCCACGCCTTGCCCAGTGTTGGGATCGGTCCAGTCCAGCAGGTCTTCAATTGCGTCACCCAGCGAATCGTTGTTTGCGCGTGCCTCGGTAGTTTCCCACCAATACTCGTCCCCGGCAACGAAGCTGTTTTGAGGGGTGGTATCGTCTTCGAGGAACTGAATGTAGGTTCCGTTGCCCAGGTCGATGCTGCATGCGGGCCTTGACGGTGTTCCTGCGTCATGGGTATAGGTGAATTTGGTTTCCGGTCCCCACGAGATCCCGTTGTTGCGGGAGAGCTTGTAGGTGGCTACCTCGACAGGGTTTGCAGGGTCTGTCACTTTCTTTATACCGCCGCCCTTGATTATCTTGATCTTGAACTTGCGAGTGTTGTAAGGATTGGTTACTCCAGAATGCAACATTACCGAAGCTTGGGCCAGCCCGCCTGCGGTGGGGTTGCCGTAGGTCTTGTTGGTGGGCGTGACCGGGGTATCTTGGGTGGGTGAACCGTCCGAGGTAGGCAGGGCGCGGCGGATGCCTATCTGCCAGGCACCGGAAGCGAACGCGTCAAAGATACGCTCGGACAGGGAACCCAGCCCGTATTCGGCGACCACGTCATCGGAGTTCCCGGCGAACTTGACGTCGGTGGTCCCCTTCTGGCTTACCCCGACCACCCCGAACAGACCGGCCAAAGATGGGGGCATTACCCCCAGCCCGCCTTCCAGGATCTCAGGATAATAGCCGGGTAAATCTTTCAAAGGCATTTATCACTCCTTGTTGAGAATGTGTTTGCGCACTGC
>Ga0114925_10000736_pt1 | contig 15232 bp, 8 predicted proteins | sample SumtaG_2_FD_87287 | JGI IMG/M metagenome (GOLD analysis project Ga0114925, IMG submission 87287) | Deep subsurface microbial communities from Indian Ocean to uncover new lineages of life (NeLLi) - Sumatra_00607 metaG | ecosystem: Environmental > Aquatic > Marine > Oceanic > Sediment | place... | reverse complement strand
GGCTATGAGCGAGCGTTCGAGTCAGGCGCTGCCAAGTTCGCTGAGGATCGCAACGTCGCCGCTCGTGGAGCTGAGCAGTTCCGTGCCCTCGGTGCTCAGACCCAGCAGCAGATGACCCAGGACATCCAGAACCTGATGGCCACGGGTGGCCTGAAGCGGTCACTCAAGCAAGCTGGTCTCGACTTCGACTACCAGCAGTTCATCGAAGCCAGGGACTGGGACATCACCAATCTTCAACCACTGCTCGCCGCAGTGGGGACCGTGCCCTACGGCACCACGACCACAGCTACCAGCAAGACATCCGGTCTCGGCAACGCGATCGGTGTCGCCGCAGGAGCCGCAGGCGCAGTCATGGGCGCTGGTGGCATCAGCGGGATGTTCGGTAAGGGTGAAACAGAGGATGACCAAAGCACCCTGCCTTCTGCCGGTATCGGTGGTGGGTCAGGAGGGCAGGGTGCAGTAATGCCAGGTGGCTCACCAACGGGTGGAGGTGGAGGTGGTGCTTCATTCAGCTACAGCCCATCCTTCTACGGCTCTGCATACAATCCAGCAATCGCTTCTGGCAAGGCATAGGTGACGACATGGGCGCACTATTAGACCAATACCTGAGCACGTTCGGCCAGTCACTCCAGGCGCTGTCCGGTCGTCCTGGTGGGGCAGAGACATTCCCCACTGAAGGACCAGGCGCACAGCCGGTGGACCCGAGGCTGGCCGCGATGCCTCAGCCACCCACATTCCAGCCGCCAAGCGGCGGCATGACCGCAGCCGGATTGCCGGTAGGTCAGACCTTCGACACCGGAGGCGCAATAGCGACAGCCCCGGCACCGTCGTTCGAGGAAGCGGTTCCACCAGGAGTCGAAGGCGTTCCTGGAGGGGGAGGACCCGCAACACCTCAGCCGCTGATGCCGTTCGATGAGGAGCCGCCGATCGACTTACCGACTCGAACCTTCGACGAGGAGGAGGAGGAGGTCACGCAGCCGACTCCAGAGGGAGAAGCCCCCGCGCTGCCACCTGGCACCGAACCCACTGCGCCTGGTGAGCCACGCGGACGTGGCAAGGGTGGCGCACAGGTCGCGGAAGGCGAGGAGATCCTGCAAGCGGATGACGTGGAGAATCCAGAGGATCTGATGGCTGCGGCCACAGATGAGGAGATCAAAGCCGGAACCGACGTGGTGGAGGCGCAACTGGAGGAGCAAGGCTCCAGTCTGGACGAAGCCTACGAGAAGGTGACCGGGGGACCACCGGACACCCGGCTGTCCCGCGAGGAGAAGGGCCAGCTCCTGATGGAGTTCGGCCTGCGGATGCTCGCCTACAGCGGCCAGGAAGGAGCCGAGTTCGAGGCGATCGGTCGGGCCGGTATCGAGACACTGGGCTCAGCTCGGGCGATGAAGGAAGCGAAGCGCAGACGACCGAGGGAGGAGGAAAGGGAAGCACTGGAGATGGATCTGACCAGGGCACAGATCGAAGCCGCGAGACGCACCAAGAAGGAAGTGACCCGAGATGCCGAAGGCAACATGATTATCGTGGACACGGAGACTGGCAAGCGGATCAACGTCACCGATTCCGATGGCAATCCAGTGCCTGCCGGAGCAGAAACGCAGCAGCGATTCGAGAAGGAGGTCGCTCGGGAGATGTATCGAGCGGTGCGTTGTACTGGACTCTCCGGCGAAGAACTCCAGACCTGCGAGGTCGCAGCACTGGCGTATGCCACAGGCGGCAGAGGCGTGGTGCTGGCATTCCCGGAGGTCATGGATCGGGAGAACACGACAGCAGCTCTGGAAGTCCTGCTCGACAAGGATGCGCAGTACACCCAGCACACGATCCCATCAACTGGCGAGAAGAAACTGATCAGCGAGATGACTGGTGCGGAGCGAGCCGAGGTCGTGCGCGAGTACGCGCAGATGTGGAATGTGGAGCCTGATAAGCCGCGAGGAGAAGGGGAAGCAGACACACCGAGAGGCTGGGAGACGGTCGGCATGACCCAGGACGAGGCTCGACAGCTCCAGCCTGGGCAGAAGGTCCCGCATCCTGATGGCGGGTTTGTCGCCAACCGTAACGGCACCCTGGTGCGTCTGAATGAGAACGGAGAAGTGATGCAGTAATGGCCAACTTCGACTTCAGTCAGGTCGAGACCGACGAGCAGCAGCATCTCAAATCGCTACGTGATCGGCTCCTGGAGGGAGTCGAGGTCGTCTCGCCGGATCAATCCTCGTTGTACTTCACCGAGGACGATCAGCGCTGGGCTGAGACCCAGTTGGGTGAGGATTCTCCCACGGGCCAGGATCGCATCCTGGTCAATGACCGCAAGTTCGAGAGCGCTGGCGCACAGGACTACCGTGACGAGGTAGTACTGGGTGAGTCGTTGCACCGGCTCAAAACCGTGGACCCGGAACGCTACGAGCGCATGTACAACACTGCCCAGCAGAGTGAACCGTACATGGACTGGGCCAGGGCCAGCTACGACATGGCTCGTGAGAGGTACGGCGAGGAGCGACCGTTCGAGGACTGGCACCGGCACAGCCGCTTCGATCAGGTGATCGGTGGCTTCTTGCTGTCCGAGAGTCAGAACATGCCATCGATGCAGGGCTGGGAGCGTGGAATGCTGCCGCTCGGTGACGAATTGCGCGGCGAGCTGGAGCAGCTTGAGAACGACCTGAACGCGAAGCCGCAAGGTTTCGACTTCACCCAGGCCAGCGCCGACATCGAAGTGGACCCGAGGTCAACCCTCGGCCAGAGCATCGATACATTCAAGACCCTGGCGGCAGGTGTCGGACAGTTCGGCATGTTCGTCTCGAAGGGCATGTGGGACAGCGCTGATTCCGCGAGCCGGGTCAGTGACGTGATTGCCAATGGCATCGCTGCGACCGGAACACCTGAGTGGTTGAACCCATTCCGATTCACCACTGAGGCGTTCCGTATTCTGGACGAAGGGCTCGACATCGGAGACATGCACTTCGAGGGCATGGGTGATGTGGCCGACCGGATCGGCACTGCTGCCGAGATCCTGCCGGAGTTGTTTCCCTCATTCGCTCGCCTGGGTGTGAAGTCAGAGGAGGCTGAACACGCTTGGGATGTCATGTGGAAGGAGGGACGGTTCGATCTGATGGCCAACGTCGTCACGGACCCGGAAGCCTGGGGTGCATTCATCGGCAACGCTCTACCGTCGCTGTTCCTGGCCTGGAGAAGCGGTGGCTCGTTGCCATTCATTGGCTGGCTGGAAGCTCTCGATGCGGCTGAGAACGCACGAGAGTACGAGGACATCACTGGTGAAAAGATCAGCTCAGAACAGTTCGTCACATCGGTCGGTTTGGCTGGCGCGGTCAACGCTTTTCTCGAAAAGGCAGGACTGGATGCCGTACTCGGCAAGTTCGCTCGCGGCGGCAGGTTCAACTGGCTCACCGGGTTCGTCACCGGGATGGCTGGGGAAGGTGGCACAGAAGCCATGCAGGAGATCACCCAGAACTTAGCCGGTCTGGGTTACGACGAGAAGCTGCAAGAACAGGCACTGGACGCGATCAACGAGGGCAAGTGGGAACCGTTCCTGGATAAGATGAACAACAACATCGTTCCCGCGATCATGGGTGGTGGCGGTCTGGGTGGCCCGATCGGGACGCTGAACGCACACACCTCGACGATGGCTGAGCGAGCGGATCAGGTCAGAGCGGACGAGGAAGAACGTCGCGCTGCTGGCAAGCCATCGCTGCTGGGTGACTTTGGTCGAACGAAGATCACGCCAGAGGAGGCCCAGGAGCTGGAGCTGGAGAAGGTCGAGGTCACCCAGGAGCTGCTCGAACGAGTGGGCCGAGGTGATCCACTGACTCTGAACGAGCAATACACGCTGACCGACGAAGGGCTGGGCCGGTTCACGGGTGAAGCAGGCAACGAGCGAGTCACGATGCTGAATCCTGGCCGGGAGCGGCTGGTGGCGTTGCGCGGCGAGGTGATGGAACAGCCGGTCGAAGGCGAAGTCGTCGGTCCCGATCCTGGCGAGGAGATGGGCGGCGACGACATGCTGGATCTGTGGCAACAAGATCTCAGCATGATGAACCAGCGACGTGGCGAGCTGCTGGCTCGTGAAGGAGAGTTGAACTCGGTTGAGCAGCTTGAACTGGATGAGTTGCAGGAGTCGATCACTGAGCGCGAGGGCGACATTGCGGATCTGGAGGAAGTGTTGGAGACCGTCCCGGCTGAGCGCTTCCACATGGAGGAGGTCACGCCTGATGTCGTTGTCGAGCCTACGCCGGTCAGTGAGACGTTCGTGGCCGAGACCCACAAGCCGAGAGCGCAGCGCGAGGGCAGACGCTCGATCCGCGAGCGCATCAAACGGGCCGTTGCTCGCACCGACACCAAACCCACTGAAGCACAGGTCGAGGCAGGCAACTACCGCAAGGGACATCTGCGGGTCCAGGGTGTGCCGGTCTCGGTCGAAACCCCGAAGGGTACGGAGCGCAGTGGCACCGACCGCGAAGGCAAGAAGTGGAGTCGGCGGCTGAAGGACAACTACGGCTACATCAAAGGGGTGGTGGGCAAGGACAAGGATCAGATCGACACGTTCATCGGTGACTACCCTGAGTCCGATGAGGTCGTCGTCATCAACCAGAAGAAGGATGCCAATCAACCGCTCAGCGAGGGCAACTTCGACGAGCACAAGGTCATGCTCGGCTACCGCGACACGGATGAAGCGGTCCAGGCGTACAACCGCAACTACGACGACGGTGGCGCACTGAAGGGCACAGCCGTGCGGATGTCGATGGATGAGTTCAAGACCTGGCTGGCCCAGGCTGACACCACCAAGATCGCAGAGAGCGATCGAGAGACGCTCTACCGTGGTGAAACAGCGCTCACCGAAGGTGGCCCATCCTACTCCGGCAGTCGTGCAGTCGCTCAGCAGTTCGCTGGTGGTGAGCCCATCATCGAGCGCACGATCAAGAAGTCCGACATCTACGAGGCCACCGATGTTTATGCCGGTGACCAGGAAGCTGTCGATGCAGCGATCGAGAAGGCTCGGGCGAAGGGACAGAAGGCAGTGCGGCTCAGTGAGGGAATCGCGGCGGCACCGTCTGTGCTGGTGTTCGACTCCACCGCATTGCGTGACGACCAAGTGTTCCCGGCGAAACAACGAGCCCCCAGGAAAACGAACGACGGTAAGGGGATGTCAGTCGCAGCGTTGCAGAATGCACTGCGTCCGTTCTATGCGGTCATGCTCAGGGCACCACCAGTCAGAGTCGTCGAGGCGATCGAGGATCTGCCGGAGTATCTCGTGCAGCAGCTCAGGAGCACGGGCGACGAAGGCGTGACCAACGGTGTCTACACCCAGGATGGTCTCACCGATACCATCTACCTGATTGCTAACAACACGAGCAATAAGGCAGAGGGTATCGAGACCATGGTCCACGAGATCATCGGTCACTACGGATTGCACCAGATCGTGCCGGTCCACATGTTCAACGACGTGATGGACAAGATCGCGCAGTCGTTCCCGAAGGAGGTGCGTGAAGCAGCCAGTGTGCAGGGGCTCGACTTCACCGACCAAGCAGAACGCCGAGTCGCAGCCGAGGAGTTCATCGCCTACACCGCGCAGAAGATCCTGCGCAAGCAGAAGGTCTCGCAGAAGGCTCGCCAGTACATCGATGATCTGGTGCGAGCCATCCAGAACATGATCCGGCAGGCGTTCGGCAAGGACGTGCTGTTCACCAATGGCCAGGTCATCTCGATGATCGCCCAGGCCAGCGACTACGTGCAGGGTCCCGGTGGATACGTGAGGGACAAGCAACGTGGCATTCGTCGCCACATGTCGAACCCGACCTACTACTCAGCGTTGTTCAAAGCAATCAACGATGCCAAGCAGGAGAAGAACTCTCCTGAAGGCTGGAAGCAGATCATCACCAGCCAGGTGAAGAAGGGCAAGATCAAAGCCGATGAGGTGAAGTGGTCAGGCATCGAGGAGTTCCTGGACGACATGAACTGGGGGGATCTGCTGGACTTCCTGAGCGATGAGATGTCGCTGGGCCTGGTGCCCGAGGAAGTCTACAAGGCTTGGGATGCGCAGCAGAAGGCAGGACGAGCGGTCGCTGATTCCGAGGTCCAACGACAACGGACGATGGGCGACCTTACGACCGAGGAAATCACGGAGATCCAGCAGACGTACAACGAGCGGCTGGAGCGAGCTAAGGAGGCTGACGACGAGTGGGCCAAGTACGCTGACGTGAAGCCGAAGTCGATCCCGAAAGATGTGGTGATGCGCTTCATCCAGATGAACGGTGTCGCCATCGAAGTCGTCCAGGGCCGAGGCGACATGGAGGGGGACTACCCAGAGATCAGCGAGAACTACTTTGATGAGTCTGAGCTGGCCGACGATAAAAGCGAGGACGACAAGTGGGATGACTACTACGAATGGAAGATGGACCATGGCTGGGAGGAGGCGCAGACCGATGCCCAGGAAGATGTCTGGGACGAGCACAAGTGGAACAAATTCAAGGATGAGGAGGACCAGGATCTAGGCTGGGATGGCACGGATGAGGAGACCATGCGCGAGGAAGCCATCGAACGGGCTGAGACGGAGTTCGACGAGGCCAACTGGGAGGACTTCTCGGATGAGTGGACCACGGAGAACACCCGGTTCACCTATTACGCTGGCAACTACATCGTGAATCGGCAGGGTGACTCCTGGTACATCTACGACTCTGAGCGTGGCTACGACATCGGTGAAGCGAACAGCGATGACGAAGTGAACTCAATGATCCGTGAGGACATGGACGAGAGCAACGAGGAGTCTGGTGGCTGGAGGTGGGGACCGGATCAGCACTCGGATTACAACCTGCCTGACAGTGACTCTGAAAGCTACGAGGAGATGCTGTTCAAGTGGACCAACCCAGGTGAGAAGGAATTGTTCAGCGCCTCCGTTCACTGGGGTGGGGCCAAGAACTTCGTCGCGCACGTTCGCTTCACCACCTACGAAGATGAGAACGGCGATACCGTCATCTACGTCGATGAGATCCAGTCCGATTGGCACAAGGCCATCCGCAAGCACGGGTTCAAGGACCCGGCCAAAGCGAAGGCAATCTCCGAGGATCTCCAAGAGGTGTGGAACGAATACCTCAACAAGTGGGGACCGGAACTGCAAGCAGAGATGGCCGAGTGGGACATGGACCCGACGTTCGCTGACGACATCAGGGTTGCCGAGATGCAGGCCAGAATCCCGGTTCAGAACATGCTCCAGAATTACGCTCGCAGAGCCGATAAGCGAGCCAAGTGGCTGCGCGAAACGCGCCTCACCAAGCGAGAGATGAACATCGCCCAGGTCTGGGCCAAGCATGGCTGGAACAACAATCTGACCAAGGAGGAGAACCTGTCACACCGAGAGGCCATCTTGGAGCTGCCGGAAAATGAGCGGCCTGCACACGATGAGATACCGCTGTGGTGGGACCTCACGTCCGAGAAGGACATGATCGCTGAGTCCGAAACAATGGCAGAGGGGGAGGTGACTGAAGCGGACATCCCGGAGAGCATCCCTGAGTTCACCTGGAATGACTGGCTGGAGGAGATCTACAAGCAGGACATCGACAACGACCGTGCCGGTGGTGGCACCAACGTCGCCTCGCTGCCGAACCTGGCAATGCTCTACTACGGCATCAGCGGCCATGTGTTCAACAAACACGAGAAGGCCCACGAGTATAAAGGTCGGCGTGGCACCGACCTGGAATACAAAGACAAACTCGAAGCGATCAGCCGATTGATCCTGCGGCAGAATGAGCTGAAGCAGGACTACAAGAGTGCGAAGGAAGGTGTCGAGCCTGCCCCGTTCGATAAGACCTGGCAGGTCCTGGTGATGAAGCAGATCGTCAGGGAGGCAGTCGATCGCGGTCACAAGCGAGTGTTCATCTCGCAAGGGGAAGTTCATGGAGTGCGCTGGGGCAGTCCGCCACATGCGGAAGGCATCGGGTGGTACAGGATCGAGACCACCGATGAGAAAACCGGAAAGGTGAAGCTAGGTGCGCACATCAACTCTGTGGCCGCAGACGGACGAGATACCGGAAACAGTCGGGAGGCACCGCTGAGCCAACTGCACAAGCACGTCGGTTCGGATGTCGCAGCGATCATCCGCAAAGACCTCGAAGCCAATGCGATGGGCGGAAAGGTGATGGCCGAGGATGTCGGTCGAGACTTCCTCCTGCTGTCCGAAGAACACGACAACAAGATGACCGGCTCGCGTGACATGTACAACGTGATCACGCCGAACACCATCAACTCGAAGTGGCTGAAGAAGTACAAGACCAAGATGGAGCTGACCGGCAGAGTGGCACCGTTGGGTGGAGGACCGCTGACCGATGAGATGGAAGCTGCCGGTGTCAAGGTGTTCTACCAGAATGAGCAGGAGACCAATGCCAAGTACGCTACCTGGGAAGTCAAGCGGATGGGCAAGGAGGAGATCGATCAGCACGTTGCGAAACACAGACGCCAGGTCGAGCCACAGGCCGGTATTGAACCACTGAACGACGAGGAGTGGTACGGCGACTGGTGGGCTGTGTATCGACCGACCGAAGTGGGTGAGCCTGATCCTGGTCGGCTTGCGGTCGATCCAGAGAAGCGTCGTCGGGTTCCCTACGATGAGGCGATCATCCCGAAGGAGAAGGAGCCACTCCAGTTGATGTACAACTCGATCTCGCGTGGCCAGGAAGGATCGTATCAGTGGCTCGACAAGCAGAAGAAGAAGTCACAGCGGCAATCGTTCGAGGCGTTCGAGATCGTCATCTCGCCGGAGCTGGAGGCGGCAGCGAAGGAAGGCTTCCCGCTGTTCTCGAAGAAGTCGAAGAAGGGCAAACAACAGGGCCGACGCACTGGTGACGTGGATCTCGATTCCGCGCTCGACTGGGCTGAACTCAACATCGGGCCACCGAAGCTGCGCTCGATCGAGAGACTCCAGGAGCAGTTCAATAAAGTCGTCAACATCGAGAACAAACTGCGCAAGGCTGAGCAGTTGATGGTCGATCAGTTCGCCGGGATCAAGTGGGCCATCCACGAGCACCACGGTCGGCACCTGAGCGCGGAGGAGTCAGGCTACAAGCAGGCCCACTTCACCACCTCGGGTGACTCACAGATGTATGCGTTCCTGATGCACGGACTACCCGAGTGGGTGGGCGGCATCACCCAGATCAAGGAAGGCACGAAGGGACTGCTGGAGATCCTGGAGCCGGTCATCGATAACATCGATGAGTGGGGTTACTGGATGGCTGCGCGTCGTGCCAAGCGACTCATGGAGGAAGGCCGCGAGCACCTGTTCACCGAGGAAAAGATCGAGCAGTTGCTGAAGCTCGGTGGTGATCCAGAGACCGGAGTCGAGGCGCTGTTCCCTGAGTTCCAGACGGTGGCCGATGAATACGCAGCATGGAACTCCGGCTTCCTCGACTGGGCACAGGAAGCTGGTGTCATCAATGCCGAGACCCGACCGCTGTGGGAGAACGCTGACTACGTGCCGTTCTACCGGATCAAGTCCGACGAGCTGGGTGGCTCGTTCGACTCACGAGCAAGCTCAGGCACGGCTGGCATCGCCAACCAACTCAACCCGATCAAACGACTGAAGGGTGGCAAGGAGCGCATCGGTGACATCACCGAGAACATCCTGATCAACCTCACGCACATGGCTTCGACTGCGATGAAGAACCAGGCAGTCAGGCAGACCATCGAGAACCTGGAAGGCAGCGGTCTGATCGAGCCGGTCAAAGGCGCGGCGTTCATGAAGCTGGCGACCATCTCGATGGAGGATCTGAAGAAGAAGCTCAAGGCCGCTGGCGTTTCTGTCGAAGCGATGCCAACGGACGCACTCAACGCGATGCAAAAGATGTGGACGATCGGCGCACCGACCGGAGGCGACATCATCTCGGTGCTGGAGAACGGCAAGAAGAAGTACTACAAAGTCAACGAGACGACACTGTTCCGCTCGCTCACCGCGATCAACCAGCAGAAGTTCAACTCGGTGATGGGCCGGATGCTGATGTTCCCGTTCCGTGGCACCAAGCGACTGCTCACCTCGATGATCACCCTGGCTCCTGGGTTCATGGTGGCCAACTGGTTCCGGGACATTGCCATGGCCTTCGTCAACTCTCGCCATGCGACCTGGACCAAGCCTCGCTTCGATCGCTCCGTGACCGGCGCACTCAAGGCACTCACGCAGTCCAAGGAGATGGTCAGCATGATGGCCGCAGGCGGCGCGTTCTACTCCGGGTACATCAATGCGATGGACCCTGGCGCTACTACCAAGTCGCTGAGGCGAGCGCTGCGCAAGAGCGGGGTGCGGCATCGTGTCCTCGATGCACCGTGGAAGTTCTTCCATCTGTACAACGATCTCGGTGCGGCGTCAGAGAACGCCAACCGGATCGGGCATGGTTACATCCCGGCGATCAAGGCAGGGGCAACGACAGCCGAAGCCGTGTGGGAGGCCAAGGATCTGATGAACTTCGCCAAGCACGGAGACGCGATGGCGATGCAGTTCCTGGCTCAGTCCACACCGTTCCTCAATGCACGGGTCCAGGGACTGGTGCGCTGGGGACAACGCCTGGTCGAAGCTCCGGGTGCGACGTTGACCAAATCGTTCCTGTACACGCTCGCGGTGATGGCGGTCTACCTGGGCAACAAGGACGACGAACGCTACAAGGAGCTGCCCGACGAGGACAAGGACATGTACATCCACTTCTGGATCAACGGGCACCACTGGCGTCTACCGAAGGCGTTTGAGGTGGGCTCGATCTTCGGCACCGTGCCGGAGCGGATGTGGGAGTGGATGGCCTCGAAGGAGGACGACCGCACCCGCCATGCCCTGGACCGGATGAAGTTCGTGATCGACGAAGTGTTCATGGTCAACATCAACCCGCTGCACATGATCCAGCTCATCAAGCCGTTCTACGAGGCAGGCACCAACTGGAACTCGTTCTTCCGTGGCCCGATCGTTCCCGAGTACATGCAGGACATCGCAGAGGCGAAGCCCGACATGGTGTACCGACCGACGACGAGTCCGCTGGCCCGAGAGCTGGCGACACGGATGCCCAGGTTCGCACCTCACACCCTGCGCAACCCACTGCTGCTCGAACACATCATGCGTGGCTACACCGGGACGCTGGGTTCCTACCTGATGCTGATGACCGACTCTCTGGTGCGCTCGCGCTTCGACTACGCACCACGACCAAGCCTGCGCTGGGACCAGACACCGATGGCGAGTCGCTTCTATCGCGGTGACGATCCACTCCGGCGCACCGGATACGAGAACATGATGTACGAGATCCGTGGAGCTGCTCGCGGCATCGAGCGCACGATCAACCAGATGGAGAAGGTCGGGCGAGCCGATGAAGTGCAAGCCTTCCGCAACGATCCCAGCGAGTACCACTCACGCTACACCAACTTCCAGATCCAGCAGGCAGGCGAAGCGATGGCGGGTCCTTACAATGCGATCCGGGATCTTCGCAATCAGATGAATCGGATCTGGATCGACGAGGAAAAGTCTCCAGAGCAGAAGCTGATCGAACTCAACGGACACCAGCAACGTATCAACGAGCTGACGAAGCGAGCCTACGAGCTGCGGCCTGGTTCGAGCACGACAGACTATCGACCGATTGCTTCGGGGGAGACGGTGCTGACTGTGCCGACCATGGCGCTGCTGGAAGATCTCGCTGGCCAGGACCAGGCCGGAGCGACTGCCTTCCTGCGCGACAACGGGCTGACTGACACCGCAGATCTGGTGGCTGGCCTGCCCAAGAAACCGGACGAGGATCTCAGGAATCTGTTTGGAGATACCCGATGAGGCGTAAGCGTACCGACATGATCGTGATCCATTGCTCGGCCACTCCGTTCGGCAAGGAGTACACCGCTGCTGACATCGATGAGATGCACGTCAAGAAGGGCTGGGCCGGGATCGGCTACGCGCAGGTGATCCAGCGCAACGGACTGATCGAGTTCGGTCGGCACTACGACGACCAGGGTGCGCACGTCAAAGGCTACAACGGGCGCACGGTTGGCGTCTGCCTGATCGGTGGGCTGAAGGAGGATGGCTCGTCGGGCGAGGAGTTCTTCGACACCTTCACCGAGGACCAGGAGGACAGCCTGGTGGAGACGATCAAGTTCCTGAAGCTCGCCTACCCGCACTCAGACATACTCGGTCACCGTGACCTGTCGCCGGATCTCGATGGTGATGGGATTATCGAGGAGCACGAATGGCTCAAGGACTGTCCCACGTTCGACGTGGATGAGTTCATCGTGGAGCATGAGCTATGAACAAGTGGCAAGTTTTCTGGAGGTCGGTCGATGAGGCGCGACTGTTCGTGCGCTTCTTCATCGCGGCCAAGTTGATACTGCTCGGCACCTACGTGTGGTTCGTCAGCAGTAAATTGTTCGAGGTGGTTGACATGGCCATGGCGCAGAACTCCGAAGCGGTGTGGACCAACTTGACTGCTATACTTACGGCCATCACTGCCTTCTGCGGCATCACTGTACCGATGCTCTCGAAGCTCTACATGGCCGCGTGGCACGACTACCGCAACAGCGAGTCTGTCTTGTACGAAGAAGGAGCTGAGTGATGACCAAGACCTTCGACGTTGAGCAAATCAAGAAACTGAAGCTGCAAATCTCAGTACCGCTACTGCTCGTTATTCTCGCGGTCGCCTGGAAGGGCGACGACGGTATCATCTATTGGCTGGACGACACGTTCATCTCGCATGTCGAAGCAGCAGACCTGGCTGAACAGGTCAAGGGCGCTGTCGATACTGCGAACGCGACCAGTGAGGCGTTGATCACGTACATCCGCAAGGAGGAGATCCAGGCAGCTCGGGGTGAGCTGAGATCCCTGGAGGATGCGATGCAGGAGACGTTGCTGTGGGAGTCGCAGAACGGCGAGAACACAATCTCCAAAGCTCGCAAGGAGGACATCGGGGACCGCATCGACGAGGTGGAGGTCCTGATCGATTGCCTCGAAGCGGGGAGGAGTGACTGCCATGCTTAGCAAGGTTCTCATGGGTGTGACTGCGGCGAGCTTCATTGCCATCTTCTTCATGTGGCGAGCGAACGCAGCACTCAACGAGGAGGTCGGCGCGGCCAGGGTCTCAATCGAGCAGGCTGAGCTGACCAACACCACCAACTTGGTGACGATCACGAATCTCACCACCCAGATCAATCAGTGCGTCGAACAGCAGGCGATTGATGAGGCGGCGAACCAGGAAACCCTGGTGGCGCTGCGGGTGCAGATCGCGGACCTGGAAGCCCGTGAGCCCCTGGTGAGAATCATCAGAGAGGAGATCTTCCGTGACCCATCATGCGAGGTACTTGGTAACCTGGATCTCGGCGCTGCTTGCCCTGCCCTTGTTGACAGCCTGCGCGAGCGCTCCCACGGTCTTGACCCAGGTGGAGATACGGGAAGTGAAGGTGCCGGTGCGGACACCGATGCCGGATGACTGCTTCCTAGATCACAGAACTCCGCGACTGCCCCAGGAAGGCGACCTGACGTTCCGGGAGTTTGATACCTGGGCCGAAGGGTTGGCTCAGGCTATTGACCGCTATCGAGTGCAGGTTCAGCGGTGTCGAGAGCTGAACGATCAACGTCGTCAAGAAGCTCCCCTCGCAGTACCTTAATCTGTTTCGGTGCCTGAATCCCCAGGCGCACCTGGCCCTGTTTGATCCCCAGGACCTGGACCGTCACTGCTTCCCCGATCACTATGTCCTCGCCCACTTGTCGCGTCAGTATCAGCATCCGTTGTCTCCTTTGGTCCAGGGGGTGACGTGGTGCTGATGATACCTGCAATCTGGTCGTAGGCGTTAGCTTTTAGTGTGAGTCGTTCCAGCTTCTTGGTTGATTCCAGCATGACTATCTGATTGCCCAACTCCACCCACAGTGCCATCACGCGCTGACGTTCGTGTTCGTCGCAATGTGTGGCATCCTGGAGTTCACCGATGATTGCTTGTATTCTTGCAACCGGGTGCTGAACCATCGTGCTAGTCATGCCGGAATCCTTACTCGCATCGCTACTCTTGGGCCTGCTCTGCTTCCTGCTCAGCGGCGGCTCCCTCGACTGACTCCTCGAACAGATCCGATTGCTCGACCTCCCAGGCGATGTCATGGGTGGTGTCCATCAGTGCGTTGATCCTGACCAGCTCCTCGTCCGTGTACAGCGAGTACTGGACCTTGCCCGACAGCACGACCTGATGTGGTGACTTGAGTTCCGCCTGGATCGTGGTGAAGCGGCATGGCTTCAGGATCAGAGGTGAGCCATCTTCCTCGTGCTCGTCCCAGATGGTGACCGTGACGCCTTCCGGCTTGCGGTTGATGTGTAACGGGCTGATGGCAGGTCGTCGGACGTAGCCTTCCTCCGAGTACAGCTCTGCTACCAGACGGTCCTCAGTGGGCAGTGTGACGACGTTCTCTGCCCCCTCCCCCTGGTCCTCCTCCTGGGCCGGGACCAGCATAGAGAGCAGGTCAGCGCCTACAGTGACCTCGAATGGCAGGTCGCAGGCTGGGCCTTTGTTCTTCTCGACTCGTGGATTGTAGACACCGAATGATGCCGTGGTTCTCGATAGCTCAAATCGCATGGTGTTCTCCCTGTAGTGAGTGATGATGCTATTGATCAGTCGTGGACTGCGTACTGCTTGATGACTTCTCCTCGTCGCGGTTTGCCAACGATCGCGTTCCGTACCCAGGTAGTTTTGCCGCTCGCCAGCTTCCGTACATGGCCGCGACGAGTATGCAGGCGAGGACTAGCATGGTGATGTCCTTTGCGTCCATGGGTCACCTCCTTTGGTGGGTGCATTACATCGGCCACGATGTCGAGCACCTTGTACTCGTACAGCGGTGGCTTCTTCCGTTTGGCTCGCTTCTTGTTCAGCTTCTCAGGAGCCGGGAGTGTCGTGTGGTGTCCTTTGTCCAGGGCCAGGGCCACCATCAGGTGGCAGATAGCGAGCGCCTCGTCAGCCACATCTGACGCTGCCCTGCGTTTGTGCTCGCTCTTGGGGTAGGCGCTGTAGGCACTCTGCCCCAGCGGTAGGATCGCAACGGCAGTGTCTCGATCGAGCAGAGCAGCCTCGGTGTTGCCAGCCCGAGGAAAGAACATGGCCGATGGTGGTGGTGTCCACACTTCGGCATCGTCAGAGTAGGATACCGGAAAGATCCAGAATCCTTTGTGTTCATTGATGTGGCTCACCATCGGGCCGAAGCTGTTAGGACATAGCGCCTCCAGCGCTTCGGTCTCGACAGCCAGGG
>Ga0114925_10000735_pt1 | contig 15260 bp, 17 predicted proteins | sample SumtaG_2_FD_87287 | JGI IMG/M metagenome (GOLD analysis project Ga0114925, IMG submission 87287) | Deep subsurface microbial communities from Indian Ocean to uncover new lineages of life (NeLLi) - Sumatra_00607 metaG | ecosystem: Environmental > Aquatic > Marine > Oceanic > Sediment | place... | reverse complement strand
GTTAAGTAGTTAAGTTGTTGAGTGGTTAAGTTGTTATTTTTATGGCAATTTTTTGCATTTACATGAAAATTGGACATTAGTTGTTTGGATGATTATAAGCTTCTGAAATTTCTATGTTTATTTTCCAACTCAACTATTTGACGATATCTGAAATTACTATAAAGCAGAGGAGAGACCTTTAAAAAATGGATGAAGGTAATGAATTTTATACATTAACCATGGCAAAGGTCTATGTTGATCAGGGCCACCTGGAAAAAGCAGCCGAAATTTACAGATACCTTTTAAAACATGAGCCTGATAGGTTGGACCTTATTAAATCGCTTTCTGAAATTGATAAGAAAATTTCGGAAAGAAAAAAAAAGGATCTAAAAGAACTTATTCCATTATTCAGTGAGTGGATCGACCTTATGCTTGATTTTAACAGATTACAAAAGCTAAAAAAACTTCAAAGGAAAATAAAAAATAATAACCTAACACCCAAAACTTAAAACTTGATGAATTCGCATTTTTACGAATTCATCAAATATCTTCATAGTCAATTTGATGGTCTCGTAAAAAGTTTTTTATGAACGTTTTTAAGCACTACCGAAGCGGGGGAGAAAACCCTTGGACCACCGGCGTGAAAAATTTCTCACTATCGCCGTAATTCATCAAATACTTTAATAATTGGATGATATATATTTGCAAATAAAGAAAAGAAAGGATTAAAACATGAAAGAATTAGGTCGGACAAAATCAGCTGTGGCATGTTTTGGAATGATAACTATTTTTTTGCTTTTAATTTCGGGATGTGCAGTTTTGAAAACTAAAAATGCAGGCTCTCCATCCTCTTCAATACCTCAAAAAGAGAACAAAAATGCTCCCGCATATCGTGACTTTGAAGATGTATTGATACCGGCTAAGTTGAAAGCTGTCAGAGATTCATCTTTTGTGTTTCAGACCCCTGGATTTTCTGCCGGTGTTCTTACCTTAAAGGGAAGAATTGATGTAAATTCTTTGATTGCTTTTTTTGATACCAATATGGCAAAAGATAACTGGAGTGTTATTGCTACATTTAAATTACCCCGCTCGGTAATGATGTATAAGAAGGAAAACAGATGGTGTGTGATAAGCATTAATAAAAAAGAATACAATACTTTAGTTGAAATATGGGTTGCTCCCACCATAAGTGGAGCTGAATCGGGGTTGCTAAAATAGTTAGTGTCTGAACGAAAACCCTAAAAATCTCCCTCCTTTTGAAAAGGGGGACTTGTGTGGAAATCTGGCACTTTTCGTTCAGACACTAGTTAGCTGTTGAGTAATTATTTAGCCACGCAAGAAAAACAGTAGAACAATAATATTATAATCTTAGTGCCTTTGTGGTAAAATACTGTTTATTATTCCGGTTAAAATGGAATTTAAGATGAATAGAGAAGGTTTTACTGAAATTATTGAAGAAATAAACAACTATTTTCGTTTTTTGGCCGGAAGAGGATGCACGGGGTTTGGCTGTTCGAAGGAAAGCGTTGAGGCAGTTATAAATTGGGGGAGCAAAAAAGCTTTTCCACATCAAACCCTGAAAACAATCCGTAATGATCTTGGCGAATGCCGCCGCTGCAGGCTCTCTGAAAACCGAAGAAACATTGTATTTGGAGAGGGAAATTCCAAAGCAAAACTTGTATTTGTCGGTGAAGGGCCGGGCTATGAGGAGGATCGGAGAGGACAACCTTTTGTTGGAGCTGCAGGCCGACTTCTTACTAAAATAATTCAAGCTATAAAATTTACAAGGGATCAGGTCTATATTTGCAATATCATAAAGTGTCGTCCTCCTGGAAACAGAAACCCACGGCCTGACGAGATAAAAACTTGTTCGCCTTTTTTGGAGCGTCAGATTTCGGTAATAAAGCCGAATTTCATATGTGCGCTTGGAACTTTTGCGGCCCAGACACTACTTAATACAAATGAACCTATCTCGAAGCTAAGAGGGCGTTTTTATGATTACATGGGAATAAAGGTTCTGCCTACATATCATCCTGCATATATTCTTCGAAACCCGGATAAAAAACGTGATGTATGGGAAGATATGCAGAAATTAATGAAAGGTCTTGGTTAGTTATTTGTTGGTCGTTGTTCGTAATCTGTGAACTATATCAATAAAAATCCCTGTTCTTTCTTAATCCCGCTAAGAGCGGGATTTATACAGTTATTATTTAAAATTTAACAGTCTTTGAAGCTTGCTATTTATACCTAAATTGATAAAAAATATCGAATAACAAATAACGAACAACGGGAGTTGTTATGAAATATAAATTTCTTTTCATAGCTATTTTTTTATTTACATTCTGTTTTCTTGAAAACGGTTTTGCAAGCAAAAATGAAGTCTATATCATCAAAATATCAGATGCCATAGGTCCTGGTGTGGCTGATTTTTTAATAAGAGGGATTAAAACGGCATCTGACGAAGATGCTACTTGTATCATCATCGAGCTCGATACGCCCGGTGGCCTAGTTGAATCGATGCGCAAAATCGTAAAAGCCATATTTGGAAGCAAGATTCCTGTTGTGGTATATGTGTCGCCCAGCGGAGCCAGAGCAGCATCAGCCGGCGTTATGATCACAATGGCTGCGGACATTGCCGCCATGGCTCCGGGAACAAATATCGGAGCTGCTCATCCGGTGGGAACCGGCGGTAAAGAGATAGACAAAACCATGTCCGAAAAGATAACTAACGACATGGTTGCCCATGTAAAGAGTATTGCGGAAAAACGAGGTAGAAATGCTAAATGGGCTGAAAAGGCTGTACGTGAGAGCGTGTCGGTGACTGAAACAGAAGCTTTAAGAGAAAATATCATCGATATTATTGCAAAAGATATTGATGATCTTATCCGGCAGATTAATGGCAGAAAAGTAAAAGACAAAGGAGAAATCAAACTCGATAATCCCGCAAAGAAAAGACTGGAAGAAACTTTAAGAACAAAAATTTTAAAGACGATAAGCGATCCTAATGTTGCGTATATTCTTATGATGATGGGACTTGCCGGTCTTTATTTTGAATTGTCTCACCCGGGTGCTATTTTCCCGGGAGTAGTCGGGGGAATTTGCATTATTTTAGCTTTTTTCGCAATGCAGACACTTCCTGTGAATTATGCCGGAATTCTCCTAATTATCCTCGCCATTATCTTTTTCATTATGGAGATGAAGATTGCAAGTTATGGGCTTTTGAGTATTGCAGGGGTTATCTCGCTTCTACTGGGTTCCCTCATGCTGTTTGAAACGGGCAGCCCTGAGTTTCAACTTTCATATCGAGTTCTTTTGCCGACACTTGTTATTGTTTCGGGCTTCTTTATGCTTATTGCAAGTCTGGTCTTTAAATCCCAAATTTCAAAACCAAGAACAGGTGCTAAAGGCCTTGTAGGTGAAATCGGGATCGTAAAACAGCCAACCATGCCTGAAGGTAAGGTATTTGTCCACGGTGAACTGTGGAATGCAAGTTCAAAAGATCCAATACAAAAAGGCGCAAAGGTTCGGGTTATAAAGGTCGATAACCTTGTTCTTGAGGTTGAATCGATAGATAAATAGTTATATATAAAAAGTCATTTTGCCAAGAGAGCAAAATCAGCCTTTTTACGAGACTATAAACTTATAACTTTAAAAAAGGAGAATGCTATGGATTATTTTACCCCAATTGTAATACTTATACTTGTTATATTTTTCCTATCCTCGGCCATAAGAATCTTAAACGAGTATGAACGAGGAGTTATATTCAGGCTGGGGCGTGTGATAAAAGCAAAAGGTCCAGGGCTTATCATACTTATTCCGATAGTAGATAAAATGGTAAAGGTAAGCATGCGTCTTGTGGCTATGGATGTGGATCCCCAGGACGTTATTACGAGAGACAATGTTTCTGTAAAGGTAAATGCCGTTATCTATTTCAGGGTAATTGATCCCACTAAAGCAATAATCGAGGTGGAAAACTATAGCTATGCAATGGCCCAGCTGGCACAGACAACCCTGAGGAGCGTTTGCGGTCAGGCAGAACTGGATGAACTGTTGTCTGCAAGGGAAAAAATAAATGCTCAGCTTCAGGAAATACTCGATACACATACGGATCCGTGGGGCATAAAGGTTGCGACAGTCGAGCTTAAACATATTGATCTGCCCCAGGAGATGCAACGGTCCATGGCCAAGCAAGCCGAGGCTGAAAGAGAACGCCGGGCCAAGGTTATTAATGCGGAAGGCGAATTTCAGGCTGCAACAAGGCTTGCTCAAGCAGCAGAAATTATTCATGAACACCCCATGGCGCTCCAGCTTAGATATCTTCAGACAATGCGCGAGATGTCTGCCGAGCAAAATACAACCACTATATTTCCGTTTCCAATGGATCTTTTCACACCGCTTTTAAAATTTTTGGATAGTAAAAATAAAGAGAAGAATGACTAGCAAGAAAAGGAGATCTATGCACATGAACGATATAAAAAAGGATACTAAAGAAAAGCCATTGGAAAAAATGACTGTCAAGGACCTGAGGGAAATGGCAAAAAAAATACAGGAAATTACCGGTATTTATGGGATGAAAAAGGATGAATTAATCAATGCCATAAAAGAGGCCAAAAGTATTGAAGATAAGCCTGAAAAAAAGGAAAGTTTTTCTGTTCAGAAAATAAAGAAAAAAATAAGGGAACTGAAGACAGAACGCAAAGTTGCCCTTGAAGCAAAAGATAAAAAAATGGCGATAATTTACAAACGCCGTATCTCCAGGTTGAAGAAAAGAACACGCAGGGCTGCGTGATGGCTTATAAGGAATATGCTGGTTAGCCGGCTATCTAAACAGTTTAAGAGCGGAATAGCCCTAAAAGGGATATCTATGATCGATCCTTCATTTGTGGCATTTGATATAGATGGTGTATTTGCCGATACCATGACATTGTTCCTTGATATCGCACGTTATAGATACAATATTGATGGAATCAGGTATGAAGATATTACCTGCTATTCTTTAGAACAATGCCTTGATATTGATAAAAATATCATAGAAGAGATAGTAAAGAGCTTACTTGATGGTAGTTACACGGAACCCTTAAAACCTATTGAAGGAGCACCTGAGGTTTTAACCAGGGTAGGCAGGAGGCACAGCCCAATACTCTTTGTAACTGCCAGGCCATATTTGGGCCCTATATATGATTGGATAGCAGATATACTACCCCTTGATTCCGGCTCAATAGAGATTGTAACTACAGGGACCTTTCAAGGTAAAGCGGATGTACTTTTAAGTAAGGGGATATCATATTTTGTGGAAGACAGGCTTGATACATGTTACCTTCTTAGGGAAACCGGCGTGGTGCCTGTTCTTTTCAAACAGCCGTGGAACAGGGAAAACCATCCCTTCATGGAGGTTGGAAGCTGGAACGAGCTTGAATCATTGATTAAATTTTAATGGCTTCACTCATTTTGAATAACCTGATTAGATCGTTTATTGAATCTTTATCCTCAGAAAAAGGATATTCGGCAAATACAAGCCGTGCCTATTTGCATGATCTTAATGAATTCGTATCCTTTATCATTAAAAGCCGGTTTTCAGGCAAAGAGAATCAACAAGATAAGGACATGTTAAGAGTCGATGAAGTAGAAAGCCTGATGATCAGGGGTTATCTGGGATATTTACACAAGAGGAACAAAAAGGTTACAATAGCGCGCAAGATTTCTGTTTTGCGCTCTTTTTTTAGATATCTTGTCAAGCATGATATTATTTACGATAATCCGACAGACTTGATTTTAACGCCAAAGCAGGAAAAAGTAATTCCCATATATCTTACTGTTGATGACATGTTTCGATTGCTTGACTCTTTAAAGACGAATTCATTGTCTGGTTTAAGAAATCGTGCTATTTTTGAAACCCTTTATTCCAGCGGTATACGCATATCGGAGCTTGTAGGCTTGAATGTCTTTGATATTGATGTTACAGAGTATGTGATACGTGTTCTTGGAAAAGGGAACAGGGAACGGATTGTTCCTATTGGCAAAAAGGCTGTGGATGCTATCAAGGCATATAAAGAAAGATTACAGATGGAAGAGGGAATTCATCCGGATAAAAACGGTCCGCTCTTTTTAAACATGAACAACGACCGACTCACAGCCAGATCAATTGCCCGTATCCTTGAAAAAGCAGCAAAAGAATGTGGCCTTTCAATACCTGTTTCCCCCCATTCTTTGCGACATACATTTGCTACCCACATGCTTGATGCGGGGGCGGACTTAAGGGTTGTACAAGAACTTTTGGGCCATAAAAGCCTTTCTACGACCCAAAAATATACACACGTCAGTATCGACAAATTAATGGAGACATATGACAAGGCACATCCAAGAAAATAATTGGTTATCCGGTTCAGATATGACTTTCCACGGAACAACAATACTTGCCGTAAGGCATAAAGATAAGGTGGCGGTTGCAGGCGATGGTCAGGTTACCCTGAACAACACCATAATTAAACATCATGCAAAAAAGGTCAGAAGGATATACAACGACAAGATTATAGTAGGATTTGCAGGTGCTTCTGCCGATTCAATGAACCTTTCAGAACGTCTTGAGGCAAAGCTTGAAAGATACAACGGTAATTTAACGCGCAGTGCCGTTGAATTGGCCAGAGATTGGCGGACAGACAAATACTTGAGACGTCTTGAGGCAATCATGGTAGCCATAGATGAGACCAAGATGTTCCTCATTTCAGGAAACGGTGATGTAATTGAACCAGACAGAGGTGTAATCGGTATAGGATCAGGTGGCGTCGTTGCTCAGGCAGCAGCAACAGCCCTTTTAGACAATACGGATCTTGATGCAAAGAGTATTGTGGAAAAAGCAATGGAAATAGCATCTTCTATATGCACATTTACGAATGATACGATAACGATAGAAGAATTGTAGAATATTAGATTAAACCCCTTGCAGAAAGTAATTTTTAACTTTTTACGAGACTATCAATTTTAAATGTTGGCCAAGAAGTATTAAATGAATTACCAACTTATGATCAACAATAAATAACCCGACAACAACCATAAACGATAGTGAATTAAAAATATGAGTAATCTTAAACCATCTGAAATTGTTAAAGAGCTGGATGAATATATAATCGGTCAACAAAAGGCAAAGCGATCCGTTGCTGTTGCATTGAGAAACCGATGGCGAAGACGGCAGGTTCAAGAAGAACTTCGTGATGAGATTCTGCCAAAAAATATTATACTTATCGGGCCCACAGGGGTAGGGAAGACGGAGATAGCAAGACGGTTATCCATCCTTACGGACTCTCCATTTAGCAAGGTCGAGGCTTCTAAATTTACTGAAGTTGGATATGTGGGGCGAGACGTTGAATCGATGGTAAGAGACCTTTTGGAGCTCGCTGTTAATAAGCTTAAATCGAGAGAGCAGGAGGCTGTGATTGAAAAGGCCGGCCAGATTGCCGAAGAAAGGATGCTTGACCTTTTACTGCCAAAATCGGGAGTAAAACAAAAGCTAAAAAATGAATCTTTACAAGAAACACAGTTTGCACTTGTAACTCCCAATAGTGATGAATCGTTATCAACTAGAGAGAAGCTTCGTGGTATGCTTCGTAAGGGAAAACTTGATAATCGATATGTTGACCTTAACGTTTCAGATAAGACCATGCCTGTGGTGGAGGTCTTTTCAAATGTCGGCATGGAAGAAATGGGAATAAATTTTAAAGATATGTTGGGAGGTCTTCTGCCTAAAAGAACAAAGCAACGGAAGATAAAAGTACCGGAAGCCATGGAAATCCTGGCTCAAGAGGAAGCTCAGGACCTTGTAGATATGGACAAGGTAGTAAAACAGGCGATTGAGAAAGTTGAGCAGTCCGGGATAATCTTTCTTGACGAGCTTGACAAGATTGTAGGAAAGAATGAAGGACACGGCCCTGATATATCTAGAGAGGGAGTTCAGAGGGATCTTCTTCCGATAATAGAGGGCTCAACTGTTACCAGCAAGTACGGCCCGGTTAAGACAGATCATATCCTTTTTATTGCCGCCGGTGCATTTCACACAGTCAAACCCTCCGATTTAATCCCGGAGCTTCAAGGTCGGTTCCCGATCAGGGTAGAGCTTGATTCCCTCGGGAAAGAAGAATTTTTACGGATTCTAACCGAACCCAAGAATGCTTTGCTTATACAATATATGGCACTTCTAAAAACGGAAGGTATTGATGTGGTTTTTGAGGATGATGCAATTGTTGAGATATCAAGGATAGCTGAAGAGGTTAACAACCTGACTGAAAACATAGGGGCAAGAAGACTCCATACCGTCATGGAACACCTGCTTGAGGACATTCTTTTTGATGCGCCTGACATGAAAGAAAAAAGGAAAGTAATTAACAAAAAATATGTGGATGATAAATTAGGCGATATCAAGGACGACGAGGATTTGAGCAGATATATTTTGTAACGAGCCAAATATGTCGAATTCGTAAAAAGACGAATTCAACAAACTATCAAATATGAAAAACGAAATAATAAATAATGCAGAGAAAGTTATCGCTACAACTTATAAAAGATTTCCCATTGTAATTAAAAAAGGGGACGGATGTACTCTTTGGGACACCGAGGATCGTGTTTATACCGATTTTGTTGCGGGAATTGCCGTATGCAACATTGGACATGCACACCCGGGGGTTTCAAAAGCACTTTCACTACAATCGGACACTCTTTTTCATGTGTCAAACCTTTATTACACAATCCCTCAGGTAGAGCTTGCATCATGGCTCGTTGAAAATAGCTTTGCCGACAGGGTTTTTTTCTGTAACAGCGGGGCGGAAGCAAATGAAGCCGCAATAAAACTAGCCAGAAAGTATTTTAAGGATAAAGGGGAGACAGGACGATTTAGAATCATTGCCATGGATAAATCTTTTCATGGTCGTACAATGGCAACTCTTTCTGCTACGGGGCAGGACAAAATAAAAAAGGACTTTGAGCCCTTACTTGAGGGGTTTGATTTTGTTCCATTTAATGAAATAGAAGCATTACGTAATAAAATCGAACCATCAACATGTGCAGTTATTATAGAGCCTATTCAAGGTGAAGGCGGGGTTCGATGCCCGGATCCGGAATACCTTAAAAATGTAAGGCAGATTTGCGATGAAACAGGTACCCTTATTATCTTTGATGAAATACAGACCGGGATGGGGCGTACGGGCAAGCTATTTGCGTATGAGCATTTTGGAATTGAACCGGATATAATGACTCTGGCTAAAGCACTTGCCAACGGATTACCCATTGGAGCCATGCTTGCTAAAGAACATGTTGCTTCTGCATTTGGTCACGGTTCACATGCTTCTACATTTGGCGGCACTCCCATAGTAACGGCTGCTTCACTTGAGGTTGTCAAGGTACTTACCGAAGATAAGATTATAGATCGTTGTTTAAAAGTAGGGAAGTATTTTAAAGAAAAACTCATGTGGCTGAAAAGCAAGCATGAATCTATTGAAGATGTTCGCGGTCTAGGTTTACTTTTAGGAATAAAGCTGAAAAAAAAGGGGGACTCCGTTGTAATGAACTGCATGGAAAAGGGTTTTCTAATCAATTGCATCCAGGAGAATATTTTACGATTTATCCCACCACTTACCATAGGAAAAGATGAAATCGACTCTCTTGTATCGTGTCTCGATGAAATATTGGAATAGTTTCCATTCCTGAACAGCTCTTCTTTAAAAAAATTGGTAACGTTCAAAAGTATTCGCATTTTTTTGTAAGCGTTTAAAATTTGAAAAGGTAATGCTTGTTTTCGAAAGTTACAAATCCCGTCGTCGGGGGCGATATCACAGTTAAATTTATATGGCGTTCACAGTGATCAAATATTTGGGATTTGCGCCACTTTCGGAAATATGCATTACCGAATTATTGTTAAATAGATCCCATTTATTTTGGGAAACGATTATGCGAATACTTTTGAACGTTATTAAAAAATTATCAAGAAAGTGCGAAAATACGAAAAAATAAAATTTCGTGTTTTCAATCTTTGAAACGGGGTACAAATGTCGGAAAAGCTTTGGGGCGGCCGATTTTCTGAAAAAACAAATAAAAATGTTGAGGCTTTTACAGCTTCAATTGATATAGATAAACGGCTTTATTCCTATGATATTGAAGGCAGCATTGCCCACTGCAAGATGCTTGCAAAAGAGTCTATTATTACCGAAGAGGATGCTTCATGCTTGATTCAAGGTCTTTCAAAAATAAAAAAAGAAATAGAGCAGGGAGAGTTCCAATATAAGGACAGCTTAGAAGATATCCATATGCACATTGAAACCAGGTTGGCTCAAGAAGTGGGAAAAGTCGCTCAAAAACTTCATACGGCAAGAAGCCGAAATGATCAGGTGGCCCTGGACATACGGATGTATCTGAGAGATGAAACTTTAAATATCATGAAAGGCCTTGTTACATTCGAAAAAGAGATAGTAAATGTTGCAAGGAGTCACATTGATACGATTTTACCCGGGTATACTCATTTGCAAAAAGCACAGCCGATTCTTTTATCACACCACCTGATGGCGTATTATGAGATGTTTTCAAGGGATTTGAACAGGTTCGGTGATTGTTTAAAACGCATAAACGTGATGCCGCTTGGAAGTGCCGCCATTGCCGGAACAACATACCCTATAAATAGGGATTATACGGCTAAGCTTCTTTACTTTCCAGAGGTATCGGCAAACAGCATCGATTCAGTATCCGACAGGGATTTTATAATAGAATTTTTATCATCGGCTAGTATTTGCATGGTACACTTCAGTCGCTTGTCGGAAGAGCTAATTTTGTGGTCATCATATGAATTTGGTTTCATAGAACTTCCCGATTCATTTGCCACCGGAAGCAGCATTATGCCCCAAAAGAAGAATCCTGATGTTCCCGAGTTGGTTCGCGGAAAAACCGGACGTGTTTTTGGGGATCTGGTCTCTCTATTGACCATTATGAAGTCGTTACCACTTGCATATAACCGTGATATGCAGGAAGATAAAGGGCCGTTGTTTAATACTGTGGATATCATAAAATCATGTATTGATATTTTTATCAATATGCTTCCAAAGTTGAAGATAAACAAAGAGGCAATGAGCCGGGCTGCATCTGAAGGATATTTAAACGCAACGGATATGGCCGATTACCTTGTAAATAAGGGAATGCCTTTCAGAGAAGCCCACAGATGTGTTGGAAAGGCTGTAAACTATGCTCTTTCAAGGAATAAAGAACTTCATGAACTTGCAATAAAAGAATTAAAATCTTTTTCGTCCTTATTTACGGAGGATATTTTTGACATCTTGACTATACAGAAGATGATAAACCGCAGGAGATCCTTTGGTGGAACTGGAACAGAAAACGTAACGGCTGCCATAAAGGATGCTGAAAAGAAAATCGAAAAAGAGATGAAAACTTTAACAAAATTTATAAATTATGATTCAGATGCAAAAGTTTAGTAGTTGTAAGAAAATCTTGGTTCTGCAATTGTCAATGATGATCATCTTTTCTTTTATTTTGACAGGATGTGGTAAAAAAGCGCCACCCATACCCCCTCAACAGGCGGCATCTGTGTCTTTGTGTCTTGGTGGCTGAAAAATTACGATTAAGTTATGAAAAAGATTACTTTCTATAAAATGAGCGGCAGCGGCAACGACTTTATTATTATCGATAATAGAAATAAGGTCGTTGACGAAAAAAATTTGTCAAAATTTATAGAAAATGTATGCCGCAGAAGAATGTCAGTGGGCGCTGACGGGCTAATATTTGTGGAAAACTCTGACTCTCTTGATTTTAAATGGCGCTTTTTTAATTCCGATGGGAATGTTGCTGAAATGTGTGGAAACGGTGCCAGGTGTGTTGCCCGGTTTGCATTTTTAAAAAAGATCGCAGAATCAGACATGTCATTTGAAACGGAAGCGGGTCCAATATCTGCCCGGGTTACAAAAGACAGGGTTAAAATAAAAGTGCCGAATCCCTCAGGCCTCGAAACCGATTACCAAATTGAACTTGAAAGTGGACCATTGTTGATAAGTAGTATCAACACAGGTGTTCCCCATGTGGTTGTCGAAGTGGATAGTTTCGAAAATGTTGATGTTATGACACTGGGTAGAGAACTCAGATTTCATAAAAAGTTTGCTCCTGTCGGCACGAATGTAAATTTTGTCTGCCGACAGGAAGCTGGCACCCTTGCAATCCGGACATATGAGAGGGGAGTTGAAGCCGAAACTCTTGCCTGTGGAACCGGTTCGATTGCCTGTGCAATCGTCATGGCTTACAAATTCAGGAAAAAGTCTCCCATAAAATTCTTAACAAGGAGCGGGGGATATTTAACAATTCATTTTAAAGAGAAAGAAGCTGAATTTTATGATATCCAACTTGAAGGTGACGCCCGTATTATTTATAAGGGCGAACTTTGGGGAGATGCCTGGAAATATAAGGCTGAATAGTGAAGGGATGGAAAAACATATAGCTTTTATCTCTGTAGGTTCCAACATGGGAGATAAACTCGAAAACTGTAAAAATGGTATAGCAACACTGACTGAATCGAGAATATCTACTTTAAAAAAGCAGTCAAAGTTTTACTTGACCGAACCTGTTGATTACAAAGATCAGGATTGGTTTGTAAATTCTATAGTTAAGATTGAGACCATTCTTGATCCTTTTCAGCTTTTTAACAAATTACAATCTATCCAACAAGATACAGGACGTATCCATGACACTGTTAAATATGGTCCTCGAGTTCTTGATCTTGATATCATCTTATTTGACGACATTGTGATAGATTCAACAAAACTAATAATTCCTCATCCCAGAATGCATAAAAGATGCTTTGTTTTAAAGCCTTTTTGTGATATAGATCCAAAGATTGTTCATCCTGTTTTAAAAAAAGATATGCAATATCTTCTTGACAATCTTGATGATAATGGGCAAAGGACAAGAGACCTTTGAAATCGGTAACATGGGGCGTTTTTCAAAGATCTTTACAGTTCAATATATATGCTGAAATTATTAATATTTATTGGGGTTATCTATCTTCTTTACCGGGGGCTGAAATCATGGATGCTTCCAGATACGTCGAATAGAAAAGCGGTTTTTGACAAAGCAGCCGGCAAGATAGATGATATAATGATTAAAGATCCCTTTTGTGAAGCATATTTTCCAAAAAGAAATAGTGTTCACCTCAGGTTTAATAGAGAAGATTTGTATTTTTGCAGCACCGAATGCAAAGACAAGTTTTTAGAATCGCGTTCAGAAAGAAATAATTAATAAAAGACAATGGTTCAAGGCAAACAAATAAAAAATATTTTAAACCGTCCCAATATATTAACGTTGTTTCGTGTTGCTTCTATTCCTGTGATTGTGGTTTTGATGATATTCCCAAATAAGCTCTTCACTTTTTTGACTGTAATTCTATTTAGCGCCGCAGCGATCACGGATTATTTGGATGGTTTTTACGCAAGACGCCAAGGGCTTGTAACCACTTTAGGAAAGATCATGGATCCGATTGCGGACAAACTGTTGATTTCTTCTACTTTTATAATGCTGGCTTCTCATGCATGGGTGCCGGCGTGGATGGTTTGCATCATCATTGGTCGTGAACTTGCCGTAACAGGTCTACGTAATGTTATTGCAGCAAAAGGAGGCGATGTTTCAGCATCCCTCCTTGGTAAATATAAAACCGGTTTTCAAATTTCCGCCATAATACCACTATTGATTCATTATCCATACTTTGGGATCAACTTTCATGTAATTGGCTCTTTCTTTTTGTGGTGTGCATTGGCGCTAACAATATGGTCGGGTGCAGATTATTTCATCAAATCAAAAAATCTTCTACAAACGTAAACTAATTTTATAATATATAATAGTTCACCACGTGAAGAACATTTGACTGGATAAAAGGATAGACATGATAATAATCCAGTTGTCAAAAGCATTTATCCTAATTTTTATTGACAAAATAGGAATGAATAGTTAATAGTTAAAATCTTGAGCGGGAGTAACTCAGCGGTAGAGTGCGACCTTGCCAAGGTCGAAGTCGCGGGTTCAAATCCCGTTTCCCGCTCCAATTTCAAAGGTCTCTTAAAAGGTTTTATTTCGGCGGCATAGCCAAGTGGTAAGGCAGCGGTCTGCAAAACCGCTATTCACCAGTTCGAATCTGGTTGCCGCCTCCAACTTACATTAAAGGGTTTACAAGTATTTCGTGACTTGTAAGCTCTTTTTTTTCGCTTTCACGACTTGAGGAAATAGGGGGACATAATTGACTGAGTTGACTATGTTGTGTTATTTAAATCGGGCAATTTTATAGTAGGGGAGGGATACGATACCGCGACGAGCGAGGTTGGATGCCCGCCCAGCCTGTCCCTACTTGGCGGGGCCTCGTGCCTGAGCTCGCGACCTGCCCGCCTGCCTCGCGTTGCAAGGCATTGCGGGCAGGCCCCTGGGATATTGCATAATTTGACATCCTGTATTGATATATGATAATTTCTCAGTTCATTAGCCAAATTAGCTGTGAAATTGACCTGGGATTGAATTAAGTTCTAAAAGAGATTGAATTGAAAACTAAACTAAAACATTTTAAAATCACGATTTTCAGTTAATTTATTGCAACGACTGAACAGAAAAAGTAATGAGATGAGTTTTTGTACTGCGATTAATTGTATGGATGGTAGAGTTCAACTCCCTGTTATTGGGTTTCTGAAAAAATACTTTTCTGTACATTATGTGGATGTTGTTTCAGAACCTGGACCAAATCGTATCCTTGCCGAACAAAGCGACTCAAAGACAGTTAAGTCAATCTTAAATCGTGTAAATATATCAGTACAAAAGCATAGATCAAAAGGCATAGCTATTGTAGGACATTATGATTGCGCAGGAAACCCTTCTGATAAAAGTGAACAAATTTCTCATTTGCAAGCAGCAATTTCGTTTTTAAGAAAGCATTACAGCGAAATTGAGATAATCGGATTATGGGTAGATGAAAACTGGTACGTAAATGAAATTCCAGGCAATAACATAGGGAGACCTTTGAAAAATGCTCAATTTTGTTAAAGTTCAAGAAAGGCGAAAATTTTAACCACCCCGATGAAATCGGGACAGGCATCCATACATTGAGTATTTTGAGGTTAGCGCTAAAGGTTAGCGCTACGCTTCACTCCGTGTCACTTCGTGCAAAATGTTGAGCCTGACACAGAAATTGGGCAAAAGGGGCCGTTTTGCAAAGGTCTCATAAGTTATGTACCTAAACAAGCAAGTTATTCGACTACCTTATAGACCTT
>Ga0114925_10000733_pt1 | contig 15266 bp, 15 predicted proteins | sample SumtaG_2_FD_87287 | JGI IMG/M metagenome (GOLD analysis project Ga0114925, IMG submission 87287) | Deep subsurface microbial communities from Indian Ocean to uncover new lineages of life (NeLLi) - Sumatra_00607 metaG | ecosystem: Environmental > Aquatic > Marine > Oceanic > Sediment | place... | reverse complement strand
CTCGGAGACCTGCTACGGAAAACTTCACCATTTGGATTATTTTAGCCCTTCTGAAGGGTGATGTCAAGGAGGGCAGAATCCGCCCCGCAACCCATGGCAACATGGGCTGTTGGAAGGTATTGATTTAGACGTCTGGATTCAACCCTGGTTCTCTTCCAATAACTCTTCTGAATCTTCGTCTTCTTACCTCTCGTCCTCTTCATCTGCGTCATCAAAGAGGGTGCTTCTTTCCGGGATCTCGATGGGTTCGTTCTCCTCGTCCTCCGGAAATACCGGCCGGCCTGACTTTTTCCCTAACCCCTGCACCTCATCCAATGATTCCTCATATGAATCGGGTTCCTTGCCTTCCTCTTCATCGCAATAGGATATCTCTAAGGAATCGTCACAGATAACCTTCAGCAACTCGCCGCACTCGGGACATTCAAGCTTGTCCCCGACCTTGAGTTCTCTTCTAACAGAAAACCTTGCCTCGCAAGTCGGGCATTCTATCTCGAACATCGCAAGACCTCCGTGATAACCAGTAAACGCGATTATAAAATCAGAAATCGGGTTGTCAAGCTATCTAAGTTCGGAGTGATCTAAAGCGCGTCCATCCAGATTCATTTCTGCGAGCTTTTAGCACTCCGAAGCGCATAGGTCTTTAGCGAAAAGGGGCATTGATTTTCGGCATCCACGTGCGGAGACGAAGTATCCGCGTAGGGTAAGTTGTTGACATTAACCCCCAGGGCGTTATCATCATGAGTTAAACCAAGAGCTTAAGGAGGCTTTATGATCGGATTTCTGATAGTCATACTCCTCATCGGAGTGGGTGTGCTTTTGTTCTTCGCCTTCAGGCTTCAGCGGATGCTGCTTAAGCGTCAGTCAACGGGCGAGGTCGGCAAGACCCACAGGCGGGTTAAACCCATCGCCTATGTACTGGGAGCGGTGGTTGTACTGTTTCTGGCCATACTGGCAAGCTTCATCCGAATTGTCCCTGTGGGCCACGCACTTGTTATCTTCTGGATCATCCCAAAGACCTACAGCGTTGCCCGTGAGGGCATCAACTTCATCCCGCCCGTCATCACTCAGACCTCGCTTTACGATCTCAGGCGCATCGACTACACCATGTCGAGTGAGGCCGAGGAGGGGCGGCGCAAGGGGGCGGATGACGCGTTGTGGGCGCCTACCAACGAAGGATTGCAGGTGGGGCTGGATCTTACCGTCTGGTACCGGTTGAACCCGGAAAAGGTCTTTGATATCCACCGCCTTATCGGACCCGACTTCGAGAATAAGGTGGTGAGGCCGGCTATACGCTCCATTGTACGCATGGCCATGTCCGGCTACGGTATCATGGACATCTACTCCAACAGACGCGAGGAGATCCAGGATCAAATATACAAGAAAATCAAGCGCCAGCTTGAACCGGACGGGATAATTATCGAAGGGGTGGCGATCCGAAACGTGCAGTTCACCGGGGAGTTCGCCAAGTCGGTTGAAGAAAAACAGATAGCCCAGCAGAAGGCCCAGAAGATGGAGTACGTTTTGGAGAAGGAACGCAAGGAGGCGGAGCGCAAGGAGATAGAAGCACAGGGTAAGGCAAAGGCGATCAAGATCGTTTCCCGTGAGCTTCGCACCAACCCGAACTACATCAAGTACCTCTACGTTGACAAGATCGCCGACGACGTGAAGGTTATCGTTTCCGATCAGTCCACCATCATAGATCTCAAAGGGCTTATCGGTCCTTAGATGAGAGGTTTATCCTGGGTCCCCACAAGAGCGCGAAGCGCTCTTGTGGGGTGAAACTGTGTGGCTTGCTGAAATCTCCGTCTCTGGTTTTCGCAACCTTGCCGAGCAGGGTCTGGAGTTCGATCCGCGGGCCAACATTATCTTCGGGTCTAACGGCTCGGGTAAGACGAATCTTTTGGAGGCGATCACAGTCCTTGCCTCGGGCCGCAGCTTCCGTACCATCCAGGACGATCAGCTCCTGGGTTTTGAAGCCCCTCATTTCCGTATAGCCGGGAAGGCAAGAAGTTCCAAGGATAAGGAGTGGTCTGCGAGGGTTTACTTCTCGCCTGCCGAACGCAAGCACTACTTCTTTGACCGACGCGAGATAGCCAAACGCTCCCTTTATGCCGGGTGGCTGCCTATGTTCGTATTTCTCTTGGACGACCGCCGCATTGTGGCTGGTCCACCTGGGCAGCGAAGGAATTTTCTTGATCTCGCAGTGGGTAAGCTCTCGCGCACCTACCGGTTTGTGCTTTCAGAGTTCCGCAGGGTACTTGCCCACCGCAACGCGCTGCTGCGCAGGGGTGGAGGCGACGATGAGCTTTCGGTATGGGATAAGCGCCTGGCCGAGCTGGCAGGCGAGATCCGCGAGCGGCGATTGGAGTACTGGCAAAACTTCAAGGGTCACTTCCAGCAGATGAGCCGGCGTTTCCTGCCCGCTGATGAGATTCGGTTGGAGTATCTTCCAAACGTGGGCTGGAAAGAAAACTATCTTGAGGTTCTGGCTCGATCGAGGGAGGCGGAGCGTCAGGTTGGCTACACCCGCCGCGGTCCGCACCGCGACGATTTTCGTATTCTTCTCAACTCTCGCCCATTGCGTGTCTTCGGTTCCTACGGCGAGCATCGGCTTGCAGCCCTTGCCCTTGCCTTGGCCGAGGCGGAAACCGCGTTGGCCGCCGGACGCAGACCCATCTATCTCATGGACGACGTGGCTGCCGAGCTTGATAACGACAACACACACCTGCTCTTCGATCTTATTCGTTCCAAGGGTCAGCTTTTTTATGCCTCGGCCCACCCGCCCGCACTCGAAGGAAGACGTTTTCATGTCAGGCAAGGAAAGATCAGGCCGGTTTGAGGACCTGGGGCAGGCGCTGCAGCGGGTCATCAAAGGACGGCTGGGCAAGCGGCTGGCCTCCTATGATGCTTGTAAGGTTTGGCCCAAGGCCGCAGGACCAGAGATCGCTAAAAGATGTGTTGCATTGGGGATAAAATCGGGTATACTTTATGTTGCAGTGCCAACCAATGTCTGGCTCACCGAGCTTAGTGCTTTAAAGGAGAAGTTGATCCAGAGCATCAACGAGAAGTTGGGGAAGGAGGTGGTGAAGGGAATCAGATTTCAAATCGGAGTTTCTAAGAGGAAGAGATGACAAACAACTACGATGCTTCGCAGATTCAGGTTCTTAAGGGGCTTGAGGGTGTTAGACGGCGTCCGGCCATGTACATAGGCGACGTGGGCGTGCGCGGACTCCACCATCTGGTTGTAGAGATCGTCGACAACTCGATAGACGAGGCTATGGCCGGGGTATGCAAGCACATAACCGTTGCCCTCCAGGAGCCTAACAAGATCTCCATTGAGGATGACGGGCGCGGTATCCCTGTGGATGTCCATCCTGAACTGGGTCTTCCCGGCCTTGAGGTCGTTATGACCGTCCTTCACGCCGGGGCCAAGTTCTCGGGTAAGGTCTATATCATCTCCGGTGGGTTGCACGGGGTGGGCGCCTCGGTGGTAAACGCGCTTTCACAGTGGATGGAGGTAGAGGTATATCAGCACGGCAAGATCTACGTCCAGTCCTACGAGAAGGGGGTAACCACAGGACCGATACAAATCAAGGGCAATACGAAGAAGACCGGCACGAAGACGACCTTTATCCCTGATCCTACCATATTCAAGCGTACCAGCTTCAATCCTGAGATCATCGCCACCCGGCTGCGTGAGGTCGCCTATCTTAATCCTGATCTCGCTATCAAGCTTGCGGATAAGGTCAAGGGAACAGAGCAGGTCTTTGCCTTCAAGCGGGGCATCGTAGACTTTTTGGCCTACCTTGATCAGGGGCGCATCAGGCTTCACAAACCTTTATACTTCAAGGATTCGCGCAACGGGATCGAGGTGGAGACTGCCATCGAGTACACAGACAGCTTCGCCGAGAACATCGTTACCTTTGTCAACACCATCAACACCCATGAGGGGGGGACGCATCTTGTGGGTTTCAAGGCGGCGCTAACAAAGACCTTAAACGAGGCCGCGCGCAAGTCCAACTCCAAGGGCAAGGCCATCGATCTTACCGGTGAGGACGTTCGTGAGGGGCTTACGGCGATAATCTCGGTGCGGATGCGCAACCCCCAGTTTGAGGGGCAGACAAAGACAAAGCTTGGCAACAGCGAGGTGCGAGGAGTAGTAGAATCCATAGTTTCGGAGGGACTATCCAGTCACTTCGATGAGCAGCCGCGGGTTTTAAATCTCATCCTTCAGAAGACAACTTCAGCGGCGCGCTTGCGAGAGGCGGCGCGTAAAGCGCGCGAACTCGAACGAAAGAAGAGCCTTTTAGCCTCCGACACCCTGCCGGGCAAGCTTGCCGACTGCTCGTCGGATAATCCCTCCGAGTGCGAGCTCTTCATAGTCGAGGGAAACTCAGCAGGCGGCTCGGCCAAGCAAGGACGCGACCGCCGCTTCCAGGCCGTGCTTGCCCTGCGCGGAAAGATCCTTAACGTGGAAAAGTCCGGTCTTAACAAGATACTGGCCAATACGGAGATAAAGGCCATCATCAGCTCGGTGGGGACGGGCTTCGGTGAGGAGAGCTTCGACGATTCGCGTGTGCGATACTCCAAGATCATCATCATGGCCGATGCGGACGTGGACGGCTCGCACATCCGAACACTGCTTTTAACCCTTTTCTACCGGCACATGCGCGATCTTATAGAGAACGGAATGATCTACATCGCGCAGCCACCGCTTTACCGAATAAAAAAGGGAAAGAAGGAGGACTACCTTTACTCCGAGGAGGAGCTTGAGGCGTTCCGTAAGGGTGAATCCCATCCGGAGCGTCTGGAGGTGCAGCGATTTAAGGGACTGGGTGAGATGAACCCGGAGCAGCTGTGGGAGACTACCATGAATCCGGAGAAGCGCATCTTAAAGAAGGTTTCGGTGGCGGATGCGGCCGAGGCTCACAAGGTCTTTTCGGTGCTCATGGGCTCGGAGGTCGCGCCGCGACGGGAGTTCATAGAAGAAAACGCACAGTTTGTTGAGAATCTGGACATCTAGGAGGATTTGTGGAAAGACACGCGATGTTTGCAGAGTTGACCGAGGCTTTTGGGCCTTCCGGTTACGAGGGCGACGTTCGTGCTATCATGGCGGGGCACTTTTCAGGCTCTATGAGTGTATCCACCGACCGGCTCGGCTCGGTGGTCGCCTCACATGAGGGCGAGGCGAAAGGCCCTAAGATCCTCGTCGCCGCCCACATGGACGAGGTCGGGTTCATGGTCAAGCACATCACCAAGGAAGGCTACATCCGCTTCCTGCCCATAGGCGGCTGGTGGCCGCAGGTGCTTTTAAGCCAGCGGGTCAATGTGCGCACCCGCAAGGGTGATTTCGAAGGGATCATAGGCTCCAAACCACCGCACGCCATGAAGGAGGACGAACGAAAGAAGCCTCCAGAGATAGACAAGCTCTTCATAGACCTTGGTGTGGTCGGAGAGAAGGGGGCAGCCGATGCGGGTGTGCGCCCCGGCGACCCTATAATTCCTGTCTCACCCTTCAGGTTTCTTGCCAACGGCGTTCTCGCTGCCAAGGCGTGGGATGACCGGGTAGGGTGTGCGGTGCTCGCCGAATTAGCCAACGATCTTCCAAAACATCCCTCAAGGCTCTATCTGGCCGGGACCGTTCAGGAGGAGGTAGGGCTTCGCGGCGCTCGAACCGTAGCCGGTCTGGTTGAACCTGATGTGGCGTTCGCCATAGACGTATCGCTTTCCTCAGACACCCCTGGTGCCGATTCCGACGCGGTAGAGAAGTTCGGGGCAGGAGCCGCAGTGCTTGTTCACGACTCAACCATGATACCTAACGTAGCCTTGCGCGATTTCGTGTGCGAGGTTGCAGAGGCCGAGGGCATCAAGTATCACCTGACATCCCTTCACGGCGGCTACGACACCGGTGCTATACACATCTCAAAGATCGGCGTCCCCTCCATAGCACTGGGTTTGCCATCGCGCTACATCCACTCACACGTCTCGGCAATCTATGAGGAGGACTACTCAGCTCTCCTTAACTTGATGAAGGCTGTTACCCAACGCCTTGACTCCAAAAAGCTTTCTGAGATTACCAAGTTTGTCTGAAGGAGGTTTGGTGAACGATCCTAAGAAGATAAGGACCTTTGGATTCTTCGGACACGGCGGTTCGGGCAAGACCAGTCTGGCCGACGCTGTCCTTTACCTCACCGGTGCCAACTCCAGACAGGGCAAGGTGGACGCAGGCACCTCGATCTTCGACTTCGACGATGCCGAGATCGAGAGAAAAATCAGTCTCAACCTTGCCCTTGCTTCGTGCGAGCATGCAGGCACCATCTTTAACATGGTTGACACCCCGGGCTATGCGGATTTTGTGGGCGAGATGATCTCCGGTGCCCGCGCGGTTGATCTTGGTGTAGTGGTGATAGATGCTGCCGAAGGCATCGGGGTGGGCACCGAGATGAGCTGGAAACGTCTTGCCGAAGAAAAAAAGGGCAAGGCGCTCTTTATAAACAAGCTGGGCAAGGAGGATACCGACTTTGCCTCCGACTATAGCCAAATGGTTGATGCATACGGGACCTCGGTTGCGCCGATAACTATACCCATAGGTTCAGGCTCAAGCCTTTCCGGGGTGGTAGATCTCCTCAACGAAAAGGCCTATGTGACCAAGGACGGCAAGACCGAGGAGGCTCCGATCCCTGCCGACGTCAAAGGCGACGTGGGAACCTACCGCGAGAAGCTCATAGAGGCTATTGTCGAGCTGGATGAGGACCTCTTGGAGTCCTATCTCGAAGGTAACATCCCAACGGTGGAGCAGTTTACCCCGGTGCTCAGGAAGGGTATCGCCGAGGGGGCAGCCTATCCTCTGTTCGCTGGAGACGCGCTCTCTCTCGTCGGTGTGAAGCCCTTCATCGAGTTTGCGGCCTCCTTCTTCCCCTCGCCCCTTGAGATACTTCCACTAAAGGTGCAGGAAGGTGAGGAAGAGAAGGAAATCGCTCCCCATCCCGCGGGCGACGCGCTGGCCTACGTTTTCAAGACCGTCTCCGACCCTCATCTTGGTGATCTGCTCTACGTTCGTGTCTTCTCTGGCGAGATTGCATCCGGCTCCACCCTTAAGAACACCGATCAGGGCTCCTCGGAACGTATCGGACAGATTCTTTCCATCCAGGGCCGCGAGCGCTCCGAGATCGGTAAACTTTCCTGCGGCATGATAGGCGGGCTGGTTAAATTGAAGTCCACCGGCACTGGAGACACCCTCTCCTCCAAGGCGGCTCACTCCATGGGCAAGATGGAGTTTCCCAACCCGCCCATCTCGGTGGCTATCGTGCCCCAGTCCAAGGGCGACGAGGAAAAGGTCTCCAATGCGCTCGCCAGGTTGCACGACGAGGACCCCACCTTCGTCTACCGGTTTGACCCCGAACTCAAGCAGCAGCTTATTTCAGGCATGGGCGAGCTGCATCTCGACGTCATCCTGTCCAAGCTCAAGAAGAAGTTCGGGGTTTCGGTGGATACCCGCAAGCCGCGCATCCCCTATCGCGAGACCGTCACCCTAGAGGCGACCGCCCGGGGACGTCACAAGAAGCAGACCGGCGGTCGCGGTCAGTTCGGCGACGTGTTCCTTCGCCTGGAACCTCTGTCCTTGGGGTCAGGGGCGGAGTTTGCCTCGGAGATCTTCGGCGGCGCCATCCCATCCAAGTTCATCCCCTCGGTGGAGAAGGGTGTGCGCGAGGTCGTTGCACAGGGCTTTTTGGCCGGCTACCCGATGGTTGACCTCAAGGCCACGGTCTACGACGGAAGCTTTCACCAGGTGGACTCATCGGATATCGCCTTCAAGCTGGCCGCGCAGATAGCGTTCCGCGCTGCTTATGAGAAGGCAAAACCCATACTGCTTGAACCCATCCTGACCGTCGAAGTAACCGTGCCCGAGGAGTTCATGGGCGACGTTATAGGCGATTTGAACTCCCGGCGGGGCAAGATACAGGGCATGGACTCGGTGGGTCGCAACCAGGTGATCAAGGCTTTAGTGCCCGAGGCGGAGATGTACAAGTACGCGACGACTCTCAGATCGGTAACCCAGGGACGCGGGTTCTTCACCGCGACATTCGATCACTACGAGCCGGTGCCTCGTGAGCTCTCGGCCAAGGTCATCGAGGAAGCGAAAAAAGCTAAGGAAGAGTAGCCCTCCTTTTCTCCTGCGGAGAAAAGATCGGGGAAAGAATCTCGAGGCAAGCTTCAGGCTGGCCTTGCTTTTTGTGTCTTGACAGTTTCCAAAAACTCCATATTCTAGAGGTGCTCGTGTGAACCCAACCAAGGAGGAATAATGAAAAAGGTTATGTTAGCCTTAGGCATTATTGTGTGCCTGGCGTCGGTAGCAGTAGCCGACGAGGTCGAACTGCCCGCTCAAAAGGATAGCTACATCGAGGAATATGCGCCTGACGCGAATAATGGAAACGCGGACTATCTGCAGCTTTATGCTAATTGGACCCATCCCGCTGAGACCCGCTCGACTACCCTTATCTGCTTCGACCTCGCGCCTTACATGGGTACGGTAATAGATGATGCCGTCTTGAGGCTGTACGTGCTCCCTACGGGTCTGCAGCCCGGAAACATAGACGTCTATCGCATAGCTGACGAGTGGGACGAGAATATCGTCACCTGGGACAATGCACCACCCGATGCCCAACCTCCAATTGTGACCGAACCGCTGCCGCCCGGTACGAGAATGTGGTTCGAGGTCCCGGTAACGGGCTTTGTGCAAGACTGGGTGGACGGCACCGTGTCGAACCACGGCTTCTATCTCAGCGTGCCCGATCAGGGCGTAGAAATTTTTGCCCATCTTGCCAGCAAGGAGCTTAGCGATCCAGATATCCATCCGATACTGTGGCTGAACTATCACGGTGGCGGTGTCTCCGAGGAACGTAAAGATGATGCAGTCCGCTTGCACGTCTCATCCCTCTCATTCGGTGCAATTGAGGTCAACTTCAGCCTGTCTACGACAACGTCTGCAACCCTCAAGGTCTACGACGCTTCCGGCGCATTGGTCCAGACGCTCATGGATGAATCAGTAGGCTCCGGTGATCACTACGTGATCTGGGACGGCGCTCCCGGCGTCTACTTCGTGCGGCTTGAGACACCGAACTCCACTTCCGTGCGGAAGTTGGTATTGGTAAGGTAGTTTAAATCGGCAGGGCAGGTCTCAATACCGCCCCCTTTCTTGTTTCGCTGCGATCTTTTCCCCGCGGAGAAAAGGAGCAGTTAGTTGCCTTGACATCAGTGGTTAGCTTCCTAATTCTATTAGCCAAGAGACCAAGGAGGATTGATGCGGCGTGCAGTGGCTCTTGCGAGCGTCCTGTTGAGTATCTTCGGTTTGATCCATTGCAAGAACAAGCCATCTAAACCATTAACCGACAAGGTCAAGGTGGTTGTTACAATACCCGTCCTTGCGGCTTTCGCCAGGCAGGTGGGCGGCGACCGGGTCCAGGTTACCACGCTGCTTTCTCCGGGGGCATCACCTCACACCTTTGAGCCCACACCCTCCCAGGCCAGAGCAGCGGCCCAGGCCGATCTTGTGGTCCGCATCGGTCTTGACGCCGATCGCTGGATCCACGGACTTCTGCCAAAGAACGTACCCCTAATCACCGCCACCGAACTTGAAGGGATAGAGCTTATAACCGAGAGCGGTCATGAGGAGAGGGAAGCTCACCCCCACCACAGCGCCAATCCCCACATCTGGCTTGATCCTGCCTACGCCAAGATTATCTGCTCCGCCATAGCCGAGGAATTAGGGCGCATCGATCCTCGGGCCCAGGCGGTCTATGAAAAAGAGAGGGATCGGTACCTCACGGAGCTTGACTCGCTTCATATTCGCATCAAGGCCGCGGTAGCCGAGTTCGGCTCAAAAAAGTACGTCTCCTTGCATCCCGCCTGGATCTACTTCGCCTTACGTTACAGTCTTGAACGCGTTGCCGTAATCGTCTCCTCGCCAGGCAAGGAACCCACTCCGAGACACCTACAGGAGGTGATCGAGTCTATCAAGAAGACCGGTGCACGCGCGGTCTTTGCCGAGCCCCAGCTCTCGCCCAAGGCGGCTCAGGTTATCGCAAAAGAGGCAGGCGTTGAGGTGCTCTTCTTGGACCCATTGGGCAAGCAGAATGAATCCTACATCAAGCTTATGGATCGCAACCTGGCGGTACTTTCAGAGGCTATGGGGGGCAGGTGAGTTCCAAAATCCTGGTTAGCCTTGAGGACGTCAGCGTACGCTTTCAAGAGCTCACGGCTCTTCATGATGTGAACATCCAGATAACGGCGGGCTCCTCTACGGCGCTCATAGGCCCGAACGGGGGCGGGAAGACAACGCTTCTCAAGGTGATAGCAGGCCTTATCAAGCCTACCCAGGGAAGGGTGCGTTACTATGATCTCAAGCGCGCCAGGATAGGTTACGTTCCCCAGGAGAGCGTGGTTGACTGGCGCTTCCCTGTGAGTGCCCTGGATGTGGTGCTCATGGGACGGTACCCGGCTTTAGGGCTCATAAGACGAGCGGGCAGGCACGACCGCGAGATCGCACTTACTATGCTTGCTCGCGTGGGGCTTAGGGATGTGGCCATCCGTCCGGTAGGGGCACTATCCGGCGGGCAGAAGCAGCGCGTGGCTATCGCCCGTGCGCTTGTTGGTGAGCCGAAGCTTATCCTGCTCGACGAACCCACCTCAGGCGCGGACGTTGAGGCAAAGGACCGTTTCTATTCCCTTATCCGCGAGTTGAAGAAGGAACTTTCCCTCACCATACTGGTGGCAAGCCACGATCTTGTGGTGGTGCCGCGTTTCGTTGACGACGTGGCCTGCGTGGCGAAGACTGTGCATCTGCACGCTTGTCCCTCCGAGATCTGGGATGAAGAGCACTTCCAGCGGTTATACGGGACCCAGATGGAGGCGATCTTCCACGGAAAGGTCCCCCACCGAATGGTTGCACCCCATGCGAATGCGAAGCCTTCGCGTGGAGACCCCGCCCGTACCCGTAACACCCGTAACACCCGTAACACACCTAAATCGAAGAAGGGGAAGAGATAGTGTTCCAGGCTGCGTTTATGCAGCGTGCACTGATAGCCGGGGTGATGGTCTCGATCCTGCTTTCCGTGTTGGGTTTCTTCGTGGTTCTTCGCAGGATGAGCTTCATCGGGGTGGGTATCGCTCACGCCGCGTTCGGTGGTGTGGCCCTGGGACATCTTTTAGGTATTCCTATCTTTCTTTCCGCCTCGGTATTCTCCGTGGCCGCCGGTCTTGGCATAGGTGCGGTAACCCGCCGTGGAAGGATCAAGGAGGACACAGCGATCGGCATTTTTTTTGCCGCAGGCATGGCTCTGGGGGTGCTTTTTCTCTCCCTTAAACCGGGCTACATCACTGACCTTGCAAGTTACCTCTTCGGCTCGATCCTGGCGGTTACCCCTACAGATCTCTGGATTATTGCCGCCGCAGCATTCCTCATTCTCGTCCTGCTTGCCCTCTTCTTCAAGGAGCTTCTTGCCTCAAGCTTTGATGCCGAGCTTGCTCGCGCGTCGGGTATACCCGAGGGGTTCTTATTCTATCTTCTCCTTGGATTGGTCTCCCTTGGGATCGTTTCAGCGATCAAGCTCGTGGGGATAATCCTCGTCTCGGCACTACTTGTGCTGCCCGCGGCTACAGCACTTCAGTGGTCCAGGCGCTACGGGTGGGTGCTTGCGCTTTCAGCGCTCTTCGGCCTTGCCTACACAGTGAGCGGACTCGCAATCTCCTACTGGATCGATATCCCATCGGGTGCAACGATTGTGATTCTGGGAACGGCCGTCTTCCTCCTCTCCCTTGCTATCTCCCCATTACGGCGCCGCAAGGGTAATCACCCAGACCGAACACGAAGTGCTCGATCGGGGACCACGGGATAGACCTATTGCTGATTCTTGCAGGCGATCTCCCCTCGCCTTCTTCTGGATAACCCTTGCTTTCTAGTTATCGGTTGGAAGCGGATTTCTTCAGTGCTTCCTCCCGGTTTCTAGGGTCGTCCAGTGTCTCAAGAACGCTGACGATCTCGTCAAGGAGCTCGGTCACACGGAAGCCGGACTTGGCCGATCCGATAATTATGCCCTTGAGTCCCTCGGGCTCTCCTATAAGCCGGGTAACCCGGCGGCGTTCCTTCTGTACCCCCGGCTTTATGTTGGCGAACACGATAAAGGGAACCTTGGACTCGCTGAGGAACTCAAGGATCTCCTTGTCACGATCGTCGAATCGCCTGGAGTAATCCAAGACCCACACCGCCACGTCCATCCCCCTTGCCACCACCTCGCGCACTATGCGAAAACGAGCCTGACCCGGGGTGCCGAAAAGGTGTAGCTTGCAACCTAGATGTTCTCGATTGCCGTAATCCAACGCTATGGTGCGACCGTGACGTTCGATGTTAATGGCTCCTGGGACGATGTTTTGCACAAGCGTTGATTTCCCTGCCTCGTCCTTACCCACTATTACAACCTTTGCAAGCTTCATTTGCTTTCTCCTGAAACAAGATTGATCGCCCCTTTATTTACGCGGCGAGGGATGCCTGAAGGACAGTAGACCGAGGTGAGGGGTTGAATACCGATGAGGCATATCAGGTAGTGTTTGAGTCCTTCACGCTCCACCGGCCCTCGAGCCAGCAAACGGTTCCAGAATGGCAGCCCACCCCTTGTAGGAACACACTCCCCTTCTCGAGGCATCATGATGCAGCAGTCCTTCCTCCCGGAGTTCTCAACTAAGAGACACGTGTAAACCCTCAATTCGTCTGTCATCTACAAGAGGTTTCTCAGCGCGCCACTCCCCATATTAAGTTTGGGTTGTTCTGTGTTCTTCTTGTTGTTCAAATCCTCTGGCATCGCTAACCTCAGGGGCTCCACGGGGATGGTGATTGGCCTGTAGCAGGCCCGGATGACCTATCTTCAGGCTGTGGCGGGGGGGAAGGGACCTTCGGGGCTATAGCTCGATTAACTATGATGCGAATCTCCTCTGCTGTCCTGGAAAGCAAAAGAAACAGTATCCCCAGCTTGGCGGATTCGTCTGTGACCGCTACCAGGACGCCGTCATCCCCTGCAGCCTGAAGTATTATGTAGCCTCCGCCGCCTTTGAAGTAGACCTGTTCCAGCTCACCTACCGCGAACTCCTTGGTTGTACGCTCACCCAATCCCAGGACAGTGGCACTCATAGCGGCGATTGCGTCTTCATCAGTGCTGCTAGGCAGGGCCGGGCCAGCATGAGTCCGTCAAGGCTCACGAACGCCGAAGATTTTATCTCAGGCGCCGATCGGTTGAGGTGGATTAGCACTTCTTGCAATTCATCCTTAAGTCCAGGCATGTTGCCTCCTTGAGTTCTTCATTAAAACGAACTATACACGAACTTAGCAGGGCTGTCAACTACTTTGGTCGTTCTTGAGTCAAGAGATAGTTGCCGTGGTGGTCGCCAACAGCAAAGCCTGAATTATCTTGTCTTCGGTAGGAAGGGAGGTATCTATCATAACTTTTTGATTATCGAGACGATGTTACCCGCGAACAACTTGAGAGGGCAATGGTTGCCATCAACAAAATGGCCACCAGGCGGGATACTCCTCTCACCTTGCACCTTCATCTATAGAGGTCTGTGCTAGCTTTTTCATCACGACAACCAGAGTATAGCCGTTAGCTTTACCCTGTCAAGGACGCCTGCCGGCTCGATTGACGCCCGTGGGAAGCATCGTATCGGTAGCGGGCTTCTCCCTCTAGGGCACAGGCACCCGCTCGACCAGCGTTCTTTTATCCATCCCACATTTGACACCCCTGCGGTCTCAGCTATAATTCTATTTAGTTAGGATGGCACTACTTTCGTAGATTGAGTGCCCCTTTCAAGAGAGTTTGAGTTCAGTCCTCAAAAGGAGGAGCAAATGTTTTCAATGCTCCTTTTGCGCTTCGCGCAAAAGATCACAAGGAGGAGTTTTATGCGCAACTCAGAAAGTGTTCGTATCTTAGTCGTCATTATCATGGCGCTTTTCATGCCATCGGTGATCTCAGCCCAAGCCGAGCCTGTCCACAGGCCTGTCTCCGTTTCGTTCGTTCCCGGCTTTGGTTCGAATGGTCCACCCTACACTCACGTTACTTCGAACTTCTCGCTTAACATAATCGGAGGTCTTATCGGTAACATCGAGGGCTGCGAGATAGGCTCTGTATTAAATATAGATAAGGGGCACGTCACAGGTTTTCAGGCTGCAGGTGTGGGCAACTTCGCAGGCGGCGATGTGGCCGGCTTACAGATCGCAGGCGTGATTGACGTTGTCGGTGGAGGATTCAGTGTTGTCCAGATCGCAGGCGTAACTAATGTGGTTCGAGGCGAAGTCGCGGGCGGGCAACTCGCCGGTGTCGCAAACATTGTACTTACTCATGTCAGGGGGGTGCAACTTGCCGGAGTGATGAACTTCGCCTTGGGTGACGTAACCGGAGTGCAGATTGCCGGTACCGGGAATATGGTAGGCAGGAACAGTACCGTCCAGATAGGTGTGGTTAACATTGCGCTTGGCGAGACGTACACGCAGGTGGGTGTGTTCAACATCGCGGGGCACGCCCGTGGCCTGCAGCTGGGCGTGGTTAACGTCGCCACCGATCACGACGGCGTACCTATCGGCATCGTCAGCATCGTCAAGAACGGGCAGTTCCACGTTAACGCCTGGACGGATGAAAGCTCACTTCTCAACGTGGGTATAAAGCTCGGCTCCAAGCACGTCTACAACGTTTATGCCGTCGGGCTGCAGCCGGTGGGTTCACCTCTCAGAAGCAGGCTGGGACTGGGAATCGGCGGACACATACCGGCCGATCCGTTCTTCCTCGATATCGACGCTGTGGGTTACAATGTCTCAGAAGGGCTGAGATTCTGGAGTCAGGAAGGACTCAACATGCTCAACAAGCTTCGTATCACCGCAGGTTGGCAGATTAGCCCCAAGCTTGCCATAACCGCAGGCCCGACCATTAACGTCTGGGTCTCCACCGAGGAGGACGGTTCGGATATACCCCTCTTTGATCTTGCTCTTTATGAGGGCCGCTCCGGCAATACCTGGATTCGCATCTGGCCCGGATTCTCGGTGGGGGTGCAGCTGTTTTAGTGCTCCTTTTTGAGGCCCAACCCTCATGAAGAAGCTGGACAAAAGTTGGACAAAAGGTGGTCAAAAGCTGGTCAAAAGCTGGACACCCTTACGGGGTCCCCGCGACGATACGAAGTAGCGTCGTGGGGTAAAAAAAGCTGGTCAAAAGATGCGTAGCAGCTGTGTG